>OLSL01000344.1_pt1 | contig 51159 bp, 47 predicted proteins | sample 1672511 | NCBI WGS metagenome assembly OLSL01 (sample SAMEA3136694, study PRJEB25190) | human gut metagenome | biome: human gut; feature: human-associated habitat; material: faeces | place: Austria | collected 2013
GCGCCGAAGTCCATGGTGACGAAGTCGCCCTTCTGAATGACGCGCTCACCGGCGACGCCGTGGGGCAGGCTGGTATTGGGGCCGGATACCACAATGGGGTCAAAGGCCAGACCGGTGCCGCCGTTCTTGTACATGCAGTAGATCAGCTCCGCCTGAAGCTCCAGCTCGGTCATGCCGGGCTTGATGCGGGTGATGACCTCGGCAAAGGCTCTGTCGGTGATGGCCTGCGCCTTGCGCATCAGCTCCAGCTCCCAGTCCTCCTTGGTAGCGCGGAAGGCGTAGATGGGCTTGTGGAAGGGCACCAGCTTGGCGTTCAGCTTCTCGTCGTAGTGGAAATACTCCTCGGCGGTGAGGTAATGTTCCTCGTAGCCAAGAGTGGTCACGCCGAAATCGGCAATGGCCGTGTTCAGGCGCTGGATGTAGCCGACCTCCCGGTTCACGTCCAGAACCTCAAAGCCCTTCAGGTTCTTTTCGGCGGACTCGATGTAGCGGCTGTCAGTGAAGTAGCGGCAGCCCTTCTTTGTGACGATGGCGACGCCCTCGGCGATGTCGAATTCCGCGCCGTAATGGCGGCTGTAGCGGGAGGTCAGCAGCAGGCCGTCCACATCCCCGTCCAGCAGGGTCAGATACTTGTCAAGATTTTTCATGGTCAGATTCTCCTTTTCTTTGCAGGTAAAATAAATGGCAGTTCCAGCACGTGACGTGCCTTCAGCCAGAAATTGTGATTGTTGATGGCGCTGACCAGAATGGAGGTCACGCCGACGCAGTTCGCGCCAAGGGTATCGGTGTAGATTTGATCGCCCACCAGCGCGGCGTTCTTTGCCGGAATGTCATATTTCGCCAGACACTCCCGGATGCCCTTGGAAAATGGCTTTTTCGCGTGGGTGATGCAGTCCAGACCATGCTCCCTGCAGAAACGGGGCACCCGGTCTTTGTGGCTGTTGGAGACGATGCACCCGGTGATGTCCGTCTGCTTCATCCGGTCCAGCCACGCCGTCATCTCCGCCGTGGGGACGTCGGTGGTGTAGGGCACGATGGTATTGTCAAAATCCAGCAGCACCAGACGGATGTCCCGTGCAGAGAACCACTGGGGCTCCAGCTCTGTGATCTTGCGGACCTCCACATCGGCCAGCAGTGAAAAACTCATGGCATTCTCTCATTTCCACATAAAATTCTCTCCGGCCGCATACAATGACCGAAGCCACATTATAGTATCAGGAGGGATTCGGCTTGTCAATCTCCTTTTTCCGCCGGGAAAGCGAGCTGCCCCCGGGGATCTATCTCACAGACTGCGCCGTATCCGGGGGCACGCTGGAAGGGTTCCTGGCCGCGGCCCTTTCCGCCGCCCAGGGAAGGCTCTGTGTGCGGCTTTCCCCGGTCTATATGGATGTCCCCCTACCCTGCCCCGGCGGCACAGGGCGGTTCCTCAGCCCTCAGGAGGCCCAATCTCTGCCCGAGTTTCGACAGCTGCGGTGCTCAGACGCCCTATGCACGGGCTATTTTACCTATCTCCGGGATGCTGCGCTCCATCTGGTACTCTACGACACCCGGGAGACGTTGGAACAGAAGCTGGGCTGCTGCCGCCGGGTGGGCGTTCCCTATGTGCTTTCGCCGGAGGAAGGCAGAATGAAAGCGCCCCGCAAATAAAAGCGGGGCGCCTAAACGCAATTGGAAAAGAATCAATAATACTTTCTCTTATTGTTCTTTCGGGCGGCTTCAGACTTCTGCTTACGCTTCAGGCTGGGGCTAACATAGTGCTCTCTCTTCTTAACCTCAGCGATAACGCCATCCTTCGCACAGCTGCGCTTAAATCTCTTGAGCGCACTCTCCAGAGACTCATTTTCTTTTACGCGGATCTCAGACATGATTTTCCCTCCCTCCGATGCATTTCCCATAGAAATGCTTTAAGGGCCATTCGATGGCTTTTCTTATTATATGCAATGACACGTGAAATGTCAAGCACAAATATGCAAGTAATTCATCAAAATCACGAAAAATCGCGTGCTTCGTCCGAGCAGCAGAGCTTCCTCCCCGCTGCCCGGAACACACGCGCTTTTTACTTAATGATCAGGTTGATGAGCTTGCCGGGAACCACGATGGTCTTCCGAACCTCGCCGCCCAGGTTGGCCAGCTGCCGCTTGACAATATCGGTCTCCATGGCGGCGGCAATGGCGGTGTCCTTGTCCACATCGGCAGCGATGCGCATGGTGCCGCGGAACTTGCCGTTGACCTGAATGGCCATGTCGATCTCAGCATCTACGGTCTTCTTGGGATCGTAAGAAGGCCACTGAGCCAGGCTGCACAGGCCCTCGAACCCGTGCTGCTCCCAGATCTCCTCGCAGATATGGGGGGCGAAGGGGCACAGCAGGGTGAGCAGCACCTTCAGCTCGGCCTTGTTGCAGCCATTTGCGTTGAAGTTGTTCACCAGGCTCATAAGGGTTGCGATGGCAGTGTTGGCCTTCAGGGCGTCGATGTCCTCGCCCACCTTCTTGATGGCCTTGTTGATGGCAATCTCATTCTTCTGAGAGATCTCCGTCTCTTGATCGGTAACGGCCTCGCCCAGGTTCCAAACCTTGTCCAGGAAGCGCTTGCAGCCCTTGACGGCGTCATCGGACCAGGTTGCGGTCTTCTCGAAGTCACCGATGAACAGGATATACAGGCGCATGGTGTCCGCGCCGTAGGCCTTAATGACATCATCGGGATTGACCACGTTGCCCAGGGACTTGGACATCTTCACCGCAGGACGAAGGGCCTGGTTGCCATACTTATGGATCAGCGCGTCCTTCTCCTCCTGCGTCTCCACATTGCCCACATAGTGGGGGTTCTTGCCCAGAATCATGCCATGGCTGGTCCGCTTGGCATAAGGCTCGGCATTGGGCACCACACCAATATCGTGGAGGAAGTTATTCCAGAACCGGGAGTAGAGTAGGTGCAGGGTGGTATGCTCCATGCCGCCGTTATACCAGTCTACCTGACCCCAATAGTCCAGGGCCTCCTTGGAAGCCAGGGCCTTGTCGTTGTGGGGGTCCATATACCGGAGGAAATACCAGCTGGAGCCTGCCCACTGGGGCATGGTATCGGTTTCCCGCTTGGCATCGCCGCCGCACTTGGGGCACTTGCAGTTGACCCAATCGGTCATGGGTGCCAGAGGGCTTTCGCCGTCGTCGGTGGGCTCATAGCTCTCCACCTCGGGCAGCACCAGAGGCAGCTCGTTCTCGGGCAGAGGCACGGTGCCGCACTTGGGGCAGTGGACAATGGGAATCGGTTCACCCCAATAGCGCTGACGGGAGAACACCCAGTCGCGGAGCTTATAGTTGACCTTGCCCTCGCCGATGCCCTTCTCCTCCAGCCACTTCGTCATAGCGGGGATAGCCTCGCGGACGGTCAAGCCGTTGAGGAAATCAGAGTTCATCAGGGTGGCGGAATCGTCCTTGGCGGTAAATGCGCCGTCGGTGATATCGCCGCCTGCTACCACCTGAATGATATCGCAGCCGAACTTCTTTGCAAATGCGAAGTCACGGTCATCATGGGCAGGAACTGCCATGATCGCGCCGGTGCCATAGGTGGATAGAACGTAGTCAGAGATAAAAATAGGAATATGCTTGCCGTTCACCGGATTGATGGCATAAACGCCCTCCAGCTTCACGCCGGTCTTATCCTTCACCAGCTCGGTGCGCTCAAAATCGGACTTCCGTGCCGCCTCGGCAACATAGGCCTCCACGGCGTCGTAATTGGTGATCTGATCGGCCCATTCCTTCACGTAAGGGTGCTCAGGTGCAATGACCATATAGGTTGCGCCGAACAGGGTGTCAGGACGGGTGGTGTAAACTCGGAGCTTATGGCCCTCGGAGGTCTCAAAATCCACCTCTGCGCCGGTGGAGCGGCCGATCCAGTTTCTCTGCTGGGTCTTGACGCGCTCGATATAGTCCACATCCTCCAGGCCGTCCAGCAGCTTCTGGGCGTACTTGGTGATTCTCAGCATCCACTGGGACTTTTCCTTCCGCACCACGGGAGAACCGCAGCGCTCGCACACGCCCTCGACCACTTCCTCGTTGGCCAGCACGCACTTGCAGCTGGTACACCAGTTCACGGGCATGGTTGCCTTATAGGCCAGGCCGTTTTTGTAGAGCTGGAGGAAGATCCACTGGGTCCACTTATAGTAGTTGGGGTCGGTGGTGTCAATTACCCGATCCCAGTCGAAGGAATAGCCCAGCATATGGAGCTGACGGGTAAAGTTCTCGATATTCTGCCGGGTTACAATGGCAGGATGGACATGGTTTTTAATTGCAAAGTTCTCGGTGGGCAGACCAAAGGCGTCGAAGCCGATGGGGAACAGCACATTCTTGCCCTCCATGCGCTTTTTCCGGGCGATGGTGTCCATTGCCGTGTAGGGCCGGGGATGGCCTACATGCAGACCTGCCCCGGAGGGGTAGGGAAACTCCACCAGTGCATAAAATTTTTCCTTATCCGAGCCGTTTTCTGCGGCGAATACCTTGCCGTCAGCCCAGACTTTCTGCCATTTCTTTTCGATGGCAGTAAAATCGTATTTCATCGAACGTCACCTGAATTCCTTCCATTTATTCCGCATCCGGCAGGAGGTATTCCTCCAGCGGGATCACAGGGGCATCGCCCCAAAGCCGTTCCAGATCATAGAATTTCCGCTGCTCCTGGGTAAACACATGGACCATCACGCCGGAGAAGTCCATTACAATCCAGGTGTCGCCGCGATAGCCCTCCCGGTGCCAAACCTGCTCCCCGGCCTCCTCCATCTTCTTCTCCACCTCGTCGCACAGGGCGCGCAGATGGGTGTCGGAGGTACCGGTGGCCAAAAGCATATATTCGGTCAGTGCCGTAACGGACTTGACCTCCAGCAGCATCAGATTGACAGCCTTCTTGCTGTCCAGTGCCTTGGCCGCAAGAATTGCAGCCTCTTTTGATGTCAGCAACTGATTCATCCTTCCATATTAGGATTCCGCCATCAGCTGACGCCGGAGATAATCCCGGGCGTCCACCGAATCCTGGCAGACTGTTTTATTTTCCCGCACAAGCTCGTCGATGCACATCTCAAAGCCCTTAAGCAGCCCCCGGTCCAGGTCCTGGAAGACCGCCTTGCGCAGTTCCTCCACCCCGGGAAAGCTCCGGTTGGGCTCCATATAGTCGGCGATATAGACGATTTTCTCCATGAGGGCCATATCCGGCTTGCCGGTGGTGTGCCAGTAGATGGCCCGGCAGACCTCGTCGCACTCGCCGAACACATATTTGGCCACGCCGGCTCCTGTTTTGGCATGGAGCAGCTTGGGATGATTTCGCTCAAAATCGCTGACTATTATATCATACTCGTCCAGCAATAGCAACTGGTCGGGGCCGTCCATAGCCTTGGTAATGTCGTGGAGCAGTCCGGCCCGCCGGGCAAGCATTGGATCCGCACCATACTTCTCTGCCAGTCGCACTGCCATCTCCGCGCAGCCCAATACATGATTGACCCGCTTGGGCTTTAAGAGCGACACCGCCACATCCTTTAGCTCCTCCACCGGCAGGTTTCGATAGTCCCGCCCGGTGCCGTAGAGGCCGTTTTCCCGGATGTAGGAGAGCACGCTGGGATTCATATAGTGATCCGCCCCGCCCAAAATCAGCATCCGCCGCAGATGGGTGGAGGAGATCTCCAGGGGGACATTGGACAGCACCACAGCTTTGGCCCCAAACCGCTCTTCCAGCAAGGCTTTCTGCTGCGCCATGGCACCTCCCCTGTCCTCCTCCCGGTTCATGCCAACAATTACTGCAAGTCCGCAGATTACCTCCGGCTCATGCCAGGTGTGAAGGGACAGAAACATATCCGTTCCCATGAGCAGATACAGGGTGTCATTGGGATATTGCCCGGAAAGCAGCCGCAGAGTGTCTGATGTATAGCTTTTCCCCGGGCGGCTCAGCTCCAGCTCGCTGACCTCCAGCCAGGGTTCGTCCCGGACAGCCAGTCGAGTCATCTCCACCCGCTGTGCAGGGATCGGAGACCCCTCCGGCAGCGCCTTATGCGGGGGCTGTGCGTCCGGCACCAGAAGGACCTTGTCCAGTCCCAGTGCTTCCTTCGCCGCCCTTGCTGCCAGTACATGGCCCAGGTGCGGTGGATTGAATGTACCGCCGTAAATACCGATGTTCGCCATATCTGTCTCCTTTCCCGTGATGAATGTCAAGGTTCAACTACCCAAAAATCACCGTTTTCCCTCTTTGCGCTCTTTTTCCCGCTGCTTGCGGAAATATTCGTCCTTGCGCTCCCGCTCCTTCTTGGCGGCAGCCTTGCGCCGCTGAATGCCCGCCCGAACGGGATTGACCTTTTTCGCCGCCCGCTCCTTGGCCTTGACAGCCGCACGCTGGGCCTCCAGCTTTTTGGATTTCCGATACAGCACGAACTTATAGCCTACGCACTGCACCCCGTCGGCGCCGGTGGCCGCAGCGATCTGATCCGACGCCTCTCTGGCCGTCAGTCCGGAGGTCTCCAGCACCTTGCCCTTGATGAGCTCCTTGGATTCCAGCAGGATCCCGGCGCTTTCGATCAGGGTGTCGGTGATGCCTTCCTTTCCTACGATCAGGGTTACGTCCAATCCGTTTGCCTGGGCACGAAGCTCTGCCCGCTGTTTACTTGTCAGCATTATTTCACCTCAGCCTATCTACAAAGTTTTGAAGAGCCACTGCTCTGTGTGATATTTCATTTTTCCGCTCCGCCGTCAGCTCTGCCATGGTGCAGCCCTCGGTGGGGATATAAAACAGGGGATCATAGCCAAAGCCGCTGGTTCCCTGCTCCTGCCGGAGGATTTCTCCATGGAGCTCCCCCCGGGCGGATACGATCTTTCCGTCGGGATAGGCCATGGTAATCACCGAAACGAACTGTGCCCCGCGCTGTCCGTCGGGCACGTTCTCCATATTGCGGAGGAGATACTGGTTCCGATCCTCGTCGGTTTTGCACCGTTCGCCGCCGTACCGGGCCGAATGCACCCCGGGATCGCCACGCAAGGCATCCACCGTCACCCCGGAATCATCGGCAATGGCAGGCAGTCCCGACGCTTCCATCACCGCCACGGCCTTGATTTTGGAGTTTTCCTCAAAGGTCGTGCCGTTTTCGTCGGGCTCCAAGTGGAGTCCCACGTCCTTCTGTCGGAGAATCTCCCAGCCTAAGGGGCTGAGGATGGCCTGCATCTCCCGGAGCTTGTTTTCATTATTGCTGGCCAGGATCACTCTCATACCAGATCCCCCAGAATCTCCTTTTGCTTGGCCTGGAGCAATTCATTTCCCTTGCGGCACAGCTCCAGCAGCTTCTGGGTCTCGTCCAGGGTGAAGGGTCTGCCCTCGCCGGTACCCTGGAGCTCAATGATGTTGCCGCCTCCGTCCATGATGCAGTTGAGATCCACATCTGCCTTGGAATCCTCGGAATACTGGAGGTCCAGCATGGGAACGCCGCCCACCACACCGGCGGAAATGCCGGAAACAAAGGTGGAAACAGGCATCTCCTGAATGGTTCCCTTTTCGATGAGCTTCCGGAACGCCAGCACCAACGCCACAAAGCCGCCGGTGACGGAAGCGGTTCGGGTGCCGCCGTCGCCCTGGAGCACGTCGCAGTCCACGGTGATGCTGATCCCCTCCAGCTTATCAAGATCCACCGCACTGCGCAGACTGCGCCCAATCAGACGCTGGATTTCCGCGCTTCTGGGGCTGAGTTTCAGCTTGGAAACATCCCGGCGGCTCCGCTCCCGGTTGGCCCGGGGCAGCATGGAATATTCCGCAGTGATCCAGCCGCCCTTTTTCACATGATCCGGCACCCGATCCTCCACTGAGGCATTGCAGAGCACCATGGTATCCCCGCAGGAGATCAGGCAGCTGCCCTCAGCAAACCGGGTGAAGCCGGTCAGCATTTCCACTCTGCGGATTTCGTCTAACTCTCGTCCATCTTTCCGTGTCATAATGTTCTCCTTTATGGCGCTTAAATCAGCGCATCCACAAACCCGCGGGCCTCAAAGGGCATCAGATCCTCCATGCCCTCGCCCACGCCAATATACTTCACCGGAATTTGCAGGGAATCCGCCACCGCAATGACAATGCCGCCCTTTGCGGTGCCGTCCAGCTTGGTCAGGGCCATGCCGGTGACTCCGGCGATCTCCTGAAACTGCTTTGCCTGCAATAGGCCGTTCTGGCCGGTGGTGCCGTCGATCACCAGCAGCACCTCTTTGTCGGCGTTCGGCAGCTCCCGATCAATGATCCGGGAGATTTTCCCCAGCTCGTTCATCAGGTTCTGCTTATTGTGGAGCCGTCCGGCGGTGTCGCAGAGGATCACGTCGGAATGTCTGGCCTTGGCGGCGGAAATGGCGTCGAACACCACCGCCGCAGGGTCAGCCCCCTCATGCTGCCGGATGATATCCACCCCGGCCCGTCCGGCCCAGATTTCCAGCTGATCCGCCGCTGCCGCACGGAAGGTATCCGCCGCACACAGCAGCACTTTTTTCCCGTCGTTCTTCATCTGATGGGCCAGCTTGCCGATGGTGGTGGTTTTGCCCACGCCGTTGACGCCGATCACCAGAACGATGCTGGGCTGGGTGGTAAGCTTCAGCTGGGTGTCGCCCACATTCAGCATCTCCACCAGAATGTCCTTCAGGGCCTCCCGCACCTCATCGGCGCTTTTGAGATGCTCCATATTCACCTTTTCCCGGAGCTGCTCCACGGCCTTTACCGCCGTGTCCACGCCCAGATCCGCCAGAATCAGGCTCTCCTCCAGGTCGTCATAAAAATCGTCGTCAATGCCATGGAAGCCCGCAAAAATCCCGCCCAGGGTATTCTGGAGGCTCTGCCGGGTTTTGGTCAGTCCGGCCTTGATTTTTTCAAAAAAGCCCATGTGCCGCTTTCCTTTCTCTTACGTGATATTTAACTCTTTGACCACCTGGTTCAGGTCTACAGAGAGCACCTTGGATACGCCCTGCTCCTGCATGGTGACACCGTAGAGCACGTCTGCCGCCTCCATGGTGCCGCGCCGGTGGGTAATGACAATAAACTGGGTCTTGCTGCTGAGATTCCGGAGATAGGACGCAAACCGTCCAACGTTTCGGTCGTCCAGCGCCGCGTCGATCTCGTCGAGCATACAGAAGGGCGTGGGCCGCACCTTCATGATCGCAAAGTACAGCGCAATGGCCACAAACGCCTTCTCGCCGCCGGACAGTAGCATAATTGTCTTGACCTGCTTGCCGGGGGGCTGCACCTTGATCTCAATGCCGCAGGAGAGGATGTCGCTTTCGTCCTCCAGCTGAAGGCTCGCCTTGCCGCCGCCGAACATCTCCGTAAAGGTCTGGCCGAAGTATTCGTTGATCTTCTGGAACTCCACCGCAAAGATTTCGGTCATCTCCCCGGTGATATCCCCCACGATCTTCTGGAGCTCCTTCTGGCTCTTTTCCACATCATCCCGCTGGCCGGATAGGTATTCATACCGCTCGTTGACCCGCTGGAATTCCTCAATGGCGCCGATGTTGGGATGGCCCAGCGCGTTCATCTTTCGCCGCAGTTCGCCGATGCGCTTCTGCGCCGCGGACAGGCTCTCGATCTCCACCTTGGCCTCCTGAGCGGTGGTGTTGGTGAGTTCATAGTTATCCCAGAGCTTGTCGAGAATCTGCTTTTCCTCCATGGCGGTGGTGGCCTTTTTCTGCTCCAGCCGGGCGCATTCCCGCTCCATATTCATAAGATCCTTGTTCTTTCCCTGAGCTTCCTTCTCGGTCTGGGTCTTTTTGCCCTCGATTTGCAGCCGCTTTTCACCGGAGGCCTGCAAATCCTTCCGCCGTCCGTCGATTCGGGTCTGGAGGTCTGTGATCCGCCCGTTTTTCTCCTCCAGCTGCCGGGCCAGGTCTTCGTTCTCCGCCTGATAGCCCGCCATGAGCGCCCGGCGCTTTTCCCGGTCGCCGCTGGCCGCCTGGGCAAGCTCCTCCAACTGATGCTGACTTTCGGTGGTAGAATCCTTCTCCGCCGCCAGTGCCGAGATTTTCAGCTGGGCTGCGGTGATTTTTTCGTTGATGGCATCCACCTGGGCGTTGCTTTCCTCCAGCTGCTTCTGGGCATGGGCCAGCTCCTGCTCCAATGTGATTCGCAGGGTTTTGCAGTCCGCTACCTTCTGCTCCAGGGCCTGATTCTGATCGTTTCCGCCGCTGAGCAGGTCTTTGACGATATCCAGCTCCCGCTGCGCGGAAGAAATCGTCTCAGCCAATGTATCCAGCAGAACGGAATAATGCTGCTTCTGCTGCTGGAGCCGAAGCACCTGATCCTCCGCTTCCCGAAGCTCATTCTGGGATGCGGCAATGTCCGCCTCCGCCTGAGCCGCCGCTTTGGCCGCTTCCTGAAGCTGCTCATTGGCCTCTTTCAGCTTGGCGTCGGTCTCGCTGCGGCGCTGTTCCAGCCGGGCAAGCTCATTGGCCCGGGTGAGAACGCCGGAGGAACGGGACGTGGAGCCGCCGGTCATGGAACCGCCCGCATTGAGCACCTGGCCGTCCAGAGTGACGATCCGGAAGCGATGTCCGTGCCGCCCTGCAATGGCAATGGCGCTGTCCATATCCTCAGCAATGGCCGTGCGTCCCAGCAGATTCTCCATAATGTCCCGATACTTGGGATCATAGGTCAAAAGGTCGCAGCCCAATCCAACAAAGCCATATTCCCGATCCAGTCCGTTTTCCTGAAGCCGACGGCCCCGGATGGTGGACAGGGGCAGGAATGTTGCTCTGCCGCCGTCTCTCCGGCGAAGGAGGCTGATGGCCGCTTTGCCGTCCTGCTCGTTCTCCACCACAATGGAGCCCATGGACGCGCCCAACGCCGTCTCAATGGCAACGGTATATTCGTCCTTGGTGCGCAGCAGCTGGGATACCGGCCCGTGAATGTGCCGGAGATTTCCCCGGGCTGACTCCTGCATGACGATTCTGGTGGCTTTGGAGTAGCCCTCGTAGTCCTTCTCCATCTCCCGGTACATCCGGATCTTGGAGTCCATGGTATCCCGCCCGATTTTCAGCTGGGACACCTGCTCCTGGAGCTGCTGGCGCTTTTTGATGCGGCCCTGAGACCGGAGCATATAGCCGCTGATGGCGTTTTTGAGATCGGCGGCCTGCTGCTTGGCCTGTTCCAGGGCAGCGTTGCAGGTTTCCGCCTGAGTCTTCGTTTCGGCCCGCTTGCCCTGGGCCTCCTGATAGCCGGTCTCCACCTGAATCTTGCGATCGGTGATATTCTTGACACTCTGGCGGTTGGCCGCAATGGTGGTTTCCAGCTGGGCCAGTGTGGTCTGATTGTCGGTAAATTTCCGCTGGAGCGCAGTCAGGGCATCGGATTTTTCCCTAGCACTCTGCTGCATCCGGACCAGCTTGCTTTCCTGCTCCCCCCGAAGGGCCTGCTGGGTCTCGGTCTCCTGTTCGATCTCCCGGAGACGGCGCTGGCGGGCTGCAATCTGAGACTGCAAATCTCCGCTGCGGCTTTCCTGATCTGACAGCTCCCCCTCCAGGCGGCGGATATTCGCCTCGTTGCCCTGGCGGCGGGTGGTGAGCACGGCGGCTTCACTGCGGGTCTCGGCCAGCTCGCTTTCCAGCTGAGAAATGCCCGCGCGGATGCTTTCCGCCTCCAGATCCATATTTCGAAGATCCTCGGAGAGCTTTTCCGCCCGGGCATAGAGCTCCTCCAGCCCGGTCTTTCCCTGCTCCAGAATGAACTTGGCGGAGGCATAGTCCGCCTCGGCCTTTTTCGCGGTTTCCGACAGCTTTTCCAGCTGGGAAAGCCACACGGTGACCTCCAGACCACGAAGCTCATCCCGGAAAATCAGGTATTTCTTGGCCTTCTCCGCCTGCTCCCGCAGGGGGGTGACCTGTAATTCCAGCTCGGAGATTTTATCGTTGATGCGCAGAAGATTGTCTCCGGTCTGCTGGAGCTTCCGCTCGGTCTCCTCTTTCCGGTGGCGGTATTTGGAGATGCCCGCCGCCTCCTCGAAGATTTCACGGCGGTCCGTGGATTTTGCGGACAGAATCTCGTCAATACGTCCCTGACCAATGTTGCAGTAGCCCTCTTTGCCAAGGCCGGTGTCCATAAACAGCTCGTTGATGTCCCGCAGCCGGGCGGACTGGCGGTTGATATAGTATTCACTGTCTCCGGAGCGATAATACCGCCGAGTCACCATCACCTCGGAGGATTCCAGCCCGAATATATGGGCGCTATTGTCCAGCACCAGAGACACCTCCGCAAACCCCACCTGGGGCCGCTTGAGGGTACCGCCAAAGATGACATCCTCCATTTTGCTGCCGCGCAGGGCCTTGGTGCTCATTTCTCCCATGACCCAGCGGATGGCGTCGGAGATATTCGATTTGCCGCTGCCGTTGGGCCCTACAATGGCGGTGATATCGCTGCCAAAGGTCATAACGGTTTTATCCGGGAAGGACTTAAAGCCCTGGATTTCGATTGCCTTTAAGTACACGGGTTCACCTCATAATTTCATGTGTTTAACCTATATATGATATCAGGTAATCACTGATTTTTCAAGAAAATATCCCACTCTGCCCCGCCAATTGGCCGAACTTTTATGGACGAAAGCCCGAACCGCTCCCGAAGATAGCAGGTATTCTCCCGTTTCTGCCCCACCATCACCGAAATCCGCCGGGGATGCACATAAAAGACCGCATCTTTCATCTCCGGCTGCCGAGACAACAGCTTCTCTGCCCGATTCCGATACATCCGGGACAGCACCCGCTCCCCCAGCGCCGGATCATAGGCCCCGGCCACCGCCTCGCCCCCGGACAGTTCCTCTGTGGGGTTCAGTCCTACCCGGATCACAGGGATGTCCGCCGCCAAAAACAGCTCATACAGCCCTGCGCAGAGCGCCACTGCCGATTCTACGCTCTGGGGCTGATAGTCTCCCCGAAGCATCATCCGGTGCAATTCCGTATTCTTCAGCACCACCGTGGGATAAATCCGCACACCCTGGGGCTTTAATGCGATCAGCGCCTTGGCCGTGGCAATGGATGCTTCCCCATTGTCCCCCGGCAAGCTCGTCATCATCTGGAGCACCTGGTCAAGGCCCCCCTGATACAGGAGTGTGCTGGCCCGAATCGTATCCTCCCGGGTATGGCCGCGGCCGGAGAGCCTGAGCACCCGATTGTCCATGGACTGGCAGCCCAGCTCCACGGTGGTTACGCCGTATGCCTTTAATCGCGCCACGGTCTCGGAATCCACCGCATCGGGCCGGGTAGAAAGGCGGATGCTTTCAATTCGCCCGTCCCGGAGATAGGGTTCCGCCGCGCCCAACAGCGTTTCCTGAGTCTCAGGCTTCATGGCCGTAAAGCTCCCCCCGTAAAAGGCCAGCTGACAGCCCTCCCCCGCCCTGGGAAGCGCTTCTTCGATCTCCCGCGCCACATCATCCGGGGTCACAGGCGTATCCATGCCGGTGATCTTCTTCTGATCGCAGAACACACAGGCGCAGGGGCAGCCCGCATGGGGGATAAACAGCGGGATGATCCGATTTCTTGCCATACCTTCACCTACAAATCCGGGCGCATTGCAAAGCAGAAGGCAACCTGTTTTGCAATACGCCCTTGATGGTTATTCGCCGGGATAGAGTGCCTGAATGGCAGCATGGGCCGCCGCCTGCTCCGCGCGCTTTTTGCTGCTGCCGGAACCTGCGCCCACAACTTTTCCATTGAGGCTGACTTCTACCTGAAAGCTCTTATCATGGTCGGGGCCGCTCTCCCCCACCAACGCATAGGAAATCACCTGATCCCGCGCCCGCTGCACCAGCTCCTGGAAGCGCGTCTTATAGTCGTCGGTGCCCTTGCACTTTCCCTCTTTCTGGAGGATGAACCGCCCGATGATCCGGGTGGGTACCTCCATGCCGCCGTCGAGATAGCTGGCCGCCAATACGGCTTCGACCGCATCCGCCAGCATCGAGGGCCGGTGACTGCCGCCCCCGTGACTCTCGCCGTGGCCCAGGCGCAGCACCTTGCCCAGCTCCAGCCGGGTTGCTACCTCATAAAGGCTCTTTTCGCAGACCAGCTCTGCCCGCAGCTTGGTGAGCTCCCCCTCGGGCTTATCCGGATGGGTGCGGTAGAGATACTCCGCCACCACCAGGCCTAAAATCGCGTCACCCAGGAACTCCAGCCGCTCGTTGCTGCCCATTCCCTCCCGCTTATGCTCGTTGGCATAGGAGCTGTGGGTCAGCGCATTTTGCAGCAGCTGGGGATTCTTGAAGGTATAGCCCAGCTTCTGCTGAAATTCTTCCAGCAATGAAATCCTTCCCTTCTATCGCTTCCATGGAGTTCCATGGATTTAATCGTTCACCTTTGTTTTACCGGGGGTCATCTTGTCGATGTTGTCGGCAATGGCCTGGCACACGCCGCTGTCCACGCACAGCTTGGCCTGACGAATGGCATTCTGCATGGCGTAAGCATCGGAGGAACCATGTGCCTTTACCACCGGCTTTGTGACGCCCAGGAACATGGAGCCGCCCACCTCTCGGGAGTCCAGCAGCTTCTTAAACTCGTCCATGCCGCCCTTGCACAGGAGATAGCCCAGCTTGGTGGACAGGGAGCTTTTGAACATCTCCTTGAGCTTGTGGGCCATAAAAATCGCCGTGCCTTCAATGCTCTTGAGCAGGATGTTGCCGCTAAAGCCGTCGCACACCACCACGTCCACCTTGCCCGTGGGCACATCTCTTGCTTCCACGTTGCCAACGAAGTTCAGCTCGCCCTCGTCTCCGGCCTTTTTGAGCAGCGCATAGGCGTCCTTCTGGAGTTCCCGGCCCTTGGTTTCCTCGGCACCGTTGTTCAGCAGGCCCACCCTAGGCTTGGAAATTCCCAGGTACCGCTCGGCATAGAACGAACCCATATAGCCGAATTGCAGCAGGTATTCGGGGGTACACTCATTGTTTGCGCCCGCATCGAGAATGACGCATTTGCCCGTCTCCGTGGGGCAGACGGGGGATACGGCGGCACGCTTAATGCCCTTAATGCGCTTTGCCACCAGGGTTGCCACAGTCAGCAGTGCGCCGGTATTGCCTGCGGAGACAAACGCATCGCCCTGGCCCTTTGCCAGCAGCTGTGCGCCCACCACCATGGAGGAATCCCTGCCGGTATGAAGCACCGCCGTGGGATTGTCGCACATGGTCACCACCTGAGAGGCAAATGCCACCTCCACCCGGGGGGGCAGGGTGTCGATGCCCTCCTCTTTCAGGCATTCCAGGATCTTTTCGCTCTGGCCCACCAGAATGATCTCCACGTCATAGGCCTTTGCCGCAGCAATGGCGCCCATCACCGGGGCCTTGGGGGCGTTGTCACCACCCATAGCGTCTACGATAATCTTCATAGGATGCTCCTTTCGCCCGCATTACATCCGGGCAATGATTTCATCAATGGCGGCAAGCGCTCTGCGGCTTACCTCCAGATAGCGGTCATGCTTTTTCCCTTTGAACTTGTAGTTCAGCTGGTCAATGATGCCGAAATTCACATTCATGGGCTGGAATTTTACCACGCTTTCGTCGCTGATGTACCCAGCCAATGCGCCGATGGCGGTATAGGTGGGGAAATTCAGTGGCTCCTTTCCCAAAATCGTCCGTCCCATCTCCAGCGCTGCCAGCATACCGGAGGCGGTGGACTCGATATAGCCCTCCACGCCGGTCATCTGTCCGGCAAAAGCGATCTTGGGATTCTTCCGGGCCCGATAATACCGATCCAGCAGGCGCGGAGAGTCAAGGTAGGTGTTCCGATGCATCACACCATAGCGGAGATATTCCGCATGAGAAAGGGCCGGGATCATGGAAAACACCCGCTTCTGCTCCGGCCAGCGGAGATGGGTCTGGAAGCCCACAATGTTATACACGGTGCCGGTGCGATTGTCCTTCCGCAGCTGTACCACCGCATAGGGTTCCTTTCCGGTTTTGGGGTCCTTGAGGCCCACAGGCTTCAGGGGACCGTAGCGCAGGGTGTCCTCTCCCCGCCGGGCCATGACCTCCACGGGCATACAGCCTTCAAAGACCTTTTTGTCCTCAAAGCCATGCACCGCTGCTTCCTCTGCATTCGAAAGCTCCCGGACAAAGTCCAGGTACTGCTGCCGATCCATGGCGCAGTTGATGTAATCCGCAGACCCCTTGTCATAGCGGGAGGCAAACCAGCAGTGATCCATGTCCAGGGATTCAAAGCTCACAAGAGGGGCTGCCGCGTCATAGAAGTTCAGGCCCTTTGCACCGCCGAAATAGTCGGAAATCGCCGCTGCCATGGGATCGGAGGTCAGAGGGCCGGTAGCAATGATCGCCGGGCCCTCGGGAATCTCCGTGAGCTCCTCATGAATGATCTCGATGTTCTCATGCTCCTCCAGTGCCTTGGTAATGGCCGCCGCAAATGCCACCCGATCCACCGCCAATGCGCCGCCTGCTTCCACGCGGTTTTCCTCGGCGCAGCGCATAATCAGGCTGCCCAGGTGCCGTAGTTCTTCCTTCAAAAGACCAATGGCATTCGCCAGAGAATCACCCCGAAGGGAGTTGGAGCAGACCAGCTCGCCGAACAGATCCGACTGATGGGCCGGGGTCTTTTTCTCCGGCTTCATCTCAATGAGCCGCACCTTGAGGCCCATATTCGCCAGCTGCCACGCCGCTTCACTTCCGGCCAGACCCGCGCCGACTACGGTAATATCATGCTTCATTGGCGGGTTCCTCCGTGGGCTCGGCGGCCTTTTTCGTGGTTTTCTTGGCGGTGGTCTTTTTCGTAGTAGTCTTCTTTGTGGTCGTTTTCTTAGCTGCGGTCTTTTTCGCTGCCGTCTTCTTAGCAGTGGTCTTCTTCGCGGTGGACTTCTTGGCCGCGGTTTTCTTTTCGGCGGTCTTTTTCGTCTTCACGGTTTCGGCTGCCTCGGCCTTGGTCTCAGCCTTGGCTTCCTCCGCGGCGGGCTCCTCAGTGGTTTTCTTCTTTCGATAGCCGCCACGCAGCTCCTCTGGGGTGAAGTTCTCACATTCCTCGTTGATGCAGAAGACCTTCTTCTGGCCCTTGCCGGACTTCTTAAACATGGTCTTGCCGCAGTAGGGGCAATCCTCAGCGGTAGGAACCTCCCAGGACATAAAGCCGCACTCCTTGCCCTTTTCGCAGGCATAGTAGGCATAGCCCCGCTGGCTCTTGCGCTTGAGCATCCCCGCGCCGCACTTGGGGCAGCGCCCGGGCATCCGCTCAGCCAGAGGCTTGGTATTCTTACACTCGGGATAGCCGGGACATGCCAAAAACCGCCCGAACCGCCCGCTCTTAATGACCATATTCCGTCCGCAGAGCTCGCAAATCTCATCGGTGACCTCGTCGGGCACCTTGATGCGGGTATCCTTTAACGCTTCCTCCGCGTCCTCCATCTCCTGATGGAAGGTTTTGTAGAAGTCCCGGAGCACCTGCTTCCAGTAGACGTTTCCCGCCTCCACCTGGTCAAGCAGGCTCTCCATATGGGCGGTGAACGCCACGTCGATCACATCCTGGAACCGCTCCTTCATCAGCCCGGTAACCACCTCGCCCAGGGGCGTGGGGCTCAGGCGCTTGTCCTGCTTGATGACATATTCCCGGTCAAGGATCGTAGAGACCGTTGCCGCATAGGTACTGGGCCGGCCTACGCCCTTTTCCTCCATGGCCTTGACCAGGGTTGCCTCGGTATACCGGGCCGGGGGCTGGGTGAAATGCTGCTGCTTCTCGTGCCCGGAGAGCAGAACCGTCTCCCCCTCCTGGAGATTGGGCAGCGGGGTCTGCTTTTCCTCGGTCTCGTCGTCCTTGCCCTCTTCATAGACGGCAATGAAGCCCGGGAATTTCAGGCTCTGATGGTTGGCCCGGAAAATATGTCCCGCAGATACGGTGTCGATGGACAGGGTGTCGTAAACGGCATTGGACATCTGAGAGGCCACAAACCGGCTCCATACCAGCCGGTACAGCTTATACTGCTCGGTGGTCAGGCTGCTCTTAATGGACTCGGGATCCAGATTCACATTACTGGGCCGGATGGCTTCGTGGGCGTCCTGGGCGGCATTTTTCGTCTTATACCGCCGGGGGCCTTCCTTATAATAGTCCTTGCCGTAGCGGTTTGTGATAAAGCTGCCCGCCGCAGCCAGTGCTTCCTCGGAAAGCCGCAGGGAGTCGGTACGCATATAGGTAATGAGACCCACGGTGCCCTCCCCTGCCACGTCGATGCCTTCATACAGCATCTGGGCAATGGCCATGGTGCGCCGAGGCGTCATGCCCAGCTTCCGGGAGGCCTCCTGCTGGAGGGTCGAGGTGATAAACGGCGGCGCGGGGGTGCGTTTTTTCTCCGAGCGCTTCACCGTAGACACCACAAAGGGGGCATTTTCCACGTCCCGCAGGATTTCATTCACTTCTTCCTCGCTGTGGAGCTCCCGCTTTTTGTTCTCGCCGTGATAATGGGCGGTGAACTTACCGGGGCCGGCCATGCGCTGGAGTTCCACGTCGATGGACCAGTACTCCTGAGGCTGGAACGCGCGGATTTCCTCCTCCCGATCCACCACCATCCGGGTTGCAACGGACTGCACGCGGCCTGCGGACAATCCGCGGCGGATCTTTTTCCACAGCAGCGGCGAGAGCTGATAGCCCACAATGCGGTCCAGAATGCGCCGGGCCTGCTGAGCGTCCACCAGATCCTGGTCAATGGCTCTGGGATGCTGAATGCTGGTGCTGACCACATTCTTTGTGATCTCGTTAAAGGTAACGCGGTGAACCTGATCCTTCGGGAGATTCAGGAGATAGGTAAGGTGCCAGGAGATGGCCTCTCCCTCCCGGTCCGGGTCAGTTGCCAGGTAGATGCGATCTACCGACTCGGCGGATTTCTTGAGATCCGCAATCACCGCTTCCTTGCCCTTCAGGGGCATATACTGGGGCTCAAAATCGCGCTCAATATCCACGCCCATTTTGCTCTTGGGCAGATCCCGCAGGTGGCCCATGCACGCCTTGACCTCATAGTCCGGCCCAAGATATTTTCCTATGGTCTTTGCCTTTGCCGGTGACTCGACAATGACAAGATTGGATGCGTTTGCCATCAATGTTCCTCCGATGTCCGGGGCCCTTCTTCCCCGCAGACCGCCCTGTCTGCATGCCCCTTAATTAATATTGAGATAAAATCGCTTTCCCGGCATCTGGGTCACATAGCCCTTGACCTGAAGCAGCGTCAAGGAGGCCAGTACCCGCGCCGCACTCAGCCCGGTGAGCTCGACGATCTCGTCCACCTGGCAGGCCCCGGGAATCAGGGCTGCGGCAATTTCTTTTTCATCCGGCGTCAGCGCAGAAATTTTCTCTTGTAGGTCAATATAATTCCTCTTTGGCGCAATGTCAATTCCATTTTCTCCATTTGACCCAGGATTTTTCTCAATTTTTGCGGATTTGGCGGAAAAATCAAGAATTTTGTGACGGTTTGGAGTGGAGACCGGGGTTGCCACCTTTAATTCCGGCACCTCCGGCTGTGGCAGCTCCACAGGGGGTTCCTTCTGGGATTCATGCACCTGCCCTAAGTATCTGGGGGCATATTCCCGCATAACATCCCAGCCGTCCATCACCAGAGTCGCCCCTTCCTGGAGCAGCTGATTGCTGCCCTCGCAGGAGGGAATGCCGATGTTTCCGGGCACAGCAAATACATCTCTGCCCTGCTCCAAGGCAAGGCCCGCAGTAATCAGGCTGCCGGACTGCTTGGCGGCTTCCACCACCAGCACGCCCAGAGCAAGGCCGCTCATAATCCGATTCCGCTGTGGAAAATTTCGACCTCTGGGCGGCGTGCCCGGCGCAAACTCACTGATCAGGCAGCCGTGATTGACCACCGCCTGATAGACGGATTCGGAGGACTTGGGATAGATGATATCCAGTCCGTTGCCCAGCACCGCCGCCACATAGGCCCCGGCCTCCAAGGCCCCCTCCAGCGCCTGAGAGTCAATGCCCTTTGCCGCGCCGGATACCACCACGCCGCCGCAGGCGCCGATCTGGTTGCCCATCTTTCTGGCAACCGCCAAACCGTAGGCGCTGGCATTCCGGGAGCCCACCACGGTCACCACCGGGAGCTCGTCAAAGTCCAGCAGGGTGCCCCGATAATAGAGCACCAGCGGCGGACAGTCAATGGCAAGGAGCCGCTGGGGATAGTTTTCGTCCTGACAGGTAAGGATCCGGATTCCCTGGTCGCTGCACAGCTCCAGAGTAGCTCTGGCATAGGCAAGATCCTTCTGGGCCAGTGCCTCCCGCTCCCGATCAACCAGACCGGGCACTGCTGCAATGTCCTCCGGCGATGCCTCATAGGCGGCCAGGGGCGAGCCGAAATAGCTGAGGGTCAGCTGCTGTCCTCGAAGGGTCAGACCCTTGCGGGTGGTAAGCCAAATCCAATGTTGAAGCTGTGCCATGGGAATACCTCCTTTTTTACAGTCCTGTCATCTGCCACAGCACAATGGCTGCGGCCACGGATGCATTCAGGGATTCACATCTTGGGTGCATGGGGATAATCAGCTGCCCCTGGGACGCCTCCAGCAGCTGCCGGGATACCCCCTGACCCTCGCTGCCGATGACCACCGCCGCCTGACGTAAATCCTGCTGGCGAATATCCCTTGCCTGCTGGGACAGCGCCGTTGCCAGCAGCGGAATGTTCTCATCCCGGCACTGGTCGATCAGCGCCTGACGGCTGAGATAGCCCGGGGTGGTGCGGAAAATCGCGCCCATGGTGGCCCGAACCGTCTTGGCGTTATAGGGATCGCAGCAACCTTCGCTGAGCACCACCGGCACGTCCAGGGCATCGGCGGTTCTTAAAATCGTGCCCAAATTGCCCGGGTCCTGAATGCCGTCCAGCACCAGGCAGCCCCGATGAATTCGCGTCTCCTTCTGCTCCGGCATGGCGGAAACGAACAGGGCTCCCTCCGGCGCTTCCATCTGCGAAACGTTTTCCATCAGCGCCCGGGGCACCTGTACCGCCCGAACCTGGTCGGGCAGCTCCGGGCAGGGGATTCCCTCTTGCAGCACCACCGCCCGCAGCCCCTGGGGATTCCATCGAATGGCCTCCTCCAGCAGCTTGGTTCCGTCGCCCACAAACACGCCCTGTTCCCGGCGAAATTTCTTGGAATTTTGCAGCCGCACAATCCGGGTGAGCAGACTGTTCTGGCGGCTTGTTACGGTCTCGATCATAGTCTCTGTAACCTCTTGAGATCCGTTTGGCGGCCCATTACCAGAATGGCATCGCCCTTGGATACGGGATCGTCGCCGCCGGGGGACATCCGCAGTTTTCCGCTGCCCTCATTACGAATGGCAAGGACGCTCAGCTGATATTTTGAGCGAACGTTCAATTCCTTCAGGCTCTTTCCGATCCAGCTTTTCGGCGCAGCAAACTCTGCAATGGCATACTCTCCGGACAGCTCCATATAATCAAGGAAGCTCTTGGAGCCAAGGCTCTGCACCAGCCGATGGGCCATCTCCTGCTCGGGGATCACCACCCGGTCTGCACCGACCCGCTCCAGCGCCCGCTGATATAGCTCATTCTGGGCTTTGCAGATAATGTGCTTGCAGCCCAAGTCCCGAAGGTTCATGGTAATGAGCACACTGGCCGCCAAATCCTCACCCATGGCCACAATGGCGCACTGGCACTCTGCCGCGCCCACCGCCCGGAGTACTTCGATCTCCCGGGCATCGCCGATGGCCGCATGGGTGCAGTGATCCGCCAGATGATTCACGGCTTCCTCGTCCCGATCCACCACAATGACCTCATGCCCCATGTCATAGAGCTGCTCCGCCGCAGAACTGCCGAATCGGCCCAGTCCAATTACAATAAAGGTTTTCATCGTCTCTCTCCTATCCAATGAGCACCCGGGCCTCCGGGTGTCGAACAGCGTTATCCGGGGGGATCTTTGTCATAAACGCAAAGCTGATGGTCATAATCCCCACCCGGCCAAAGAACATATATATGATCAGCAGAATTTTTGAGCCCAGATTCAGTCCCGCAGTAATGCCGGTGGACAAGCCCACAGTGCAGATGGCCGAAATGGCTTCATACAGGCAGTCGCTCAGCGCAAGGCCGTTGGTGGCGGACAGAATCATGCCGCCCATCAGTCCCAGTCCCGACACCAGCAGAGCAATGCTCGCCGCACTGGCCATCTGCTGCTGTGAAATTCGCCGCCCGAACAGCACCGTCTCCTTGTGGTTCCGCAGAACGCTGTAGCTCATCAGGAACAGCAGCGCCACGGACACGGTTTTAATACCGCCCGCCGTGGAACCGCTGGAACCGCCCACCAGCATCAGCAGCATAGAAACCAGCTTGCCGCTTCCGGTGAGGCTACCCTGATCCACCGCCGCAAAGCCTGCGGTGCGGGTGGTGCCGGACTGGAAAAACGCTGCAAGGATCTTTTTCCCCACCGGTAGGCCGCCCAGAGTCGCGGGATTGTTCCACTCCAGGGTCAGAATCGCCAAAGTTCCGCCAACCAGCAAAATGGCCGTTGTCCACAGCACCAATCGGGTGTGAACGCTGAGCCGATGGTTCTTCTGCCGGAGCATCAGGAGATCATTCCACACGAAAAAGCCCAGTCCGCCAATAACGATCAGCGCCGTTAAGGTCAGATTGATCGCCACATCACCCCGGTATGCAACCAGGCTTGCCCCGGGCGTGATAAATCCCAGAATGTCAAAGCCCGCGTTGCAAAACGCCGAAACAGCATGAAACACCCCCAGCCACAGGGCCTTTTTCAGGGGATATTCCATCAAAAACCGCAGGGTCAAAATCAGTGCGCCGGTGCCCTCCACCAGAAACGTGCCCGCCAGTATCAGCCGTACCAGCCGCACCACGCCCTTCAGCTCGTCCAGGGCCATGGCCTGCTGAAGTACCAGCCGCTCTCTCAACCCGATCCGCCGCCGAAGGAGAAAATAGAACACGGACACAAAGGCCATATACCCCAGTCCGCCGATTTGAATCAGTCCCAGCAGCACTACCTGACCGAAGGCCGACCACTGGCTGTAGCTGTCCACCAGCGAAAGGCCGGTGACGCAGGTGGCAGAGGTGGCCGTAAACACCGCCGTCATCGCACCGCAGCTCTCCCCGTTCCGGGAGGACAGCGGGAGGCTCAGCAGTACACTGCCGAGGAAGATCACCAGCAGAAAAAAGCTCATGAGCACCCGGGCGGCGTGATCCGGTTTGCGCCGTTCCCGTCCGGCCATACCTCGATTTTCTCTCATTGGGTTCCCTCCCTGTAATGGATCAAGGGGGTGCTGCGAGCAAGCACAGCACCCCTCGGTATTACGAATTCTCTCTGGATGTACCGGCGTCAATCAGTGCCTGTGCCATGCTCACCGCCGCATCCCGGGTGTTCCGGGCGGTGGAGTCGCCCTTCACCGTGGTGAAATCCATGATGGACAGATACATATCCTCCATGCCGCAGTCTGCCAGCACGGAATTGTCCTTGAGGCTCAGCCGGGCATGGTTGTCATCCTCTGCGGGCAGGCCCATTTCAGTCAGATCATCGGTGAAATACTCCAGCTCCGGATTGGTAAAGGCATCGGAGACGTTCTGGCTCATGAGATACAGGCCCACGTCCTCCTGGGACATATAGAGATACATCCGCTCCTGGTTCTGCCGCCCCACTTCCGTGTTGCCCACGTACAAAACCGCATAGTTGATGCTAACCTTGCCGTTGCCGTCCAAATCGCCCACCACAGGCTTAAAAACCTCATCCAGGGCATCCAGCTGTTCTTCATCCACAAAATAATCCGTGGCAATGACCACCGTGGTATCATAGCGCTCTTTTCTCAGAGAGTCCACCGTGATAAACACAATAATACCCAGAACCACCACGCCGATCAGCAGGGGCCATTTATAATGATACCAAAACACATTGACAAACCAATGCTGAAAGCCGCCGTTTTCCTGAATGTTCTGTTTTAGCTTCGACATGCTGCGTTCCTCCGTCCAGCGCTGTTCCTTCTAATTTCACGTGCACTATGGCATAGTTCACGGAACATCTTACCATAGCGCCGGGGAAATTGCAAGTGGGGGGTTGCGTTCGGACCTTCACGAAAGAAAAACAACCCCAGGTGCATCACTTTTTGCTTTTCTGTCGTCTTATGATATGATAACACTTGGGACCCAAAAGGAAGTGATGCCATGACCGATGAAAAGATACTCCGTGGACTCCGGCAGCAGAATCCCGACGCCCTACAGGCAATGATGGAGCAATACAGCCGCTATTTATACGCCATCGTCGCCGGAATTCTGGGAAAATGGGGGACCCACGAGGATATTCAGGAGCTGGTGCAGGACACGTTTTATGCCGTTTGGAATCACGCCGATGCCATTCATGGCAAGCTGAAGCCCTATCTCTGCACCACCGCGCGGAATCGTGCCAAAACGCTGCTGCGCAGTCAAAAGCCCCTGCCCATGTCTCTAGACCTGGTGGAGCTGCCGGACCCCATGGGGAATCTGGAGGACGCCGCCATGCAGCGGGAGCTGGAGCAGCTGATTCAGCAGGCACTGGGGCGCATGCGTCCCAAGGATCGGGAAATCTTTCTGCGATACTATTACTGTCTGCAAACCACAGAGGAAATTGCAGCAGCACTGCATATGCCCTCTGCCACCGTTCGCTCTCGGCTGGTCCGAGGACGGAAGGCGCTGGCAAAGGTGCTTGAGAAGGAGGTATCCCAATGAAAATCAGCATTATGGATCTCATGGACCACTATTACGGCGAAGAAGGCGCCGCACTGGCAGCCTCCAACCGCCCATCCCGGAACGCGTCCGGGGCAGCGCCTGCGTCTGCAAAATTCCCACTGCTCCGCCCCCTGCGGATTGCCGCGGCGTTCCTGCTGGTGGTCGGCATTACCGGAGCGCTGTTCTGGGGCTTTGGCGCAAAAAAAGGCACGTCCTCCGGCAACTCCCTGCAGCAGGAGAACGCGCCGGAACCAAGCTCTGTTTCCACTCCACCTCCGGCGGGGGACAGCGCCGCAGAAGAGGCCCATACCACCCATGCGCCGGATGCCGTTTCCTATCCCCAGCTGTCCGATGCGCCGGATTCCACCGATCAGGCAGCAGCAGCCTCTGCGGACTATGTTTTGGACTGCGCCGCCGACAGCACCGACTATTTCAGCTACGGCAATCTGCTTTTGGCTGACGGCAGCTACTATACCATGACCGACAATGGTCCCGTGCCCCTGGATACCACCCATCTGAAAACCACCGTGGAACTCTATGGCACCTGGACCGTAGACCTGGACTATGCGGTTGTGGACGGGCAGCTGGTGTTCCACAACAACACCTCCACCGCCCGCTATGTGACAGTGGACGGAGAAAACATTGAAGAAGCTGAGTATTATGACAGATACGGCACATTCCCCACAAATCCCATCACCCCGGAGGTTGCCACCGCAGAACCGGTGCCGGGCAGCGCGGACACGGTGCTGCTGTGGATTCTCCGTCAGGATTCCCAGGCGTCCGGTCTTCGCTATCCGTTTTTCTACAATCTTTTCACCGGCGAGGTTTCCGATCCTCTGGCAAATGTGCCGGAGCTGCTGCACCAAACCTTTTTCGGTGGCTTCACATTTAATCGTGCCAGAACCCGTCTTCTGGTCACCACCAGCACTGCGCTGTCCGTGGGCACCGGCGATGCCATCGTCCCCGGCTCCAAGGTGGTGTACGTCTGCGATCTGACCACCGGCACCATGACGGATGTTTGGTCGCTGCTGAAATCGGAGATTCCGGAGCCGGATAATCCCAACACTAAGATCACCATGCAGGGCAGCTGCACCTGGGCGGATGACGACACATTGCTCTGTTGGATCAACAGCAGCACCGCCCTGGAGGACGGCAGTACGCAGTATTCCGCCAGCATGTATGCCTATAATTTGTCCACCGGCCAGCTTGTCTATCAAAGAGCCGACAGCGGAATTCCCACGCAAACATCGGACTTTGGTCAAGCCTGGCTCTACGAAATCTCGGCAGATGACAACCCGGTCCCCCTGCAGCTGCTGGATACCGCCAGCGGCACCGTCTATCGCACCGATTCCATTGCCCCGGATCTGAACATTCTAAAGCTGGGAGATACCGTCAGCCTGCTGACCGCCGAAGACGGCACGGTGTATCTCATCGACCATCAGGAAAACGCCTGGTGCAATCTCACGGAACAATTGTCACTGCCCGCTGAACATTTCCAGTCTTATCCCCTACTGACTGCGGACTGGCTATGCCTGAGCACAGAAGATCATGTATATTGCTACCACCTTAGGGAGCAGCTTGTGTGGACACCGCTGACAGCATCCTAAACGTAACAAATCTCCACCGGTACAGAATGTTCCGGTGGGGATTTGAGTATGCCCAATGGATCCTGGACTCGTTGGAGAACAGAAAAAACAGGACATCAATCACAAAATTGATGTCCTGCTTGGCAGGGGATGAGGGATTCGAACCCCCGAAAACGGAGTCAGAGTCCGGTGTGTTACCGTTACACTAATCCCCTATATTCATGCCCCGGGGCTGACCCGAAAGCATGATTTATTATACAGCAAAATTTCAAAATGTCAAGGACTTTTTTACGAAAATCGAAATTTCTTCATCAGGGCTCATAATCGAACTCGATATCGTAAATGCTGACGGTATCGCCCTTCTCAATGCCCATCTCCTCCAGACGGTCAAAGAGTCCGCACTTCCGCAGCTGGCGGTCAAAGTACATCCGGGACTCGTAATCGTCGAAGTTAATATCCGCGATCAGGCGCTCCAGCCAGGGGCCGGACACCAGCCACAGGCCGTCCTGAGGCTCGATGGTGATCTCGTCCACGCTGCCCGCCTGAGGCAGGGGCTTCACGTACTCCGCTTCATACACGGTGATGGGCGGCAGCTCCTGAAGGCGATGATAAATCTCCCGCATGAGCTCCATGGTACCCTTGTGGATGGCAGCGGACATTTCGTAGAGGGGCAGGTCGTGCTCCTTGGTATAGGCCCGCAGCCGCTCCAGATTCTCCGGATCCTGGAGAATGTCCATCTTGTTTGCCACCACGATCATAGGCCGCTTGGCAAGCTCGGGAGAATACTGCTCCAGCTCGCCGTTGATGGTCTCCAGATCCTCCACGGGATCTCTCCCCTCGCTGCCGGACACATCCACAATGTGGACGATCAGCCGGCACCGGTCAATATGCCGCAGGAAGTCATGGCCCAGACCCACGCCCTCGGACGCGCCCTCAATGATGCCGGGGATATCCGCCATCACGAAGCTCTCCCCTTCTCCCAGGTACACAACGCCCAGGTTGGGGAACAGGGTGGTAAAATGATAGTTTGCGATCTTGGGATGGGCGCCGGACACCACGGAAAGCAGCGTAGACTTGCCCACATTGGGGAAGCCCACCAGGCCCACATCCGCCAGCAGCTTCAGCTCCAGAATCACCTCATGGCTCTCGCCGGGCAGACCTGCCTTGGCAAACCGGGGGGCCTGCCGGGTGGGGGTGGCAAACCGCTGGTTGCCCCAGCCGCCTCTGCCGCCCTTGGCCAGAACGAAATCCTCCTGGTCGGACATATCGTGGATAACTTCGCCGGTTTCCGCGTCACGAACCACCGTGCCCAGGGGCACCGAGATCATCAGGTTCTCGCCATTGCGGCCCTTCATATTGCTGCCCTGACCGTTGCCGCCGGGCTGCGCCGTATACTTCCGCTTGTAACGAAAATCCATCAGCGTGGTCATGCCGGTGTCTACCCGCAGCACCACGCTGCCGCCATGGCCGCCGTCGCCGCCATCGGGGCCGCCTGCCGCGATATATTTCTCCCGCCGGAAGGACATGCAGCCATTGCCGCCGTGACCCGCCTGGACAAAGATCTTTACCTTATCGACAAATTGTGCCATTGTCATTCTCCTTTTGTGTGGGATTCCCGGATTTCGCCGCTTTTCGCCTTGACTCCCGAGAATCGACATAAAAGCGGAAAAAGAGGGTGCAGACTGCACCCTCTCAATTTCAGCAGATTACTGCTCGGCTACCTCATAAACAGAAACCTTCTTGCGGTCTCTGCCCAGACGCTCGAACCGAACCACGCCGTCAACGCGAGCGTAGATGGTGTCGTCGCTGCCGATGCCCACGCCCTGGCCGGGGTGGATATGGGTACCTCTCTGGCGAACCAGGATGTTGCCAGCCTCAACCTTCTGACCGTCAGCGCGCTTTACGCCCAGACGCTTAGACTCAGAGTCACGGCCGTTCTTAGTGGAGCCGCCGCCCTTATGGTGAGCGAAGAACTGAATACCAATCTTAAGCATGAATTACACCTCCAAAACCGTTAAATGGTGGGGATTTTCACAGGAAAGCTCACGCAGAAACGTTTCCATTCCCAAAAGCACAGCCTGACAGCTCTGCTCGTTTTCACAGCGGGAAGGAAGCCGTAGCGTGATGGTTGCGGTTTTTTCGTGGACGGAGACCTCCGCCCCGGCATGAAGCACGTCGTTGATGGTGCATTCCGCAAAACGCACCGCCGAAGTGACTGCGGCACAGACAATGTCTTCCCCAGCCTCGGCATAGCCGCTGTGCCCCTGACAGGAAAACCCCAAAATCCTGCCTGCCCTGCGATCAAACCGAATAGTAGTCATTAGACGGAGATCTTCTCGATCTGGACTGCGGTGTAGGGCTGACGATGGCCCTTCTTGGAAGCGGAGCCCTTCTTGGGACGATACTTGAAGACGGTGATCTTCTTACCCTTGCCGTTGCGAACGACCTTAGCCTCGACCTTAGCGCCCTCGATTGCGGGGGTACCAAACTTACTGTTCTCGCCATCGACGATTGCCAGAACCTGATCGAATACCACGGCCTCACCAGCCTCGGCGTTCAGCTTCTCGATATAGACCAGCTGACCCTCAGTCACGTTGTACTGCTTGCCACCGGTAACAATGATTGCCTGCATGTGCTTTGCACCTGCCTTTACATTAGACTCGCTCTTGAGGTGATACCTGAAAAAGGGCATACTTAGACCTCTTTAATGCGGCTTGTAGATTATATCACTTTGGGTGCAGCTTGTCAACCTGAAAATCCGGATTTTTCTTCCGTTTTTACGTTTCTTCCGCCCATTCCTCGTCGTAATCATCATCGTCGTCATGGACATGCTCCTCCCCCATGACCTCGCCGACCCGCATCCGCCGCTGGATCTTCATATTCTCCACGGCCTGATGGATGATCTCCTTGGTCTCCCGGGGATGCTTGACGTTTTTCAGCTCCAGCACCGGGCAGGAACGGTCCGAGGACTGGATGGTCACGGTGCCCACGCCAAAGATCCGCTGGCCCAGGGTGATCCGAAGGGACAGGTCCCGAACCCGATATAGCAAAATCTCCTCGCACTGGGTGGTCAAAAGCCCTGTTTCCACAAACAGCCGATCCTCGCCGAGGGCATAGCGGGTAAAGGACAGGGGCAGTCCCAGTCTTCTCCGGCGGTCACTCCATAGATATTCCATATTCATTTCCTCCCGTTTGGGTTTTCGTTTTTAAGCTCATCATCAGCTGCCAAAGCAGGTACAATAGCAGCACCCCATAAATCGCCGCCACCAGCCGTAGGGACAAAATCGGTGCGCCGCCGAATAAATACTGGCTGTACACCAAAAATCCGCCGGTCATCAGAATCGCCGGTACCGCGATTTTCTTTGGATACATCGCGCCGTACACCAGCGACAGCAGCTCCGCAAAATAAAAATACCGCTCATGCATCCGGGGCAGCAGCCAGGGGATCATCAGGGAAAATACCAGTCCCAGCAGCAAAAGCCCCCGGTCATCCAGCCGATCCCCATGCCACAGGGCCAGGAGCAGCAGGCCCAGGCTCAGGCTCATGGCAATCAGCACCGGCGCACCGGCCATATTGGAGAAATAATTGTTGTCAATGAGGCTCCAGAACGACGGCGCGTTCAGGCTGAGATAGGGATACGACTGAGTCTGGCTAAAATAGATGGAGAACGTATTGGAAAGGCTTCGTCCCGCCAGCAGCGCCGGAAGACTTGCCCCCACGAATCCAACCGGGAATGCCCAGACGTCTTTGAGCCGGATTTTCCCGCATCCCAGCAGCACCGCCGCCATGGGCAGCAGGAACACCGCCTGTAATTTGAAGCTGAGACTCAGGGCAAACAGCAAATAGCAGGTTTTCGAGCGCTTTTGCAGTCCCGCATACAGCGCCCAGAGTCCCAGCGCACCATACACGCTGTCGCACTGGCCCCAATAGCCGCTGTTGAGCCATGTAGTGGGGCAAAACAGTGCCGCAAGGAATGCCAGCAGGGCCGCGCCGTCCTTTTTCGTTAAACATCGCACCAGCGCCGCCACCGCCAGTGCCGACGCCACATCTGCCAGTATGGAAAACAGCTTGATTCCATAGAGATCCCGTATGGGCAGCCGGGAAATCGCCAGCAGCAGATAGAGATAGGGCATATTGTAGTCGCCGATGGGGGTGGTCAGCGCCTCCCGCACGGTCATGCCCTTCATGGTCGCCACCCACTGGGACAAAAACGTGTTATAATCCGGCGACATATAGTCCAGCAGCGCCATCCGCAGGCACAGACCCAACAGCAGCACCAGCAGGCCCAGGGCAGTATACTCCACCTTGCCCAGCAAATCCCATTTCAGCAGCACCGCCGCCCCTGCACCCCAAATGACCAGGGTACACAGCAGCAGGGCCATTTTCTGCCCGATGGTGGCCGTCAGCCCATTCAGCGCCAGCACCATTCCCAGCACCACGCCCATAGCCCCGGCCAGCAGGGAGATTCCAATACACAGCCTTTTGCGGCTTGTTTCCATCAAAGGTTCACCTCAACTGTTCAAATTGCGATTCCGCCGGACAGACAACAGCTTGCCCGCCAGCATACTCAGGATCAGAACCGGCATCAGCGCCGCAGCGCACATGCCAAGCACAGCCAGGTACATAATCCGGCTTTCTTCGATCCAGACGCCCAGCCCATAGATCACGGCGCAGCTCAGGCCGAAGATGCCGAGCTTTTTCCATTCCCAGCCCCAGCCGATCCACAGCCCCAGGAGCAGCGCCAGTACCGCGCCGATGATTCCCTCGAAATTATTCCAGCCGCTCAGCAGTGGAAACAGCCGATCTATCATATTACTCAGCATTCTGTCGCCCTCCTCGGATGAATTTCCACCATTATACATCATCCCGGCCATTCTGGCAATCCTTATCTGTAGATGCGCAAAACGCCGCCCCAAAATTGGGACGGCGTAAGTTGCAGTAAATTGTATCACAGGCTCAGGACAGCGCCCTTATCTGCGGAAGTGACCATCTTGGCATAGCGGGCCAGATAACCGGTCTTTACCTTGGGCTCAGGCATCACAAGGTTCTTCTTGCGCTCTGCCAGAACGTCGTCGGAGACCTCCAGGGTGATCTCGTGGTTGGGGATATCAATGGAGATGGTATCGCCCTCCTCCACCAGACCGATGGTACCGCCGGAAGCAGCCTCAGGGGACACATGACCGATGGCAGCGCCGCGGGTGGCACCGGAGAACCGTCCGTCGGTAATCAGCGCCACGCTCTCGCCCAGGCCCATGCCGCAGATGGCAGAGGTGGGGTTCAGCATCTCGCGCATACCGGGGCCGCCCTTGGGTCCCTCATAGCGGATGACCACCACGTCGCCGGGCTTGATGCCGCCGGCATAGATCACCGCAATGGCCTCCTCCTCGGAGTTGAACACCCGGGCGGGGCCGGAATGCTTCATCATCTCAGGAGCCACGGCGGACTGCTTGACCACGCAGCCGTCGGGAGCCAGGTTGCCGAACAGCACCGCAATGCCGCCGGTAGCCAGATAAGGATTGTCGATGGGGCGAATGGTGTCGTGATCCAGATTTTCCGCGTCCTTGATGTTCTCGGCTACGGTCTTGCCGGTGCAGGTGATCAGATCGGTCTTAATGAGTCCGGCGTCGGCCAGCTCCTTCATGACCGCATACACGCCGCCAGCCCGCTCCAGATCCTCCATAAAGGTGGGGCCTGCGGGGGCCAGATGACACAGGTTGGGGGTGCGGGCGTTGAAGTCGTTCACATGGGCAAGATCAATGTCGATGCCGCATTCATGGGCAATAGCGGGCAGATGCAGCATGGTGTTGGTAGAGCAGCCAAGGGCCATGTCTACGATCTCGGCATTGTTGAAGGCATCCTCGATCATAATATCCCGGGGACGGATGTTCTGCCGATACAGCTCCATGACCTGCATACCGGCCTGCTTTGCAAGACGCAGCCGGGCGGAATACACGGCGGGAATGGTGCCGTTGCCCCGAAGGCCCATGCCGATGGCCTCGGTGAGACAGTTCATGGAGTTGGCGGTGTACATGCCGGAGCAGGAGCCGCAGGAGGGGCACGCATTCATTACGTATTCCTCCACGCCGTTCTCGTCCAGCGTGCCCGCATGATAAGCGCCCACAGCCTCAAACATATCGCTGAGGCAGGTTCTTCTGCCGTCGGACAAATGACCGGCCAGCATGGGGCCGCCGGAGACGAAGATGGTGGGAACGTTGATTCTTGCCGCAGCCATCAGCAGACCGGGCACATTTTTATCGCAGTTGGGAATCATAACCAGCGCGTCGAACTGATGGGCAATGGCCATGGCCTCGGTGGAATCGCAGATCAGGTCACGGCTCACCAGAGAGTACTTCATGCCGATGTGGCCCATGGCGATGCCGTCGCAGACCGCAATGGCCGGGAACTCAACAGGGGTGCCACCTGCCATCCGAACGCCCGCCTTGACTGCTTCGGCGATCTTGTCCAGGTTCATGTGGCCGGGGACGATCTCATTATAGGAGCAGACAATGCCAACCAGCGGCCGATCCGTCTCCTCCTTGGTATAACCCAGTGCGGCGAACAGAGACCGGTTGGGGGCACGATCCACGCCCTGGGTAACGTTGGCGGAAAGTTTCATAATATAAACTCCTTTATGGAATGGATCAGGGGGTGCTGCAATGGTGCAACACCCCCTAAAAAGTTTCATTTCATGAATCCTTTGGCGCTCCTCCCGCCTCTTAGAACCGCCCTAGAGAAAAGCCCTAGGAAGTCCTAAGCAAATCGGCAAGAGCGATTGGGGCGAGATTTTTCGTTCTGACAAGACAAAAATCCGCAGGAATACTTTGTGTATTTCAAGGATTTGCGGCGAAGTCAGAGCGGAAAAGATCCCGCAAGTGCCGCAGACGCATTTGTTTAGGCCTTCCGTTAATTAGAGGCGGAATCCAGGCCCTTATCGCCGTTGTCGCCATCCTTCCAGAGCATGTTGTTCCGCAGCTCAGCGCCCACAACCTCCATGGGATGCTTGGCCAGCTGGTCACGCTTGGAGTTGAAGAAGGAACGGCCGTTCTTGTTCTCGGCGATCCACTTGCTTGCGAAGGTGCCGTCCTGAATGTCGGACAGAACTGCGCGCATATTGGCCTTAATGAGGTCATGAGGCAGCACACGGGGGCCGGAAACATACTCGCCAAACTCAGCGGTATCGGAGATGGAGTAGTTCATGGCTGCCACGCCGCCCTTGTTGATGAGGTCAACGATCAGCTTCATCTCGTGGATGCACTCGAAGTAAGCATTCTCGGGCTCATAACCGGCCTCAACCAGAGTCTCGAAGCCGCACTGCATCAGGTCAACGACACCGCCGCACAGAACGGTCTGCTCGCCAAACAGGTCGGTCTCGGTCTCGTCATGCATGGTGGTCTCCATGACACCGGCACGAGCGCCGCCGATACCGGCGATGTAAGCCAGAGCAATCTGCAGGCAGTTGCCGGTGGCATCCTGCTCGACTGCAACCAGGCAGGGAACACCCTTGCCGTTGACATACAGGCCGCGAACGGTGTGGCCGGGGCCCTTGGGAGCGGCCATGAATACGTCTACGTCTGCAGGGGGGACGATCTGCTTGTAGCGGATGTTGAAGCCATGAGCAAATGCAATGGCCTTGCCTGCGGACAGGTTGGGTCCGATGTGCTCCTTGTAGATGTCGGCAGCGCGCTCGTCGTTGACCAGGATCATGATGATGTCAGCAGCCTTGGTTGCCTCAGCAACGGACATCACGGTGAAGCCGTCCTCGGTTGCCTTGTCCCAGGACTTTCCATGACGCAGACCGACAACGACATCGCAGCCGGAATCTCTGAGGTTCTGTGCATGAGCATGCCCCTGGGAGCCGTAGCCGATGACAGCAATCTTCTTACCGTTCAGGACGCTGAGGTCGCAGTCCTTCTCATAATACATTTTTGCCATAATTATATTCCTCCTTGAGTTTGTTCTGGTCATATATTGTTTTCTGTCCTCTTTCAAGGGCAACCATGCCGGTTCGGGCCGTTTCCAAGATTCCGTAGTCATCCAGAAGCTTCAGGATGGCTTTGATCTTTTCCGCTGCGCCGACGACGGCAATGATCAGCGTAGATTGTCCAAAGTCCACGATATTTCCGCGGAACACATTGGTGATTTGAATGATGTCCTCCCGGGCGTCGCGGGTCTCCGCCTTCACCTTAATGAGCACCAGCTCCCGCTGAATGGAGGTTTCGCCCTCCAACACATCCACGGAGATGACCAGCAAGAGCTTACTGAGCTGCGTGGCGATCTGATGCACGGTAACTTCGTCCACAATGGTCACCACGGAAATTCTTGTGGTGCCCTCCCCCAGCCCGGGGCCGGAGCAGATGGATTCAATGTTGTAGCCCTTCCGGGAAAACAGTCGGGCAACCTGGCTCAGGACGCCTGGGGTATCCTCCACCAGTACCGACAGGGTGTATGCTTTCTTTTCGGTATTCATGGGCGCACCTCCTTAGATCAGCATGAAGTTGGTGATGGGCTGACCGCCGCCAACCATGGGGCGAACCATTTCGTCGGTGTCGATCAGGCAGTCCACCACATAGCCGTGGCCCCACTCCTTGGCCTCCTCAATGGCGGCCTTGAGCTCCTCCACCGTGGAAACATGAGCGCCCTTGAGACCGTAGGCCTCCGCCAGCTTCACAAAGTCCGGCGCAAAGCCCAGATCCGTCTGAGAAAAGCGCTTTTCATAGATCAGGTTCTGCCACTGACGTACCATACCAAGGGTACGGTTGTCGAATACAAAGGTGATCACCGGGATATCATAATGGCTCTCGGTGGCCATCTCCTGACCGTTCATCCGGAAGCAGCCGTCGCCGGTGATGTGGATGACGGTTTTATCGGGATTGCCCAGCTTGGCGCCCAATGCAGCACCCAGGCCGAAGCCCATGGTGCCGAAGCCGCCGGAAGTCAGCAGCTGGCCGGGATAGTCGAAATGGAAATGCTGAATGGTCCACATTTGATGCTGGCCCACATCCGTTGCAACGATGGTGTCCTGGGGCACCAGGTTGCGGATCGTCTCCAGCACCTGCTGGGGCGTCAGCTCGCCGGGCTTGTCCTGATACTCGGTGCGGGTGGCATAGGAGAACACAAACTCCTTCCACCGGTCATTGTGCTTCTGCTCTACTCTTTCGTTCAGGAGCTCCAGCACACGGCCTGCGTCGCCGATGATATGGTGGTCGGTTTTGACGTTCTTGTCGATCTCCGCCCGGTCAATGTCGATCTGGACGATTTTCGCCTGGCCGGCAAAGCTCTCGGGATCCAGAGCCACACGGTCGGAGAACCGGCAGCCCACGGCAATGAGCAGGTCGCAGTTGGCACAGGCTATGTTGGAGGCCTGGGTGCCATGCATACCGATCATACCGGTGGTCAGAGGATTGCCGCCCGGAAAGCCGCCGCCGCCCATGACGGTGATGGCAACGGGAGAATCAATCTTCTCGGCAAACTCCCGGAACTGCTTGTGGGCGCGGCCTCTTACCACGCCGCCGCCGCAGATCAGCAGGGGCTTTTCCGCCTTGGCGATCATCTCCGCCAGCTTGTCCACATCCTCATGATTGGGCTCCGGGGTGCGGATGTCCCAGCCGATGCGGCGGGTCAGAGCCTGAAGGCGGCCATGCTTGATGTGTTCCTTCCGCTCCATGGGCTCGTAATCAATGAGCTCGTTGGGGGCGGTGACGTTTTTCAAAAAATCAATGAGCACCGGGCCGGGCCGTCCGGTGGCCGCTACCGCAAAGGCCTCGCGCATAATATCGGGGATGGTCTGCGGGTCGCGCACCAGATAAGTGGCCTTGGTGATGGGCATTGCAATGCCGGTGATGTCTACCTCCTGGAATGCGTCCTTGCCCAAAAGATTCTCGGTGACGTTGCAGGTGATGAACACCACCGGAGAGGAATCGTAATAAGCGGTGGCAATGCCGGTGGTCAGGTTGGTGGCGCCGGGGCCGGAGGTGGCAAAGCATACGCCAACCTTGCCGGTGGAACGGGCATAGCCGTCGGCGGCATGGGCAGCACCCTGCTCGTGGGCGGTCAGAATGTGCCGCAGCTTGCCCTGATAGTGATACAGTTCGTCATAAATATTGAGGATGGTGCCGCCGGGATAGCCGAAGATGGTATCGACTCCCTGCTCCAGCAGGCACTCCAAAATTGCTGTTGTGGCTTTTACCTTCATTGGTCGCCCTCCTAAATTTTCCCGCTGCCCTTCTGGACAGCAATCAGTCCCGTCCGCGCAACCTCCAGAATCGAGAAGGGCCGCAGCAGGCTCTGGAACAGCTCCAGCCGCTCCGTGGTATCGCTGAGCTCCAGGGTCATGGAGGTGGCGGAAACGTCCGCAATCTTGGCCCCCATGATCTGACACAGATTCATAATATCTACTCTTGTTTTGGTGGTACAGGACACCTTGACGATCATCAGCTCTCGCCCAATCAGGCGATCCTCGTCCAGGGTGCGCACCTTAATCACGTCCACCAGCTTGTTGAGCTGCTTTTCCACCTGCTCCACCACGCTGTTGCCGCTGTCTACAATAATGGTAATCCGGGAAATGGTGGGATCATCGGTGACGCCCACCGCCAGGGATTCAATGTTAAAGGCTCGTCTGGAAAACAGACCGGTGATCTTATTCAGAACGCCTGCCTGGTTTTCTACCAGCACCGAAATCGTCTGTTTCATGGCAGTCCTCCTCAGTCTCCGGTCTTGGCGTCGGGATCCACATGGCACACCATAAGATAGGGGCCGTCGGATGCCAGCATTGCCCTCAGTTTCTCATCGATCTCATCATCTTCCCGAATCTCGCCGTGGGGAATTCCATAGGCGTCCGCCAGCTTGCCGAAATCCGGGGAATGATCCAGGGCCACGCCGAAGGGGCCGCTGTAGGTGCTGTGCTGAATCTCATTGACCAGGCCCAGCACGCTGTTTTCCATCATCACAAGCTTCACGTCTGCATTCAAATTCCGCAGGGTGCTGAGCTCATTCTCAAACATCTGGAAGCTGCCGTCGCCGCAAACCACAACGGTCTGCTTGTCGGGGGCCGCTACCTTTGCGCCCAGGGCAGCGGGCAGCGAATAGCCCATGGTGCCCAGGCCGCCGGTGGTCAGGAACCGGCCGTGCTTAATGGTCATATGCTTGCAGGTCCAAATCTGGTTCTGGCCCACATCCACGCAGAGAATTGCGTCGTCGTTCAGGAGATGGCCCAGGGTACGAATCACCCGGGCGGGATGGGCATAGCAGGGCTTGGTAGGAAGCTCCCGCGTAAGCTCTGCCTGACGGCTCTTTTGCAGCGCTTCGATGTCCTGAGTCTGGGCGATGGTGTCCTGCTCCATCAGCTGGAGGAGCACTTCCTTCACATCGCCCACCACGGGAATGGTGGTGTCCACATTCTTGCCGATCTCCGCCGGGTCTACATCAATATGAATAGTCTTCATCCGCCGCCCGATTTCCGAGGGCTGGAGAATGGCACGGTTTGCCACTCTTGCGCCCACCAGGATCAGCAGGTCGGAATGGGCCAGCGCGCGGTTTGCGGTGGGGGTGCCAAAGGAGCCGATCATGCCCACATACAGGGGATGCTCCGTGGGCACAATGCCAAGGCCCATCATGGTGCTGACAATGGGGATCTGAGACTTTTCCGCAAAGGCCAGGGCTTCCTTCTGGGCGCCCGCGCTGATCACGCCGCCGCCCAGGCACAGCACCGGCTTTTTCGCATGGCGGATGGCCTCAGCTGCCCGCTGCACCTGCTTGATGTTGCCCTTCACCGAGGGCTTATAGCCGCGGATGTCTACAGTTTCGGGATAGACTGGCTCAAACTTTGCCTTCTGCACATCAATGGGAATATCAATGAGCACAGGGCCGGGCCGCCCGGTGGAGGCAATATGGAACGCTTCCTTCACCACTCTGGGGATGCTCTTAACATCCTTCACCAGATAGCTGTGTTTAATGAACGGGGCCACCGCGCCGGTAATATCGACCTCCTGGAAAATATCCCGCCCCAGCAGATAGCTCTCCACCTGGCCGGTAATGGCCACCATGGGAATGGAGTCCATATAGGCAGTGGCGATGCCGGTAATGAGGTTCGTTGCCCCCGGGCCAGAGGTGACCATGCATACGCCGACCTTGCCGCTGATCCGGGAGTAACCCGAAGCCATATGGCCCGCATTCTGCTCGGTGCGCACCAGGGTATAATGAATGTCCGAGTGCTTCAAGGCATCCGCCGCAGGGCAGATGGTTGCGCCTGCATAGCCGAAGATTTCCGTTACGTTTTCCCGCTTCAGGCTCTCGATCAAAGCCTCTGCGCCAGTTGTCATAGTGATTCACCCTTTTTCTTTTCTAATGACCTGTAAATGACAAAAAGCAGCCGCATCCTAATCAATAGGACGAAGCTGCCTCCGCGTTACCACCTAAATTCCCGAATAAATCAGGCCCTCAGTTCCACATATATGTATGGAATTTCCCTTTAACGGAGGAATCCGCCGCTGCCTACTAGCCATTGGTTTTCAGTACGGAGCTCCAAGGTGAGATTCGCTGAATTCTTAGCAGACACTCGCACCAAACGTGTCCTCTCTGAGCCAGTGGGATTCAGGTACTGTTCCTTTTCATTGCTTATTTCAATTTATTTTCTCCATGATACAAAAGCAGTTTCCATTTGTCAATGGCATTTTCATGGTTTCCGTCATTTTTAGCATTCTGCCCTTTTTCCAAGAAAAGTTTTGCAGAATTTTTGTCATTTTGCAGCCGGGGTGTCTTGTATTTTTTTCGAAAATATGTTACCCTTTCCAACACGAATAAGACATTTGAATGAGTAAAGAGATACAGGAGAGAAGTATTGTGAAAGTAGCTGTGATCTGTGACGTACTGGGTCAGGCCAACAACGGCACCACCATTGCCGCGCTGAATCTGATCCGTACCCTCCGGGAAAAGAGGCACGAGGTTCGGGTGGTCTGCCCGGATGCCGAACGCGCCGGGGAGCCCGGATATTATATCGTCCCCAAGTATGATTTTCATATGTTCAACGACTATGTGGAGAAAAACGGCGTGGCCCCGGCCAAGCTGGACACTAAGGTTCTGGAATCCGCCATTCACGATGTGGATGTGATCCATGTAATGATTCCCTTCGCCCTGGGAAAGGCTGCGGCCCACTATGCCCATGATCATGGCATTGCCCTGACCGCAGGCTTCCACTGCCAGGCAGAGAACATCACCAACCACATTTTCCTGCAAAACAGGCCTCGAGCCAACACCACGGTATACCATATTTTATACGAGCGGCTGTATCAGTTCTGCGACCTTATCCACTACCCCACCCAGTTCATCCGGGATACCTTCGAGGGCATTGTGGGCCATACGGAGGGACGGGTCATCTCCAACGGCGTCAGCTCGGACTTCCACCCCATTCCCGTCACCCGGCCCCCGGAGCTGGAAGGGAAATATGTGGTGCTGTTCACCGGGCGCTACAGCCGGGAAAAATCCCATAAGGTGCTACTGGATGCAGTGGCCCAGAGTAAGCATCGGGACAAGATTCAGCTGGTTTTCGCCGGTGCAGGCCCCCAGGAGGCCCACCTTCGGGAGCACGCGGAACAGTTGGGCATTCCCATGCCGATCATGCAGTTCTATTCCCGGAAGGAGCTGGTCAGCACCATTAATATGGCGGACCTCTATGTGCATCCCGCGGAGATCGAGATTGAGGCCATTTCCTGTCTGGAGGCCATCGCCTGCGGCCGGGTTCCACTGATTGCCGACTCTCCCCGGAGCGCCACCCGGTATTTCGCCCTGACGGACAAGAATCTGTTCCACTATAATAACTCCGCCGATCTGGCCGAGAAAATGGACTGGTGGCTGGAGCATCCCCAGGAACGGCAGCAGTGCGCTCAGGACTATCTGGGCTATGCCCATCAGTTCGACTTTGACACCTGCATGGACGCCATGGAGCAGATGCTGAAGGACGCCGTGGAGGCCAAGCATCATGGAGCCTAAACGTACCGTCTACTACACCGATCCCCTAAACGACGACTTTGCCCACACCAATATTCACGCCAAAGATGTGGGCGCGGATTTCCCGTTTATCCACAAGAGCGCGCTGTGGAACGTTTTGGCCCAGTGCGTATATTATTGTATCGCCGTCCCCATCGTCTTTGTGATCTCCAAGATCTATCTGGGACTGAAATACGAAAATCGTCAGGTGCTGCGGAAGCTCCGGGGCACGGGCTATTTTCTCTACGGCAATCATACCCGGATGCTGGATGCGTTTCTCCCGGCCATGACCGCGTTCCCGAAAAAGGCGTATGTGGTGTCGAATCCCGACGCGGTAAGCCTGCCATTTCTCCAGACATTGGTCACGATGCTGGGTGTGATCCCGATTCCAACGAAGTTCTCCGGGATGCGGCAGTTCCTCTCCTCGGTGAACCAGCGATATCAGGAGGGCAATGTACTGGCGATTTTCCCGGAGGCCCATATCTGGCCCTTTTACACCGGGATCCGTCCCTTTTCCGCCACCTCCTTCCGCTACCCGGAAAAGCTGAATGCGCCGGTGGTGGCCATGGTGACCACGTATCGGAAACGGCGTGGGCTGTTCCGCCTGTTTCGCCGCCCGGGCATGACCGTCACCCTGTCTGAGCCTTTTTACCCCGACGCTGCCCTTTCCCCAAGAGAGGCCCAGCAAAAGCTGCGGGATCAGGTCTATGATTTTATGGTTTCGGTCTCCCAGAGTCACGAAAATGTGGAATATATCGCCTATGAGCCGGTCCCGGAAGCGGAAATGGGCTCCGATTCACTATAATTTTTCTATTTTCTGCTTTACAAAATAAAAAAACGTGGTATAATTCTAACGGTATGCCCTATTGCTCAGTCCCGGGATATCGCCGCGCCACGCGGTATTCACCCGCCCGGCACTTGGCGTTGGGGTAAAATAAAGAAAGGTGGAATTATTTATGATCCGCAAAGAAGTAAAAGATCAGGTTATCGCAGAGTACGCTACCCACGAGGGCGACACCGGTTCTCCCGAGGTACAGATCGCTGTCCTCACCTACCGCATCAACGAGCTCACCGAGCATCTGCGTACTCACATCCATGACGATCACAGCCGCCGCGGCCTGCTGAAGATGGTTGGTAAGCGCCGCAACCTGCTGGACTACCTGGCAAAGAAGGACATCAACCGTTACCGTGCTCTGATTGCAAAGCTGGGCCTGCGTAAGTAAGCTGCTGTCCGTCCCACAGGCGTGATCCCATACTGCGTCACGAAGGGCGGCTCATTGATTTGAGCCGCCCCTTTGTAACCGGTCTATTCACCACTGGTACAGGAACGGCAATACCGCGCAAATCGGCAAGAACATTCAGCTCGAGATTTTACGCCGGAAAAAGGCAGTTTTTCGAAGGAATACTTTGTGTATTTCGAGAAAAAATAACGCATTTCCGGTGGAAAAGATCAGCTGAAGGTCGCAGACGCATTTGTGTGGTTTTGCCTGAGTTTTAGCAGTTGAAAGAGTGTCCGGGCCCTGCCCAGCTGCTGTTTCAAGTGCTAAACTTCCTGTGCCGCACATCAAAATTACAGGAGGTTTTTTTCATGGTAACCAAAAAGGAATTCCCCAACCGTCATGTATTCCAGACGGAAATCGGCGGCCGTCCCTTCACCGTCATCACCGGTCAGGTGGCCGAGCTGTGCAACGGCGAGTGCATCTGCCGTTACGGCGACACCGTGGTGCTCACCACCGTTGTTGCTTCCTCTGCCCCCAAGTCCGGCATCGACTACTTCCCCCTCACCATCGACTTTGAGGAGCGGATGTACTCCGTGGGCCGCATCCCCGGCGCTTATCTCCGCCGTGAGGGCCGTCCCTCCGAGCGCGGCGTTCTGGTAAGCCGTCTCATTGACCGCCCCATGCGCCCCTTCTTCGACGACGATCTCCGCAACGATGTGGTCGTCACCTGCACCTCTCTGTCCAACGACAAGGACAACTCCATTGAGGTCGTTGCTTCTCTGGGTGCCTTCATCGCCACCGCTTACTCCGATGTGCCGTGGAACGGCCCCATGGCGACCACTCAGGTTGCCTATGTGGACGGCGAGTATGTGGTCAACCCCAGCTATGACCAGCACCAGCGTGCTGATATGTTCGTCACCATCGCTTCCACCGCAGAAAAGGTGGTTATGATCGAGACCGAAGCCAACGAGATCCCCGAGGACATCCTCCTGGGCGGCATCAAGCTGGCCCACGAGACCAACCAGAAGATCGTTGCCTTCATCAACGAGATCGTGGCCGAGATCGGCAAGCCCAAGTTCTCCTTCGAGAAGGCTGCCGTCAACTATGATCTGCTCAACGACCTGATGGAGTACGGTCTCCCCCAGATCGAATATGCCCTGGACACCGACGACAAGAACGTCCGGGAAGAGCGTCTGGCTGCCATCCGCCTGGACTTCGCCGAGAAGTTCAAGGACAAGTACGAGGACTACGACCAGCACATCGAGGTCTGCCTCTACAAGATGCAGAAGAAGGTTGTCAAGAAGTGGCTCATGGCCGGCAAACGTGTGGATGGCCGCCGCACCGACGAGATCCGTCCTCTGGCTGCCGAGGTTGGTGTTCTGCCCAGAGTGCACGGCTCCGGCCTGTTCACCCGTGGTCAGACTCAGGTGCTCTCCGTATGCACCCTGGCTTCCCTTTCCATGATGCAGAAGCTGGACACCATCTTCCCCGAGGAGTCTAAGCGCTGGATGCATCACTACAATATGCCCGCCTACTCCACCGGCGAAGCCCGTGCCGCCCGTTCCACCTCCCGCCGGGAGATCGGCCACGGCGCACTTGCCGAGAAGGCATTGCTGCCCGTGATTCCCAGCGTCGAGGAGTTCCCCTACGCCATCCGTGTGGTGTCCGAGGTGCTTTCCTCCAACGGCTCCACCTCTCAGGCTTCTATCTGCGGCTCTACGCTGGCTCTGATGGATGCCGGTGTGCCCATCTCCGCCCCTGTGGCCGGCATTTCCTGCGGCCTGATCCAGGACGACGACGGCTCCTTCACCACCTTCATCGACATTCAGGGCGTTGAGGACTTCCACGGCGAGATGGACTTCAAGGTTGCCGGTACCGTCAAGGGCGTTACCGCCATCCAGATGGACCTCAAGAACGACGGCCTGACCATGGAGATCATTGCCGACGCACTGGAGAACTGCCGCAAGGCTCGTCTGGAGATTCTGGATCAGATCATGCTGCCCTGCATCGCTGAGCCCCGCAAGGAAGTCAGCGAGTATGCACCCAAGATGATCTCCATGAAGATTCCCGTGGAGAAAATCCGTGAGGTCATCGGCTCCGGCGGCAAGACCATTCAGAAGATCACCGCTGAGACCGGCGCCAAGATCGACATCGACGACGACGGCTCCATCTTCATCTCCGCTGTGGACGCTTCCTCCTGCAAGGCCGCTAAGGCTGCCATCGACAACATCTGCTTTGTTCCCGAGGTTGGCAAGCTGTACTACGGCAAGGTTGTCCGGATCATCCCCATCGGCGCATTTGTTGAACTGGTGCCCGGCAAGGACGGCATGATCCACATCTCCAAGCTGGAGAATCACCGGGTTGAGAAGGTCGAGGACGTGCTGAACGTTGGCGACATGACCTGGGTCAAGGTGACCGACATCGACGAAAAGGGTCGCGTCAACCTCTCCCGCCGGGATGCGCTGAAGGAAATGGCAAAGAACAAGCAGTAATCCCCGATTCACCAAGGACTGCCCAATTTCGGGCAGTCCTTTTTGTTGCTTTTTCCGGGATTTTTCCCTTGCAATTTCGTGGAAAAAGTGTCATAATAGTCTGGCTCGAAAAGAGCAGACTTTTATTGTGAGGTGAACACCATGTACGACTGTGACAGTATTGGGCGAAGGCGGGAGTCTGACGTTCCCATACGGATGCCGGCATGGTTTGCCGCACATTCCATTGGATAGACTTGTCATTCGCCCTGGTTTCCCCATACACAGCCGCAGAGTGCTGATCTGCCCGCTTTGGTGAGATCAGGGGCTTTTTGCGCCTGCCTGCAGGTCAGCCTCCCGTGAACCCAAATTTCAAGGAGGTTATGTGTATGACAAAGCTTGGTCGGAACTTCAGCATGACGGACAATCAGGATGCCATCGTAAAGGTACTGCAGGGCAGCACCTCCCCGGCTCTGATGGCCCATCAGTTGGAGCAGTTCCACGAAAATGACATTGCGGCGGTTCTTCCGCTGCTCAGTGCCGCCCAGCGGAAAAAGCTGCTGCGGGTGCTGAATCCCGAAACCCTTTCCACCGTATTTTCCTATGTGGACGAGCCCGCCCCGCTTCTGGAGGCATTGGACATCCGAAAAGCCGTGGACATCGTCTCCGGCATGGAAGCCGACGACGCAGTAGACGTGCTCCGTCAGCTCAACAAGGAAAAGCGTGACGCCCTGCTGGACATCATGCCCGCAGAGCAGAAAAAAGACATTCTGCTGGTTGCATCCTACGACGAGGATGAGATCGGCAGCTATATGACCACCGACTTTATCCAGGTTCCTCTGAACGACACCGCAGAAAACGCCATGGTCGCCCTGTCGGAGCAGGCCAAGGATACCGAAAACATCTCCACCCTCTATGTTCTGGCGCAGGACGGCACATTCTTCGGCGCACTCCCCCTGCGGGATCTGCTGATCGCGCCAAAAACATCTACGGTGCAGGATCTCTGTCAGACCTCTTATCCTTACGTCTATGGCCGGGAGCAGTTGGACGACTGTATGGAAACCCTGAAGGACTACTCCGAGGACTCCATTCCCGTGCTGGATGCGCAGAACCGCGTCCTGGGCATCGTCACCGCCCAGGACCTGATCGAGGTTTCCGACCAGGAGATGGGCGAGGATTACGCAAAGCTGGCAGGTCTGACTGCGGAAAATGACCTGAAGGAATCCGTGCTGCAAAGTACTCGGAAGCGCCTTCCCTGGCTGATTATCCTGCTGGCCCTGGGCCTGATCGTCAGCTCCGTGGTAGGCATTTTCGAGGGCGTTGTAGCCCAGCTGCCGCTGATCATCTGCTTCCAGTCCCTGGTGCTTGACATGGCCGGTAACGTTGGTACCCAATCCCTGGCCGTTACCATCCGGGTACTCACCGACGAGACCATTCCCGTGCGGACCCGGCTGCGATTGATCCCCCGCGAAACAAAGGTTGGCCTGCTCAACGGTACGCTTTTGGGCATCCTGAGCTTTGCGTGCATCGGACTGTATCTGCTGGCGGCAAAGGGGCAGACCATTCATATGTCCTTTGCCATTTCCGGCTGCATCGGCATTGCACTGATGGTTGCCATGGCCGCTTCGGCGCTGTTCGGCACCGTGATCCCCATGTGCTTCAAGAAAATCGGTATCGACCCCGCTGTGGCCTCCGGCCCCCTGATCACCACCGTCAACGACCTGATTGCCGTTGTAGTGTACTACGGGCTCACCTGGATTTTCCTGATTGAGATTTTTCATCTGGTATAACAAAAGAATCCCCCGAAGCAGTTTTTCTGCTTCGGGGGTTTTGCGCGTTACGGGATTTTTACTTGGTCATTTCTCTCCAGAGGAGGGTTACGATCTGCGCACGAGTGCAGCTCTTGTTGGGCTCGAAGGTGGTTGCGGTAGTACCAAGGGTAACACCCTCCTGCGCGGCCCACAGTACCGCATCAGAGAAGAAGCGATTTTCGGGCACATCCGTGAAGGGGCACTCGCCCTTCACCTCAGGGCTGCCCTGGGACCGCCACAGCAGCGTAACCGCCTGCGCACGGTTGCAGGTTTCGTTGGGGCTGAAAGTGGTTGCCGTGGTGCCCTTGGTGATGCCGTTCTCCACGGCCCACAGCACCGCATTGTAGTAATAGCAGCCCTTCTTCACATCAGTAAAGGGCATTTCGGTGCTCTTGGGAGCAGGTCTGCCGGCTGCACGCCACAGGAATGCCACAATCTGCGCACGGGTGCAGGTGTTGTTCGGCTCAAAGGTGGTGGCGCTGGTGCCGTTGGTTACGCCGTTGTCCACAGCCCAAATCACAGCATCCTCATAGTAAGCGCCATCGGGTACATCGGTAAAGGGATGCTTCAGGGCAAAGACTGCCTTAATCTCCACATTCCCCTCGGGCATGGTGAACTTACCGTCCTTGATGGTCACGTCGCCGCTGACCACCTGCCACTCCTTGAGACGATAGCGGGCGTCGGGGGTTGCGGTCAGGGTTACTTCTGTTCCGGGAGTAGCGGTGGTATAGTCTGCGGTGGCAGTACCATTGCCCTCGGAGGTTACGGTGATCTGATAGTCGGTGGGCTCCAGCTTGCCAGGCCAATCGGCCAGGCGATAGACAGAGCCGCCGCGCACGGCGTTGCCGGGGATAAAGACCACATAATCATCGGTCACTGCAAAGTTACGCATGGTCTGGTTGGAATCGTCACCGAGACCATTCAGGGTAACGGTGTCAATTTTGAAATTATCACCGTCGGAATCCGTAGAAATCGCATAGGTGTCGCAGCCAACAACAGAATCCTTCACTGCATTCAGGCAGGTCAGGAGTGCCTTGAGCTGCTTTGCGTTCTCCTGGGTCAGGAGCTGATCCAGCACTTTCTGGAGTTCCTCGGGGAACTGGACATCGCCCTGCTCCATCAGCTTCTGATAATACTCGACCAGTGCGGCATAAGCCTTGGAGAAGATCTCAACATTCTCCTGGCCATTGGCGTCCACAAGGCCCGTAAGGTTGTTCATGCCATAGGTCATGCTGAGTGCCTCGGCGGCATCCTGGTCAGGCAGACTGCCAGGAACAATGCTGCCATCCCGAATGCCGGCAACCAGCTCAGCCTTTTGCTCGTCGGTCAGCGTAACGGCCGTAGGAGCCTGTGCGGCAATCTCGCTGTCTTCCAAAGCGAATTTCGCAGCAGCGGACACGCCGGACGCGCTCTCGTACTCATTTGCATCGTCAATTGCCTGCGCAACCAACGCCTCAGCCGCAGCTTCGTCCAGTGCCTTACCGGCAGGCGCCTCGGTGGAGTCCTTCTCCAGAAGCAGCTGGATCAGCACCTTCAGATAACTAATCTTCTCGGCCCACTCGTCCTTGTCCATCTTCAGAACGTCGCCGTTGGTGATCTTGATCATGGGGCGGAGCAGGGAGCCCTCGTCCAGGGTACCCAGAAGCATTACGCCGTCGTTGTCATCGGTCTTGTCCTCGTCCCAAATCTGGGTCATGGAGGTGTACTGGTTGATTCGGCTGCCGTGGCCGTTCAGGCCGGTGTAGCCGCTCTCCCAACCGGAAATGGAGCCGTCCGGGAAGGTTTTGGTTGCATCGCCAACCACAAGGTCGATGTTGTAGTCCGCATCCATCCGGTAGAGGTTGACGGACTGGGACAGCACCGTTGCCAGATGGACAAAATCCATGTTCAGCATGGGGTAAGTTGCCTGGGTCACGTCATTGTAGTCGCCGATATAGAGGTAGCCATTGTAGACCTCCATGGTGCAGATTGCAGCTGCAAACCGATTGGGGTCGATATTAAAGGTGTACATAGCGGGATCCACGTCCGCATGGTTGACGGTATCGTCCCACTGGTCGTCATCCGTATTACCGATAATCGGGGTCCAGGTCCAGGCATCCCGGTCGGAGGGAGATGCGCCGTCCTTCAAAGAGCCCTCGAGAATTGCGTAGCCCGCATAGCACTCGGTCTCCTCCAGGGTGTCGGGATCCACCGCAGTGTATTTTCCCTCGGTGGGGTTCAGGGTGGAGTGCAGCGCCTTCTGGCCTGCGTTGATGGCCATGTACAGTTTGCCGTTGTACTCGATCATCTGGTAGACCGTGCCGCCGTAGTTGGCGTCGTACATATGGTAAGCGGGATAGTTGAGCAGCTCCTCGCTCTGCTCTGCAATCTCCTTAAACTCGGGGTTGCGCAGGGCGCTGTCGCCGTCTACCTTAATGCCCTTGAAGCTGCCGTCTGCATTGAAATCATCGTCATCCGGGGTGTAGGCAATGATGTGTGCGCCGTCCTTCTGGGTAACGGAAGCAATCAGAGATCCCTTGTAAACCGAAATGGCACGGGGAATGGGGAACACATAGGCTGCCTGCATCTGTCTGTATTCGTCCATCGTTACAGCCTGATAGACCGTGCGGAAGGAGTCATCCTCAGGGTTGACCTCGAAAATGGAGGGAATGCCGGTTGCTGCGTCCGCTACACTCTCAGTTCCAACCTGGGTACCAATGAAATAGAAGCGGCCATTATACTCCACTGCGTTACGCAGGGTGACCTGATAGCCGTTGACGGAGCCGGCCATAATAATCTTCGACTCGCCGGTCTTCACGTTCATCTTGAACAGAATGCCCTGGGTGGGAACAGGATGCTCGGTGTAGTAGTTATCGCCATAGAGTAGCCCGACAAAACTGTCAACCATCTTCTGATTGTATTCCGCCGCATCGGGATCGTTGGTCTCGTCCTTCAGCAGACCCATGGACTTCAGCATCGTCTTAGCGTTACCTTTGGTAATGCCGGTGCCGCCGTACATGGTACCGATGTAAACCCAGTCGCCATAGCCCAGTGCAGAGAATGCATAGGACTGGCAGGCATCGCCGGTCAGGCTCGCCTTGATCTCATCCATCATGCTCTTGATCTGCTTTTTGGTGGCATCGGGATACTTGCTCTCCAGCATACTCTTGAGCTTTGCCAGCTCAGCAGCCGTATCCTGGGTGGCCTCATCTGCGCCATCCTTATACAGGTGTTCTGTCACACCGGTGCAGGTTTTGCCGCTGGGATCCGTGTACTCGTAGTAGTCCACGAAGCCGTCGATTTCGCCGGCAGTTACGTCGGCGTGAGAAACCTTTTCCAGCGTGTAGCCGTTGTTGGTGTAGCTATACTGCGAACGAAGGGTGTCTTCACTGCTCTGTGCCGCGAATGCCGTCATGCTGAACGAAGAAACCAGCAGTGCAGCCGCAACAAACAGGCTGAAAACTCTTTTTTTCATGGTTTTCTCTCCTTTTTCGAAAATTTGTTCACATATTCGAACTATCTCAATTATACCCATATCCTTGAATTAGTCAACAGTTTTTTGGGAATTCTTTAAAAAATTCATTCTCTGACATTTCCATGCAAAAAGTGCACTGGAAAAACGCCTTGACAAAACGAAAAAGCCGTTCTATAATCGTTCTAAAAAGAACAATTAGGAGACAGCCATGTATTTCTGGGATCAGCATAAGACCATTACAAGCTATTATGAATTGCTTGCCGGCGAGGTATGTGACCGCTACGGGCTCACGCAGATGGAATATGATATTCTGATGTTTCTGCATAATAACCCGCAGCACAATACCGCCGCCGAAATTGTAAGGATTCGAAAATCGACCAAATCCCATGTTTCAACTTCGCTGAAACGGCTGGAGAGCAAAGGCCTGATTCAAAGGATCCATAGCAAAGATAATAAAAAGCACGTCGAAATTGTCCTGCTGGATCAGGCCGCGTTGATTGTGGAGGCAGGCATCCACGCGCAAAAGCAGTTTGCACAAACGGTTTTAACCGGCTTGACCGACGAGGAAACGCAACTGTGTATACAGGTGTTTAACAAAATCTGTAACAATGCAGAAAAACAATTGCGCACCCACAAGGAGGCTGGCAAATGAAGCAAACGTTTTGTGTAAAGAAGCGCTCCCTTCTTCTGATTGCCGGCATTGTATGGATGATTGCAGGGTTCAACGTTGCAAGGCTTGGGGTCATATCCTATTTAAGGATTGAACGAAACTGGTATTTATATCTGATGTCGCTATTTGTATTTCTTCTTTTTGGCTTCATGTTCTTTCAGATGAGCAAAAAGCACACCAATTTCTGGGTTACGAGGCTTACCGGCCATTTTGGCACTTCTTTGACTTCAAAGCATATGTCATCATGACCTGTATGATGAGTGGCGGAATCGGTTTCCGGGCCGCGGGCATTTTTCCCGAGAAATTCATCGCCTTCTTTTATTCCGGACTGGGCCTCGCTTTGGCATTAGCAGGCGTTATGTTCACCATAAATCATTTGTTTTACAATCACTTGATCCAAAAGGAGCAGGATTCACAATGAAAAATCGCACGTATCAGCCGCAGGTTCCAGACGTAATGGAGGCAATCTTTGATACCGTCTATTTGCTTTTTGATCTGATTGCCGCAATTCTGTTTTTTATCTTCTCTCAGGGGAAACCGCTATTTATTCTTTATGGGGTTCTGACCTTGACGCTGTGTGGCGGGGATGCCTTTCATCTGGTTCCAAGAATTGTACGGGCTGTACACGGAAGCAGTGACCGAATCAAGCGGCAGCTGGGAATCGGCTTGCCGGGATCATCGATTACAATGACGGCATTCTATATTATTTTGATGTATATCTGGGAGTCTACCTTTCCGGAATTGCACGCACCGGCGGCAATTGAGGCCGTCATTTGGCTGTCGGCAGCTGTCCGAATTGTAATCTGTATGTTTCCGCAGAATCGCTGGTGCAGTGACGAAGGAAACCGGCGCCTGTCGATCCTTAGAAACGCAGTCTTCGCCGTCACCGGTATCGGGGTCATTCTCCTTTACTGTCTTTCCGGGAATACCTATGGATATCATATGACAAGAATGGTTGCGGCCATTCTACTTTCCTTTAGCTGTTATCTTCCGGTCACATTGCTCAGCAAGTCAAAGCCAAAGGTCGGACTGTTGATGATTCCAAAGACCTGTGCCTATATGTGGATGATCGCAATGGGACTTCAGCTATTGTAACGGCAAATCTGCTTTTCCAGATGGGCAGAGCTTTTTGAAACTACAACAATGGAAGCACCTACTACCTTGGTGCAGATGGTGCCATGCAAATGAACGTTGTCACGGGCCTTGGAAATAGCGGTGAACTCCGCCCCCTCGGCAAAAAATTGGGTCTGTTGCAAAATAATCACGTTTTGCAGCAGGCCCATTTTTGCGCGCGAAGAAGGGTAGCTTCATTGTA
>OLSL01000345.1_pt1 | contig 51139 bp, 45 predicted proteins | sample 1672511 | NCBI WGS metagenome assembly OLSL01 (sample SAMEA3136694, study PRJEB25190) | human gut metagenome | biome: human gut; feature: human-associated habitat; material: faeces | place: Austria | collected 2013
CCTTTTTTGGCAAAGTCCCTGCCCCGCCGCAGCGCCAGCGCCGCCGCACAGGCCAGCACGGCCAGCCCCACGCAAAGGCCGGTCACGCCCGCCGCAGATACGCCGCGGGCGTCCAGCCCATAGAATACGCGCCAGTAGTAGCTGACGACGACGCCCAGCGAGGCGCAGACCGCCAACACGAAAGCCCACCGGGCGGCGGGCTGCTGCACGGTGGGTAGGGACAACTTCTTTTTGGAAACGTTTGACATAAAATCAGATTCCTGTAGGGGCGAGGCATGCCTCGCCCGGCTGTTCGCCGCGCCGCAAGGTATCCGGCTTGGCAAGGTCGGGGGCCGGGCGTACCCGGCCCCTACAGTGCATGAAAAATCTGCGATGTTACAGAATATACTGCCCGACCTTGTACTGATCCAGGTTGCCGCGCAGGAACTCGATGGTCGCAGCCAGGCCCTGCTCAAAGGTGTACCGGGGCGCCCAGCCGGTCAGCTCACGCAGCTTGGTGGAATCGCCCAGCAGGCGGTTGACCTCGCTCTTTTCGGGGCGCAGGCGCTCGGCCTCGCAGACGATCTTGGCGTTCGGGTTGATCTGGGCGATCAGCTCGTTGGCCAGATCACCGATGGAATGCTCAACGCCCGTCGCAATGTTCAGCTCCTGGCCAATCGCGGCGTCGCAGTCGGCAATCGTCATAAAGCCGTTGGCCGTGTCCTTGACATAGTTGAAGTCGCGGGTCGGGGTCAGGCTGCCGAGCTTGATCTCGGTCTGACCGGCCAGCAGCTGGGTGATGATGGTCGGGATAATGGCGCGTCCGCTCTGACGCGGGCCGTAGGTGTTGAACGGGCGCACGATGGTGACGGGCAGGTCAAAGCTGCGGTAGAAGCTCTCGGCCAGGCGGTCCGCGCCGATTTTGGTGGCGGAGTAGGGGCTCTGGCCCTGGAACGGGTGCTTCTCGTCGATGGGCACGTACTGCGCCGTGCCGTAGACCTCGCTGGTGGAGGTGACGAGCACGCGCTGGGTGTCCAGCTCACGCGCGGCGTTCAGCACGTTCAGCGTGCCCTTGATGTTGGTGTCCACGTAGCTGTCCGGGCTGTGGTAGGAGAAGGGGATCGCGATGAGCGCGGCCAGATGGAACACGCGCTCCTGCCCGCGCATGGCGGTGCGCACGCCGTTGGGGTCGCGCACGTCGCCCATGAAGATGTCGATTTCGCTGCGGATCTCCGGCGGCAGGGTGTCGATCCAGCCCAGCGAGCCAAAGGAATTGTACAGACAGAACGCGCGGACCTTTTCGCCGCGCTTGACGAGTTCTTCGGTCAGGTGGCTGCCAATAAAGCCGTCTGCGCCGGTGACCATAACGGTGTGTGCCATTGCTTGCTCCTTTTTAAAAAGGGGACAATGCCCCATATTTCAACTTTATTACAAAACAGTATAACCGATTTCGGGGAAGATTTCAACTGTAAGTTATGAATAGTGAATGGGCGGCTGCACGAACGCGGCCCTCATCCGGCCCCGTCCGCTGACTGATGAGGGCAAACCTCGCCTTACAGCCCGTTTACAGTTTTTGCAAAAAATCCCTATTTCCCTATTGACATACGGTTAATTCCGTGTTATCATACAGTCAACCTACAAATCACATAGGTTTATTACAAAAAAGCAAGGAGGTGCAAAGTATATGGCTCACGTTTTCGGTGATCTGCTGCGTCAGAACTTCCGCTGTGGCCGAATGCCGAACTCCCGGGCAAATGCAGTCCGGGCGCGGGGCAATGCTTTGCACTGCCTGTAAAACCAGCGCCGCACTGCATATTCTGCCCGGGAGTTGTACCAAAACGACCCCCGGCTTTTCTTTTACAAAAAAACAGAAATGAGGATTTTATCATGAGCGAGCGTAAACTGCATTTTGAGACCCTTCAGCTGCACGTCGGCCAGGAGCAGGCCGATCCCGTCACCGATTCCCGTGCGGTGCCCATCTACCAGACCACCTCCTATGTGTTCCCCAATTCCCAGAATGCCGCTGACCGCTTTGCCCTGAGGGCCGAGGGCAACATCTACGGCCGCCTGACCAACTCCACCGAGGATGTTTTTGAAAAGCGCATCGCGGCTTTGGAGGGCGGCGTTGCCGCGCTGGCCGTTGCCTCCGGCGCCGCTGCCATCGACTACACCCTTCAGGCACTGGCCCAGAACGGCGGGCACATTGTGGCGCAAAAAACCATCTACGGCGGCACCTCCAACCTGCTGGCCCACACGCTGCCCGCGTTCGGTGTGCAGACGACCTTTGTCAACGCCCATGATCTGGCCGAGGTCGAGGCTGCCATTCAGGACAACACCCGCGCTGTCTATATTGAAACGCTTGGCAACCCCAACGCCGACATCCCCGACATTGACGCCATTGCCGCTATCGCCCACAAGCACAGCATTCCGCTTGTCATCGACAACACCTTCGGCACGCCCTACCTGATCCGCCCGATCGAGCATGGTGCCGACATCGTTGTCCATTCTGCCACCAAGTTCATCGGCGGCCACGGCACCTCTCTGGGCGGCATCATCGTTGACTCCGGCAAGTTCGACTGGAAGGCCAGCGGCAAATTCCCCGCCTTCTCGGAGCCGAACCCCAGTTACCACGGCGTCTGCTTTGCCGAGGCTGCCGGCCCTGCCGCCTTTGTGACCTATGTGCGCGCCGTGATCCTGCGCGATCTGGGCGGCTGCATCAGCCCGTTCAACGCATGGGTGCTGCTGCAGGGTACCGAGACGCTCTCCCTGCGTCTGGACCGCCACAATGAAAACACCAAAAAGGTCGTTGAGTTCCTGACCCACCACCCCAAGGTGGAGAAGGTCAACCACCCCAGCCTGCCCGATCACCCCGACCACGCCTTGTATGAGAAGTACTTCCCCAACGGCGGCGCATCGATCTTCACCTTCAACATTAAGGGCGGCCAGAAGGAGGCCTTCGAGTTCATCGACCATCTGAAGATCTTCTCCCTGCTGGCCAATGTGGCAGATGTGAAGTCTCTGGTGATCCATCCCGCTACCACCACCCATTCTCAGCTGTCCGAAGAGGAGCTGCTGGATGTGGGCATTAAGCCCAACACCATCCGCCTGTCCATCGGCACCGAGCACATCGACGATATCATCGCAGATCTGGAGCAGGCGTTCCAGGCTGTAAAGTAATTCATTCCCTCCCTTTTGCACCGGAATTGCAGAGAAATCTGTAATTCCGGCGCTTTTTTTTCGTCGTTCATAGTTCCTTCATTGCTTGTGGGAAAAACTATGGTATAATAAGATAGAATCATTGCGAAACAGACGAAGGAGGAGCTTTCTGAATGAATATTCTGTTCTTTCTGACCCATAAAGCCAACTGTACATATATTTTTGATGATTTCACCATTCGTCAGGCTCTGGAACGCATGGAGCACGGCGGACGATTTGCGACCATCCCGATTCTCAAGCGTTCGGGAGAATATGTGGGCACCATCTCTGAGGGCGATCTGCTCTGGGCCATCAAGAATAACTATATGATGAACATGAAGGACGCCGAGGGCCGGCCGGTGATGGAGGTTGCCCGGAGAAAGGATTACCTGCCTGTGACCGTTACCACCTCTCCTGAAGAACTGGTGGCCATGGCAGTGGAGCAGAACTTTGTACCGGTGGTGGATGACCGGGAGACGTTTATCGGCATTGTCACCCGTCAGAAAATCATGGAATACTGTATGGAGAAGTATTTTCAGCAGAAGGAGCAAGCCATTCCTTTGGAATAATCCCATGCCCCGCCCGGCAGGTTCCTCCGGCGCGGGGCATTTTTGCGGAATCTGGACAGCAAAATTCTGTTGCAGCCCAGCGGGTTTTCGTGTATAGTATTGGTACGAATAAAACGCCAGGAGGAATAAAGTATGGAAGCATCTGCGCGTATGATAAAAAATGCAGCTACAGCCCGGGCCCTTGCGGCGGAGAGCATGGTGCTGCTGAAGAATGTAGGAAACACCCTGCCTCTGCTGGGCAGCGGTGAAGAGCCGGTTCCCGTTGCGCTGTTTGGCGTGGGCCAGATCTATACCGTCAAGGGCGGCACCGGCTCCGGCAACGTAAACAATCTCAAGACCGTCTCCCTGCTGGAGGGCATGGAGAACTGCCCGTCTCTGAAGCCTGACGGCCTCTTGGCGCGGAAATATCGCACCTGGTGCCTGTCCCACGAGAATCTGTGCGTGGAGGGCTTTATGGAGCCCAAGGGATATTATAATGAGGAAATGCCCCTGTCCGGCGAGGAGGTTCGCAGCTTCTCCGTGGGCAACGACGCGGCCATTGTGGTTTTGACCCGGGTGGCCGGTGAGGGCGCGGATATGCAGGCCGAGCCCGGCATGATCTATCTCACCGAGGGCGAAAAAAAGCTCATGGATGCGGTGACCACCCATTTTGAAAAGACCGTTCTGCTGCTGAATACCGCAGGATTTTTGGAGATTGGCGAGTATGCCAAGAAGTTCTCCGCAGTGCTGTTTATGGGTCTGCCCGGCCAGGATGCAGGCGTAGTGGCCGATGTACTCACCGGCAGCGTACTCCCCTCCGGCCACTTGACCGACACCTGGCCTCTTTCCTACACCCAATATCCCACGGCCAAGGAGTACAGCCAGAAGCACTTTAACGGCAACATTCAGACCACCATGGGCCAGCAGCAGGAGCAGGTGGATGTGGCCTACAACGACGATATTTACGTGGGCTACCGGTATTTTGACAGCTTTGGGGAGGATGTGCTCTATCCCTTTGGCTATGGCCTTGGCTACGGCAAAACCGAGCTGGCGGCCTATTCCTTTGCGGCCACCGGAGATCGTCTGACTGTAACGGCCACGGTGGAGAATACCGGTGACGTGTATGCGGCGCGGCAGGTGGTGCAGGTCTACCTCTCCTGCCCCCAGGGCCAGCTGGAGCAGCCCAAGCAGAAGCTGTGTGCCTTTGCAAAAACAAAGCTCCTGGCTCCCGGCGAGGAGGAGACTCTGACCATGGAGTTCCGCCTGTCCGATTTTGCCTCTTTCGATGAGAAAACCAGCAGCTATGTGCTGGAAAAGGGCTATTACTATGTGCGCCTGGGCACCGACAGCCGCAGCACAACGGTTTGCGGTGCGGTATTCCTGCCCCAGACTGTCACCACGTTGGTACTTTCTGACCGGATGGGCCATGTGCCCGGGGGCTTCGAGACCATTTCGGCCAAGGAGATTCCCGCCTACACCTATCCCGGCGAAAAGGACGAGCTGGACTTTGCTCAGCAGCACGCAATGCGGATTTCCGCCCGGGAGTTCCGGACGGTGAAGGTGAAATACCGCAAGCCTTATCACACCCTGCGGCGGAATCGCGTGGATCTGCGGCTGCGGGATGTGATGAACAAGACCTGCTCCCTCAGTGAGTTCGTGGCATCTATGGACGCCTCCGATCTTTGCAGCCTGGTCTGCGGCATCGGCATGGATCTGTCCGGTATGCCCGAGCAGGTGCAGCAGGCCCCGGATTTCCAGCCGCCCTTTAACGGCATTCTCGGTGGCGGCGGCATGAAGGTGCGGGGCGCTGCCGGTGAGACGGCAGACCTCTATGAAAAGTACGGCATTCCGCCCATTTCTCTGGCGGACGGACCTGCGGGCATCCGCATCAGCCAGAAGATCAAGAACGACGAGGGCGATGTGATCGGGCAGCAGCTTTGCACTGCATTCCCGGTGGGCTCGCTGCTGGCCTGCTCCTGGGATACGGATGTGCTGGAGCGGTTCGGCGCTGCGGTGGCTCTGGAGATGCTGGAATACGGCGTGGAGCTGTGGCTGGCACCGGGCATGAACATTCATCGGAATCCCCTGTGCGGCAGAAACTATGAGTATTTCTCCGAGGATCCCCTGCTGACCGGCACCTGCGCGGCGGCGATTACCAAGGGCGTGCAGAAATACGGTGTGGGCGTGACCATTAAGCATTTTGCCGGCAATAATCAGGAGACCCTGCGTACCAATTCCAACGATATCGTGACCCAGCGGGCGCTGCGGGAAATCTATCTCAAGGGCTTTGAGATTGCAGTAAAAACCGCCCAGCCCTACAGCGTCATGACCTCCTATAACGACATCAACGGTATGCCCTCCGCCAACAACTATGACCTGACCACCGCCATCCTTCGGGATGAGTGGGGCTTCAAGGGCTTTGTGATGACGGACTGGGGCGGCGGAATCAGCCAGCCTGCCCTGAGCATCTGCGCCGGTAACGACATGATTCAGCCCGGCGGCCCGGATGTGGTGGAGGAAATCGCTCAGGCCCTGGCTTCTGAGGACAAGACCGAGAACCGCGGCGTTCGTCCCTACAGCCAGAAGATGCACATTGGCGAGCTCCAGGCCTGCGCCATGCATATTCTTGGCGTGATTCTGCGCTGTGCCAGCGTACAGCGGATGCTGAAGCAGGAAGCGCCCAGACCGGAAGAAACCGAAATCGAAGCTGAATAAACGAATCCCCCGATGCAGAAAAATCACTGCATCGGGGGAAATTTCTTGCTATTTGGAGTTACTGCCAGAGCATCCGCTGGAGGTTGTCCTGGGAGTAAAGGGGATCCGTGGTGAAGCGCTGATCCAAAATAGCGCGTACTTTGGGGTTTTCCTCCACGGAGCGGGCATAATGGCGACACAGTGCGGAGAATGCGTGTTCCGACAGCACGCCGGTGTCCTGATAGAGCCGGGCGGACATGGCACGAATCACTGCGAAGCTCACCATAGAGAAGCGAATGCCGGGCAATACCGTCTGCTCCTGGGCATTGGCCAGAAAATAGCGGTAAATATAATAGACCATGAGGTTTTCAAAGAGGTAATCCCGGGGCTTCATATACTGGTCGAAGGTATCCCGGAGGGCCTTGTATTCTTCGCCGCTTATGGGCTCGATCAAGGAGATGGTGTGGGTTAAGTGGTCCTGGAGCAGCTCGTCATCCCGGGTGAGTTCGTGGAGCTGGATCAGAAGTTGGAGCATATTGCTGCGCTTCATCTCCCAATTTCCCTGGGCGGTGAGGGCGTAGGACAGCTGACGGTAGGGCTGCTCGGTAAAACCCCAGTCCAGCTCGTCATAGGCATACCGGGAGCCGGAGGTAATCATGGGCTCAAACTCAAAGCCGTAAATCAGCAGCAGCATCACGTTGGAGCGAAGGGGCAGTGCGCGGTTCTGAATGATGATCTCCGTGGTCTTTCGGGCGTCCAGCATGAGCGACAGCTGATTTTCCGTGACGCCGGTGAGGGGGGCAGCGGGAGATGTGCCGTCCCGGCTGGTGCGGTAGACCGTGGGAGCCTCGTGGAGCAAAATCAGGTTTGCGGCCTGGGGGCAGGTCATGCTGATACCGGTTTCGCAGGTATCCCCCAGGGTTCGGGTCCAGCAGATGTCCGCAGGAGCGGCACAGGGAGTGGGACAGTTTTCGGCGGTGCAGTAAAAACGCTCCAGATAATCGGGCTTTGTATAACGCATAGCATTGCCTCCTTGCGAATGATATCGCAATTTGTAGACTTATTTCCATGTCAAACTTCTTGTGTCCCCATTATAATACATCCCATCTACGACTGCAAGAAAAAACGAAAAAAGCCCGACACAGCAAAAGCTGTGCCGGGCAGAGAGGGCGGAGATTAGAAGTAGTAAAGCTCCTTGGCAGCGCGGGTGAGCTCCTCACGGTCATCGGGATGAGCCAGGTTGATGAGCATCTTTGCGCGCTCACGGACGGTGGTACCACGGAGATCGGCAATGCCGTTCTCGGTAACAACGTACTGGATGTAGTTACGCTGATGGGTCACAACTGCGCCGGGAGTCAGGGTAGCCTTGATCTTGGGCATTCCCTTCTTGGTACGGGACTGGAAGCACAGGATGCCCTTGCCGTGCTCAGCAAAGTAGGTGCCCAGGGTGAAGCAGAAGCCGCCGCCGGAACCGGAGTACTGCACAGGTCCGATGGACTCAGCGCAGACCTGACCGGTCAGGTCGATCTCAACCAGGGTGTTGATGGAGACCATGTGATCCTGGCGAGCAATGTTGTGGGGGTTCAGAACCTCGGGGCCGGGCTTCATGATGCACTTGGGGTTGTTGTGCAGGTACTGATACAGCTCATGGGTGCCGTCAGCAAATACGCCCACATGCATACCCTTGTCGAAGGTCTTGTTTGCACCGGTGATAACGCCGGCCTCGATGAGCTGGGCCATGGAGGAGGTGAACTGCTCGGTGTGCAGGCCCAGATCATGCTTGTCCATCAGGTGCTTGCCGACGGTATCGGGGATGCCGCCGATGCCCATCTGAATGGTATCGCCGTCGTCGATGAGGGATGCGACCATTTCGCCGATCTTATCCTCTTCGGGAGGGGTGGTAACAGGGCCAATGCAGTACTCGGGGGTGTTGACCTCGTACAGCAGGGTAACAGCCTCAACGGGGATGTAAGCGGAGCCATTCATATAGGTCAGGTTGGGGTTCACCTCAACGATGATCTTCTTGTGCTGCTCAATGGCGTCCTTAATGGCATAGTACTCGATGGTCTGGTTCATGCCGACGTACAGCTTGCCGTCTTCGGTCATGGGAGAAACCTGAGCGGTGAAGATGTTGCAGGGCTTATGACGGTTGACCATGCGGTAGTAGTTGGGCAGGTCAACGGGAATGAAGCTGGCGTTCAGCAGCTTGTGGGCCTCACGATAGGAGGGGCCATAGAAGTAGTTGTGGCAGTTAATGTGACCGTTCATGCCGGGGGTCATCATGAAGGGATAACGACCGATACGGCTCTTGTAAACAATCACGTTGTCCACGCGGTCAGCAATCTCATGGAGACGACCAAACAGGGTCTCGGGCTCGTTGTAGTTGTTGGAGCACCAGATTACGTCGCCGGAGTGGATCATATCCAGAGCGTCCTGGACGGTGCCTTTTTTCGATTCGTAGATTTTTTTGTAATCTTCGTAAGTCATTCGGCAAACCTCTTTCCGGGGGATTCCCCAAATTTTTCGTAGGCAAATTCATGCCTTAGTTACTATCCAAACATCCCTATTATACCGGGTCATTTGTGTATTTTCAATAGAACTTCTACCCAAAAGGGCGGGTTCTGCGGGGGGAGTTTTATGCACAATATATAACGGATTATATAAATAGTGTGCAGGAATGCTGCAAATCGCAGTAAATTGTGAAATATAATAGGAAATGAGCAACCCGGTTAGCTGGATTGCTCATTTTTCCTGTGTAAAACCACGGATGCGCTTGATTTTGTGCGATAGCATTTTCGGTAGTTGTATTATGATTAAGAATTGGATGCCGTAGAATCAGTTTGCATTGTAGAAGTATTTGGACGGCTTTTATAATGGATCATTGGTGATGCCTGCCAGTCACTGCCTGGCTCGGTTACTAGCTTTCCATCTTTTAATGAACACAACAGCAAATCTCCATCTGCCATAGCAATATGCACACTGTCTTCTTCTAATTTGTAGAAGAAGGGCATATATTCTGCTTTATCAATTAACGCGCTGCTTCCCATTTCAATTTCGCCAGTGGTGAGATTGCGTATTTTCAAACTGCCGACACCATTGGGGTTAAAGGTCAATTCATAACAGACATTTCGTCCAAAGTCTTCATTAGAATAAATGTACCAGTATCCCTGACAAAGCGTGTTATATAACTTCCCTTCATAACTATTTCCTATACCATCGCATACACCGTCCGGAGATTCACCAGCTGCTACGGCCGCTGCTTCAATTCGTAACATTTCGGAACTAAATGTGCCTTGATCTGCTGGTGTCAATGTGCAGGTTACGCCACCTTCGGAAATTGGATCCACCTCTGCGAACTGAGAAGTATCATCATCCCAGTAAAATTCGGTGGTGTATTTCTGGACATCTTCGTCGTTAGAATTCCACTGGTATTCATACTCATCCATAAACAGACGATCTTCTTCAATCGTATAAGTAACAAGCCCTAATGTCAATTTGTAATGGTTGGAATCGATCCATACACCAGTCCCATCCGGATTAAGACGAAGAATATACGTTCCGGAATTTGAACTCCACCACCAGTCTGTTCCCTGGAGCTTTGAAGCGATCTTGTTGTTGGTGGTCATCCTTTGGACAAGCATAATTCCTGCCGCCAGCACTACAAGAATACCTAGGGCTATAAGCCATTTCTTTTTATGCTGCTTGGGCTGTTTTTCGACTGGGGCATCAACAGTCATCGAATTGGATGGCTCCACCTTTTTCTTGCCGCAATATGGGCAGAAAGCGGCTTGCTGTGGAATTTCTTTGCCGCAGTATTTACAATACATAACAAATCTCCCCTTTATGCAATCCTGATACTTCTACAAAATCGTCCTTTCCGAGAATTGGAACTGTATCTATTGTATAACAACTCTAGGTTGTTGTCAATAACATCTTTAGGTTTTTAGATATAACGCCATAAGGTTGTTATCATGGACAACGAGGTGATTCCTATGGTGAAGAATTTGAGAGCGCTTCGCATGGAAAAGGGCGTGAGCCAGCAGCAGCTTGCGGAGGTGCTGGAAACATCGCAGCAGTCGATTAACAAGTATGAGAACCATAAGATCGAACCGGACATTTATATGCTTGGGAAAATGGCCGAGTTTTTTGAAACGTCCATTGACTATCTGGTGGGGCACACGGAAATCCGCCATAAGATTGAGCCAGTTCAAGAACTGGATTTGAATGAACAGGAGCAGGACATGATAAAAAAATACAGAATGCTGTCCCGTAAAGAACGAGAAAGCATTCTGCTGATTATGGACAACTATATAGACCGAATAGGAAAATAAAAAATCCACGGCAAAAGCCGTGGATTTATGCGAATCCTGCAAGATTAGACTGCACGGGTCACATTGCCGGAGCGGAGACACCTTGTACAGACGTATACATGGCGCGGAGTACCATCGACAATTGCCTTAACACGCTTCACATTGGGCTTCCAAGCCTTGTTGGAACGTCTGTGAGAGTGGGAGACCTTAATACCAAAGGTAACGCCCTTGCCGCAAAAATCACATTTAGCCATCTAGCTGCACCTCCTCGCCGTATATAATGGCAGATAGCCCTATTGGGGCACCGGCTAATATAATATCAGAGTTCCTCCCAAATTGCAACCTCTTTTTTCGGTTTTTTAGAAAAAATTTTACCGAAAAAGGAAAATCGGAAATCCCCGAGGGCGCGAGGCTCCCGGGGAGGATTCCAGGTTATGCGGGACGAACGGTGAGCTCCTGAATCAGCCCATCTTCCGTGGCGGACTCAATGGTTGCCCGGGCATAGAAGTAGCTGCCGGAGTAGGATACCAGGAAGTTGGCGGAGGTCTCGCTTTCAATCACCGGATCGGTAATGGAGAGGATTCGGAAGGTGAACTTGTGGTGGAAGAACATCTCAATGGCCTCTCTGCCATAGACATGATAGTTGTCATGGTTTGCGCCGATGGGGCAGTAGTCAAAATAACGGCACTTGGGGGCAAAGCAGGCGGCCAGCGCCTTGTAGTCACCTTTCTGCATGGCTTCAATGTATTTTTCGATCATGATCCGTCCCTCCTTAATAGACCTTTTCGGTGTTCAGCAGGGCGTCGGTGCCGCCGTCGCAGAACAGAATGATACCGTTGACGCCGTGGGCCTGCTGGGATACCAGAAACACAATGGAGTTGGCGATATCCGCGGGGTCCATGAGCTTATCCTCCCCGTACAGGGTGGGAATGGGCAGCGCCATAACGGCAACGCGCTCGTGGGGGCTGAGCTTTGCGGTCATGGCAGTTTCCACATTGCCCGGCGCAATGGCGTTGATCCGGACGCCCTGGGAGGCCCAATGGGCGGATACCCGGCGCATCCAGCGGGCCAAAGCGTATTTCGTTGCCACATACATGGAATGCGCGTCCTTCTGAGGATCCAGACGCTCCATCAGGGCCAGGGCACGAGGCTCGTCCATTTGGTTGTTCAGCAGGTTCACTACGTCCATACGGGCCGCGCCCTGGGAGATGGTATTGGAAGCGACCACCACGCAGGCACCCCGGCGCATTTTCAGAAGATCGAACACGCCCTCGGCCAGCCGCATGGTGCCGAAATAGTTCAGGGAAATAATCAGCTTCAGATTGCCGCAGGAGTTGGACACACCGGCACAGCAGACCAGGCCGTCCATGCCCTCGCTGCACAGGGTGTGGAGCCGATCAATGACCGCCTGCCGACCCTCGTCAGAGGCAAGGTTCGCGGTGATGTCTCCATGATTTACGTCAATATTATAGACCAGATGACCCTGTGCCCGCAGATACTCTACGGTCTTGGCGCCGATGCCGCTGGAGCCTCCGGTGACTGCATAAATGCCCATAGCAATTCTCCTTTGATTCTGAGATTTTAGGGGGAGAGGCTTGTGTGTTTCGTCCCTCTGTAGCTCCTATTATAGCGCATCCTGTGCCATATGCCTTGTATAAAAGATATAAAATATTTATATGATATTGGAACTTTGCATAAACTTCCTGCCAGCATCCGGAAGGCAGAAAAACGCACCGGCTTTCCACAAAATGCGGGAAACCGGTGCAAATATGTTCTTATTCTTCTGCAAACAGTGCGGTGGAGAGATAGCGCTCGCCGGTGTCCGGGAAGATTACCACAATGCGCTTGCCCTTGTTTTCGGGGCGGTTTGCCACCTGGGTTGCGGCCCACAGTGCGGCGCCGGAGGAAATGCCCACCAAAATGCCGTCGGTTCGGGCGATTTCGCGGTCTACCTGGAAAGCGTCCTCGTTCTTCACGGCGATGACCTCGTCGTAAATGGAGGTGTCCAGAGTATCCGGGACAAAGCCTGCGCCAATGCCCTGAATCTTGTGGACGCCGGGATGGCCCTGGGTGAGCACGGGGGAATCCGTGGGCTCAATGCCGATGACCTGGATATCCGGGTTTTTCTCCTTGAGATACTTGCCTGCGCCGGACAGGGTGCCGCCGGTGCCGATGCCTGCGAGGAAGATATCCACCTTGCCGTCGGCGTCGTTCCAAATCTCGGGGCCGGTGGTATCGTAGTGCTTCTTGGGATTGGCAGGGTTGGTGAACTGGCCGGGGATGAAGCTGTTGGGAATCTCCTTGGCCAGCTCGTTGGCCTTGGCGATGGCGTCTACCATCTTGGGGCCGGGGGTCAGCACCAGCTCTGCGCCGTAAGCGGCCATCAGGCGACGGCGCTCCACGCTCATGGTTTCGGGCATGGTGATGATAATCCGGTAGCCCCGGGCGGCGGCAAATGCGGCAAGGGCAACGCCGGTGTTGCCGGAGGTGGGCTCAATGATCACCGTGTCCTTATTTAAAATGCCTTTTTCCTCGGCATCCTCCAGCATGGCGGCGGCGATACGGTCCTTAATGGAACCGGCGGGGTTGAACAACTCAACCTTTGCCACGATTTCGGCGGGAACGTTATGCTTCTTTTCATAGCCGGTCAGCTCCACCAGAGGGGTGTGACCAATGAGCTCGGTAACGGAATGATAAATTGCCATTTGAATGATCTCCTTTATATAATGTATGTCATGTGGATGTTTGTTCTGATTTTGCTTCGGTCAGCGGCAACATCGTGACAGGGAGACAGTAAAATGGGCAGATTTCATTGGGCATCCCTCATTTCCTACTGAATTGGTGGGTTCATAATAACATATTAAACATACCACGTCAATAGGAAAATGAGAATATCAATTGCTTTTTTCAAATTTCCTAGTATAATGGTATCAAAACGAAGGGAGGCCGCGCCATGGAGCCGAGATTGACAGCCATAGAGGAAAACGAGGTATTGCTGTATCTGGGGTATAAGGGCGGCGAAATCCCGGCGGATATCATGGAGGAAATCCACCGGTGCATGGACGTGATGATGAAGGCGGCGCGTCCCCGGGCGGTCTGGCGGCAGTTTGCGCTGCTTCCCGACGGTGCGCTCAAGGGCACGGATTTCTTCCCTCAGGGCAAGGATATCCGGGCGCTGCTCCAGGACTGCAATCAGGTGATCCTGTTGGGAGCAACCTTGGGCACCGAGGTGGAGGCGCTGCTTCGCCGGGCACAGGTTCGGAATATGACCGACGCGGTGATTTTGGATTGCTGCGGCAGCAGTGCCATTGAAAATGTGCTGGACAATCTCTGCGAGGACATCGGCGGTCAGGTGGAGGGCTATCTCACCGACCGATTCAGTCCCGGGTATGGGGATTTTCCCTTTGCCCAGCAGCCGGAGCTGTGTCGGGTATTGGATCTGCCCCGGCGCATTGGTGTGACCCTGTCCCCCGGGGGACTGATGATCCCGCAGAAATCCGTAACGGCACTTGTGGGGGTGGCGAACCGGCCCCAGACCAAACGGTTCCGGGGCTGCGCCTATTGCAGCCAATTCAAAAACTGCACCTATCGAAAGGGGAATCGTACCTGTGGGCACCAATAACATTACAATCTTGGACGGCGGTATGGGCACCATGCTTCAGGCGGCGGGACTGCCTGTGGGCCAGCTGCCGGAGGTTTGGAATATCACCAATCCGGACACGGTGGCAGAGATTCAGAGAAAATATGTGGAGGCCGGTTCCCATGTGATCTATGCCAACACCTTCGGTGCCAACCGGCATAAGGTCGAAACCTCCGGCTATACCCCGGCGGAGCTGATTGCCGGCGGCATTCAGGCGGCACGGACGGCGGCGGGAGACCGGGACGTAAAGGTGGCGCTGGACGTGGGCCCCATCGGTCAGCTGCTGGAGCCATTGGGCACCATGTCCTTTGACGAGGCCTATGATATTTATAAGGAGATGGTCATTGCCGGCGAGCAGGCCGGGGCCGATCTTGTGATTTTTGAAACCATGAGCGACCTGTATGAGGTTAAGGCGGCGGTATTGGCGGCCAAGGAGAATACCAATCTCCCGGTTTGGGTGACCATGACCTTTGAGGCCACGGGGCGAACCTTTGTGGGCGTGACGGTTCCGGCCATGGCGCTGACCCTCACCGGCCTTGGGGTGGATGCCCTGGGCTTTAACTGCTCTCTTGGCCCCAAGGAGCTGCTGCCCATGGTGGAGGAGCTGTGCCAGTGGACGGATCTTCCACTGATTTTGAAGCCAAATGCGGGTCTGCCCGATCCGGCCACCGGCGCCTATGTGATTACCCCGGAGGAATTTGCCGAGGAAATGAAGGGCGCGGCGGAGCTTGGCGTTACGATTATGGGCGGCTGCTGCGGTACCACCCCCGATTTTATCCGGGCACGGGCCGCTGCGGCCGGGTCGCTGCCCCCTGCGTCCCGGCCCAAGGCCAGCCGTCACGGCGTCTGCTCCCCCACCTGTGTGGCAGAGCTCAACGGCGTTCGGGTCATCGGCGAGCGCATCAATCCCACCGGTAAAAAGCGCTTTCAGCAGGCCCTGCGGGAGCGGGATATGAGCTATATTCTGGAGCGGGGCATGGAACAGCAGGACGCCGGCGCGGAAATTCTGGATGTCAATGTGGGACTTCCCGGCATTCAGGAGGACGAGATGATGGTGCAGGTGGTGAAAAACCTCCAGTCCGTGGTGGAACTGCCCCTTCAGATCGACTCCTCCGATCCGACGGCCATCGAGGCGGGACTGCGGGCCTATAACGGCAAACCCATTGTAAATTCCGTCAACGGCAACCGGGAGGTTTTGGAGCAGATTCTGCCCCTGTGCAAAAAATACGGCGCAGCAGTGGTGGGCCTTGCCATGGATCACGGCGGCATTCCTCAGACGGCTCAGGCGCGGATTGAAATCGCCCAGCGGATTCTGGATGCGGCGCTGGAGTTCGGCATTCCCAAGGAGGATGTCTACATCGACTGCCTGACCCTGACCGTATCGGCCCAGCAGGAGCAGGCGGTGGAAACCCTGGAGGCCGTGCGTTATGTCACCCAGGAGATGGGCCTGCACACGGTATTGGGCGTCAGCAATATCTCCTTCGGCCTTCCGGCCAGAGAGCATATTACCGTGAGCTTTTTGACGCAGGCCATGTATGCGGGACTGGATCTTCCCATTGTGAACCCCAATCAGAAGGCGATCATGGATGCAGTGACCTCCTTCCGGGTGCTCTCCTGCCAGGATAAGGACAGCGCGGCTTATATTGCCCGGTTCGCAGGGGAAAGCTCCAGCGTACCGGCAGCACCCCAGCCCTCCGGACAGATGACCATTGAAACTGCCATTGCCCGAGGACTCAAGCAGGAAACCGCCGCCCTGACCGTCAAGGCGCTGGAAACCATGACGGAGCTGGATGTGGTAAACACCATGCTGATCCCGGCGCTGGATCTGGTGGGCGACCGGTATGAAAAGCAGGAGATCTTCCTCCCGCAGCTCATCAATGCAGCCAATGCGGCCTGCGAGGGCTTCGAGGTCATTAAAAAGCGCATCGCCGAAAAAGGCGCGGGCTCCGTCAGCAAGGGCAAGATCGTCATTGCCACGGTGCACGGAGATATCCACGACATCGGCAAGAATATCGTAAAGGTTGTGCTGGAGAACTACGGCTATACCGTCATCGACCTGGGCCGGGATGTGCCGGTGGAGACGGTGGTGGAAGCGGTGATCCGGGAGAATGTCAAGCTGGTGGGACTGTCCGCACTGATGACGACGACGGTGGTCAGTATGGCGGAGACCATTCAGGCCATCCGGGAAAGCGGCCACGACTGTAAAATCTGGGTCGGCGGCGCGGTTTTGACGCCGGAATATGCCAAGGAGATCGGCGCGGACTACTATGCCAAGGACGCGAAAGAGAGTGTGGACATTGCACGGAAGGTGCTGGGATAACAAAGGGGACAGAGCAATGGATGTTAGAACATTTTTGAAGGAGCATACGCTGATTTTCGACGGGGCCATGGGCAGCTATCTCATGACCAAGTACCACCGCCCGGCCGACGGCTGTGAGACCACCAATCTGGAGGCCCCGGAGCAGGTCAAGGCGGTGCATCAGGCCTATCTGGCTTCCGGCTGCAACGCCATCAAAACCAACACCTTTGGGGCGAATCGGCTGACCATGGGGGAGGAAACCTGCCGGAAAGTCATCGAGGCGGGCTGGAACATTGCCAAGGAGGCCGCCGGGGATGCATTTGTATTTGCAGACCTGGGCCCGGTGCCCATGACCGACGCCAAGCGGGCGCTGGAGGAATACCGGTTCTCCGTGGACATATTCCTGGAGCTAGGGGCAACGAACTTCCTGTTTGAGACCCTGAGCAGCTTTTCCTGCATCGGTGAAATCGCCAAGTACATCCGGGAAAAGCAGCCGGAGGCGTATATCATCACCTCCTTTGCAGCCCAGCCGGACGGATTTACCCGCTCGGGACAGCTGGCCTCCCATCTCATCCATCAGGCGGAGGCCAATCCGGCGGTGGATGCGCTGGGCCTCAACTGCGTGTCCGGGGCAAGACATATGATCTCCCTGGTGGAGCAGCTGGGCACGGTGGAAAAGCCCCTGTCGGTGATGCCCAATGCAGGCTATCCCACGGTATTGGGAGGACGCACCATCTATGAGGGCGATCCTCTGTATTTTGCCGGACAGATGGAGCGGCTGCACGCCATGGGCGTGGGAATTCTGGGCGGCTGCTGCGGTACCACCCCCAAGCATCTGGCCGCAACGGTGGAGGCGCTGGGCGGAAGCGCACCCAAGGAGATCACCGTGGTGCAGCCGGAGCAGAAAAAGCCCCAGCCGGAGCGGAACCGGTTCTGGGAGACCCTGGAGCAGCCCGGGAAAAAGCCCATTGCGGTGGAGCTGGATCCACCGGAGTCCGGAGATGTGACCAAATTCATGGCAGGCGCCCGGGAGCTTCAGGCCCATGGGGCGGATATCATCACCATTGCCGACTGCCCCATTGCCCGGGCGAGAATGGACGCCAGCATTTTGGCCTGCAAAATTCACCGGGAGCTGGGCGTGGAGGCGCTGCCCCATATGACCTGCCGGGATCGGAATCTCAACGCCACCAAGGCATTGCTGCTGGGTCTCAGCGCCGAGGGCGTACATAACGTTCTGACCGTCACCGGCGACCCCATCCCCAGCGCGGACCGGGACGAGGTGAAAAGCGTCTTCAACTTCAACTCCAGAATGCTGGCCCGATATATCACCGGCCTGGGTGAAACGATTTTGACCACGCCCTTCCGGGTATTCGGCGCGCTGAACCTCAACGCCCGGAACTTCTCCGTGCAGCTGCGGTTGGCCCAGAAGAAGGAGGAAAACGGCATGGTGGGCTTCCTGACCCAGCCGGTGCTGACGGCGCAGGCATTGGAAAACCTGAAGCTGGCCCATGAAACCCTCCACGGCAAGATCCTGGGCGGCATTATCCCCGTGGTCAGCCAGCGGAACGCCCTGTTTATGAACAGCGAGGTGTCGGGCATTACCGTGGATCAGGAGATTATTGACCGCTATGCCGGACTGGATCGGGCCCAGGGCGAGGAGCTGGCTGTTCGAATTTCCACCACCATTGCCAAGGAGATTGCTCCCTATGTGGATGGCTTCTATCTCATGACCCCCTTTGGCCGCACCGGTCTCATGGGCCGGATTATGGATGAGATCCGCAAGGAAAACCTCTGATTAGATAAAAAGATCCCCTGAACCGGCCTGGTTCAGGGGATTTTTGCGTGATTTCGATGAAATTAGTCCTCAAAAATGTGGAGAAACGCCAGAAAAGAGCCAATCAGCAGCAGGAACATCCGCGCCCAGGCCAAATAAAGGCCGGTTTTGCCGCCATAAATGGTCGCGCCGCTGAGACCGTATTCGTCAGCGACCACGCCGCCGATGGCAAACAGGCGGATGGTCATCACCAGGCAGACCAGCAAAATCAGAAAGATGATAATCTTGAAAATCCGTTCCATGGGATACTCCCCCTTCCATTGATTTCCTCTATGGTAGCACGGGGGAAAACGCCCCGTCAACGGAGAAATGGGGAAGGACGAAAAGTTTGGCGGAAACTTCCAGAAATTTGGGGAAAACTTTGTTCCCTATGCCTGCAACACTTCCGGGGAATCCGGCGTCTCTGCGGACACGGGAATTCCGGCGGTGAGATCCCGAATGACCTCCCCGGCGATGACCTGGCGGTTGAGGTTGGTCAGGCAGACCCGGTCGTCGTCGATGAGATCAAATGCGCCCACGCCGCTGCGAACCAGAGCCTCGCAGACATAGCCGCCCACGCCGCCGATGCCGAACACCGCCACATGGGCCTGCTGGAGCCGATCCATGGCCCCTTTTCCCAGCAGCTGTGTTCTGGAAAACTGATTGAGCATAAGGTTCCTCCGTTCCGATGGTGATGGGATCCTAAGAAGCAGAATCCATTGCGCAACCTATGATATACCATCGGGCGGAGCGGGGTCAATGGGCAAAGCACACAATAAAACCTACTTTATAAATAGGAATATGCGCGGTTTTGCGGAATCATCCGTTTATGATATACGGAGGAATTGCTCGTAATATTTCTGAAATAAATCACCAAAGGATACAGTTGTATTTCGTTGATTCTTCCCCGTTGACAAAGCGGAATCCCCCTTTTATAATACGAATGAGCACAAATGGGAGAAATTACATCGCGCCATATGTGCCAGTTTATTTGAAGTCAGGAGGAAATGAAATGAAAAAGCGTACCCTTGCACTGCTGCTGGCGGCCTGCATGACTGCCGGTATGCTCACAGCCTGCGGCGGAAACACGACCAGTTCCGCCCCGGCTGAATCGTCCGCCCCCGCCACGGAAGCAGCTGCCCCCGCGGAAGAAACCCCCGCCGCGACTCCGGAGCCGGTGGTATCCGTTCAGGAGGAAGCGTCCGCTGCATCCGAACTGGAGCCCGTTTCTGTTGTGGAGGAATCTGCCGAGTCCGAAGCGCCCAAGATCTGCACCGTCACCTTCTCCGACGGCCAGACCTTTGAGGCCACCGTGGGCGAGGACTTCGTGTTCTTCTTCCAGTGTGACGCACCCGGCGATATGGGTGAGCCCCAGAATGGCGAAGAGGGCGCTGGCATCACCACGTCCGACGGCACCGTGACCTATTCCAACGTGGGTCTGGGCGGCCCCTACAGCTATCCCACCAGCGAAAAGGTGACCATTTCCGGCTTTACCGGCGATTTTGAGATCACCATCACCGATGCGGCGACTTATATGGACGCTACGTACACCATCTATACTGATGAGCAGGACATCGCCGACGCCATTGCCTTTGCGGAGGAAATGGCAAAGCAGCAGGCGGCCAATCCGATGCCCTAATTGATCTAAATCAAACATAAAATGAAATACGGCTGGCCGGAGTCACGGTCAGCCGTATTGCTGCGTATTTTGAGGTAACGCAGGAACGGATATAGGAATTAGATCTGGCTGCCGGTGGCAAAGCCTGCGGTGACAGCCTTATGCACGTCGCCGGGCCGGTAGCAGTCGCCGATATAGTGCATATGCTTGCCTGCACCATAGAACGCGGCGCACTGATCGGGTACTGCGGCCACACCGCCGGACAGCACCACCAGATCGGCGGGAACAAACTGCTCGTCCCCATGCTCGTCGATGTAAGTAACGCCCTTGGGGGTAACGGAGACGTACTTCTGAATCTTCCGGGCGTAGTCGAAGCCCTTGAGGTGCTCGTAAGCGTCCATCATCATGACCACAAAGTGGGCGTGGGGCGCATCCTGAGCCAGCATACCCTGACGGGTCATAACGGTTACATGGTGGCCCTTTTCGGCCAGGTACATACCGGTCTCGGTGCCGGTTTCACTGCCGCCGATGACCACGATCTCATGGGGCAGTTCGGCCTCGTGACCGTAAACATCCACGCAGAGCATGGTCTTGGTGCCCTCCTCAATGGGAAGACGGGGGCTGTTAAAGCGGGGGCCGATTGCAACGACTACATCGTCATAGCCCTCCGGTGCCAGCATTTCCTTGGTGGCCTCGGTGTTCAGGCAGACCTTGATGCCGTACTGATAGACCTGACGGATCAGCCAGTGGTTGAAATCCGCCAGCGGCCACTTGAAGCTGGCATAGTCCGCATGGAACAGCTGACCGCCCAGCTGAGAGGACTTCTCATAAAGGGTCACGTCATGTCCCCGCTCGGCGCAGGTGATGGCGCACTTCATACCAGCAGGGCCGCCGCCGATGATGGCAACCTTCTTCTTCTCGCCCACAGGAGCGATCATCTGATCCAGCTTGAACTCCATGCCGATTTTGGGGTTCACGGAGCAGAAGGAACGGAATTTGTCGGAATCGTTGGGCACATGGCACTTATTGCAGCGGATGCAGGGGGTCACATCCTCACCGCGACCGGCATAGATCTTCTTGCCATAGTCGCTGTCGCAAATCCAGGCTCGGGACATACAGATGATGTCCGCCTTGTGCTCCCGGAGAATCTTCTCATTGAAATCAGGATTCTGGAGACCGGCGGAAACGCCCACCTTAATGCTGCCGCCGCGGCTCATAATGGACTCCTTCAAAGCAGCTGCCGCATCCAGATTGGGGCAGGGAACCGCGCGGGAGGAGGTGAAGCCGATGGGATGCTGGGGGTCCTTATCCCCATGGCGCACATGGAGAATATCCACCTTGCCCTCCAGCAGCTTTGCCAGCTCGAAGGTATCGCCGCGATTGACGCCCAGACCGTCCACGGAGATCAGCATCTCCAGGGGGAAATCCCTGCCGAAGGTCTGCTTCATGGCGTCCATGACCTCGATCATCAGACGGGCACGGTTCTTTGCGGAGCCGCCGTATTCGTCGGTACGGTGGTTGGTGTGGGTGGACCAGAACTCCGCCATGGTGCCGTTGTGATAGGCATTGTGGAAGGAGAACATCTCAAAGCCAAACTGCTTGAGAATCTTGGCGTTGGCCACGGTGGAGTCGATGAACTCCTGAATCTGCTTCTTGGTGATATGATCCACGCTTCTGCCGCGGCACTGCTCCTGCTCCTGACGCAGCTGCTCCATGGGATCGGAGGGCATCATGGGACCGCCGCCGCCGTGCTGAGGAGTGCCGTCCTTCATGGGGCCGCCGGGCATATCGGTGCGGGTAAAGCTGCCCATGGGCTGGGTGATGGCGATGGACTCATAGTAGCGAATGGCGTCGATGGTCTGACAGAGGTAGTTGTGGGCGCTGGTTTTGGCAATATTCACTGCGGTATCATGGGGCGGGAAGCTCATGGCGATTTCACCGGGCTTTACGGGAGGGCCGCCGGGGCCTTCGTCCGTCCGCATGGCAAAGTTCAGATAGACGGCTGCGGCGCCGTTTTTGGCGCGGTTGGACAGGTGGGAGATCAGCCGGTCGGTGGGATACTCCTCGGTGCCCTGGAGCATATGGGGGATGCCTGCGGTGGAAACCATCCGGTTTTTCAGCAGGACATTGCCAACCTGAACGGGGGAAAGCAAAAGCTCATAACGATTGGACATAGTGGAACCTCCTAAAGTGCGAGATGTTCATTTTCTGTCCATAGCATACAGAAGCGGCGAGGAGATTGCAAGATTCGTTTTCTGCCTGCCGGAACCATCAAAATTGGATATGGGGCAGCCGCAGAAATTGCAGCTGCCCCATGGAGAGAATCTTATGATTTGAATTTTCCCGGGGTGGTACCCTCGTATTTCTTAAAGGCCCGGGACATGGTGAGCACATTGGTGTAGCCCACAGCTGCCGCTGCTGCTGCAAGGGTTTCGCCCCGGCCAATGAGGATCTTTGCCTCCTGAATGCGGTAGAAGTGGATGTAGTCGAGAATGCTGGTGCCGGTGAGCCGCAAAAAGCTCCGGGAGAGATAGGAGGGATTTTTGCCAAATTCGTCCGCCACCCGGTTGACGTTCAGATCGGGATCATTATAGTTGCCCCGGATATAGTTTTTCACGTCCATGATCCAGGCGGCGCTGCTGGATTTTCTTCCGGCAAGCACCCAGTCGTTGAGATGGCCGAAGATGTGCTCCATTTGTGCGCGAACCTCTGGGAATGTAACGGCCTCCAACAGCGCTTGTTCCGGTGCCAGCGTCCGGAGCAGCGGGGAAAGATCCTCGTCCACCATGTCCTGACAGGCGGAGAACAAGGCTTGGAGATATTGGGCGCATTTGTGCTTGAGCAAAATCAGCGGGTCGGCCAGAGCCAGATATTCCTGGTCAAACAGGCTGCCGAATACTTCCGACGCCTGACGGAAGCTGCCGGATTTGAACAGTGTAAGGATATCCTGCTCCTTTTCAATGTCCGGGCGCTGGGCAGGAAAGACCGTCGGCGTGCTGAGGATCTCCTCCTGGAGCACCGGCCGGGTGGAAAGATGCAGCACCCGATATTCCAACAGCTGCCGAACGGCCTGCTTGCTGGTACGAAGGCCCGAAAAGCCCTTCCGCACCTGGCTCACTGCCACAAACAGCCGGATACCGGCAATGCGGTTTTGCAGATTTACAAGCTCATTGGCGGTCTGCGCCAAGTAATCCGAAACGGCATCGGGATCGGTGCCGCAGAGGAGACATAGCACCTCGCTCTTGGCCTTAAATACATAGGTGCCCTCCCGGCTGCCCAGTTCCTCTCGCAATAGCTCCAGAATATTCACCGCCAGCTGCGCCTCGGAATAGGAGGTGTGGCCCAGACCCTGAATATAGGCATAAGCGTCCACGGCTACCACCTGGAGGGAGATCAGACCGAACCAATTCCCGTCGAAATGAATGCCGCACTGGGCCAGACGCTGAATATGGTCGCTTGGAATGGGAGCTCCGTCCTGTAATAGGCCCATGAGCAGATGATCCTGAATGGCGGCTTCGTTGGGCTCCAGTCCTGCATCGGCCCACTGGGTCATATCCGGTTCCTTCATTCTGTGTCAGCGTCCTTTCCCGGTGAAATCATACCCCTATTGTAATGGTTGGAGCGGAGGAACGTCAAGGGCTTGGGGCACGGGATGTACAAAAAGTGACGGATTTTTGTGGACGAAATTGATGATGTTATCCGGCGGGCGAACGTGTTATCATGGGGTTATGATAAATTCACAAGGAGGAATACCCATGAAAAGAAAGCTGTGCGCGCTGCTGCTGAGCTCGGCGATGGTGTTGGCAGCATTGACCGGCTGCGGCGCCAAGAGCGAATCCGCCAGCACTCCGGCTCCGGAAGAAAGCGCACCGGTATCCGCCCAGGAGACCCAGCAGGCTCCTGAGACTCCCGCTGCTGAGGCATCCGTCGAGGAGGCTTCCACTGAAGAAGCAGCCCCCCAGGAGGAAGGCATCAGCAAGTATGTCACCCCCGAGAACATTGAAGAACGGATCGCAGGCCGTCCCAGCGTGGAGCTGCCCATTGCCGACGATGACACCACCTTCACCTTCTGGACCGGCTCCCCTGCCATGGACGCTACCATCACCGGCTGGAATGATTCCACCGCCGTGCAGGAGCTGGAAAAGCGCACCGGCGTACACATCGACTACATTGAGGTTGCGCCTCCGGCACAGAGTGAGAGCCTGAACCTGATGTTTGCCTCCGGCGATTTCCCGGATATCCTCAACTATGCCATCACCGGCACCTATTCCATCCCCTATCTCATTGAGAACGAGATCGTCATGGATCTCCAGGACATGATGGACGAGCATGCCCCCTCCTACACCGCGCTGATGGATGCAGACCCTGCGCTGTATCTGGCCACCGTGGACGATGAGGGACAGATCGGCGGCCTGGCAGGCTACCGCTATAACTCCTTCACCACCACCGGCGCGATTGTCCGCTCCGACTGGGTGGAGAAGGTTGGCATGACCACCTCTGATCTTACCACCATCGACGATTATCATGATTTCCTGGCGGCCGTCAAGGATCAGGGCCTGTGTGAGTATCCCATGCCCCTGCGCTATGATAGCTCCATCACCGGCAGCCCCTTCCTGGCAGCCATGGGCGGCTATATGGGCCCCGCTGCGGAGTCCTCCCCCCAGAGCTTCTACTATGACGACAACGACGAGCTGGTTTACAGCTTTATCACCGACACCTATAAAGAGTATCTGACCCTGATGGCAGACTGGTACAAGGAGGGGCTCATCACCCGCGATCTTCTGAACTCCGATATGCTGGATTCCTCTGCCATCACCTCCGGCTCCTATGCGGTGTTCTGGCAGGATTGCCAGTTCATGAGTATGTGGACGGAGGCAGGTAAGGTGGACGATCCCGACTATGCTCTGGCGGGTATTTCCGAGCCTCTGGTGGAGGAAGGCCAGACCGTTGGTTTTGGCGATATCACCGATATTTCTATCAACCTGATGGTCTGCACCTCCTGCGACGATCCCGAGACCGCGCTGGAGTGGCTGGATTACCATTTCTCCGAGGACGGCTCCATCCTCTGCCAGTACGGCATTGAGGGCGAGGGCCTGGAATACAAGGACGGCAAGCCCAACTACTCCGACCTGATCTCCAACAACCCCGACGGCCTGTCCACCGACAATGCGCTCAACGCCTATGCCATCAACATGAACATGTTCGCCTCCAACGGCACCACCCTGCGTGCGGCCTATGACGAGGTACAGCAGGAGGCCCTGAACGCCTGGAATGACAAGCGCGAGGTCACCAAGAGCTCCTTCACCAATCTGTTCACCCTGGATGCCGACGAGACGGCCACCGTACAGCGCTATTATGCGGATATCTCCACCTATGTAGCAGAGCAGGTGGGCAAGTTCCTGATCGGCGAGGCGGACATCGACGAGAATTGGGATACCTTTGTGGAAACCGTCGAGTCCATGGGCATTGACGAGGTCATCGACGCCTACACCACCGCAGGCGAGCGTTACTTCGGACGTCTGGACTAAAGCTGAAATAAAATCCTGCTTTATATGAATGATAGACGAAAAAGCTCTCGCTTATGGCGGGAGCTTTTTTGTGCTGATTAGTCGGCGGAGACAGGCTTTATCGCGGAGAAATCCTTCCAGGCTTTTTCAAAATAGGACAGCAGCTCCGGCAGGGTGGGAAAGCTGCGGTAGGCGCGGACATAGGCGGCAAAGTGGCGGATATACTCCATATAATGGGCCGTTTCCTCGGAGAACAGACCCGTCTGGGGATAGGTGAGATACAGCCGGCGCTGACAGATTTTATTGGACATGGGGATCATCCGGGTGCCCGGGGCCATGGGGAAGGAGGCTTTGTTCCAAAAATGCACCACGCTTTCCGGAATAAAGGTGATGCCCACATCATTATAGACCTGCATGGTCATGGATTCCGGATCGCCTACATAATAGGTCCTACCGGGCATGGTGGAGGAATGGGTATAAAACCGCCGCATGATCTGGGCCACGGTATATTCCTCCCGCTGGGAAATCAGCGGCAGGGATCGCAGCTGCTCCATGGAGAGCTCCTTATATTCCGCCAGCCGGGAGCCTGCATTCACAAAGGCGTACATGGGCTCTTCCAGCAAGAACTCGGAGTTGAGGAAATCGTCGGTGTTGTCCTCATAGGTAATGGCAAAGGAGGCCCGGCCCCGGCGCAGAGACTCCAGGGTTTCCCGGGTGGTTTCCCGCAGCTCCACCACCTCGCGCTCCGGAAAGCATTTATAGTAGAGGATCCGGGATTCATTGGTAAAATCACCGGCCTCGGAGGTATAGGTGATGCTGCTGGCGGCGGAACCGCGGATGGTGGACATATCATAGGCCAGCTTGTCCAGCTGCCCCAGGATCATGGAGGCGTTCCGGTAGAAAAACGTTCCGGCATCGGTGAGCACCAGCCGCCGCCCCTGCCGCCGGAACAGCTGCACCCCAAGCTCCTCCTGGAGACGCTTATAGCTCAGGGACAGCGCCGACTGGGACACATGAAGCCGCTCCGCCGCCTGGGTGACGGAGTCGCTTTCCGCAATGGCAACCACATATTTCAGCTGCAATAGATCCATTTCCAAATCACACCTTAATCCATAAATGTAACTAATATATTTCAGAAATATTATATATTGGACAAATAGATATTTCAAGTGTATTATGAGGCCAGAGGAATGAAATGTTATGACATTTGAATAACAAAAGGCCTCGACCACGAAAGGATGAGATGAAAATGACCAAAAAACTACTTGCCCTGCTGCTTGCGGCGGCGATGATTCTCGGGCTTGCGGCCTGCGGCAGCGGCGGCGGCAGTACAACCTCCGATAATGCGCCGGCGGCAAGCACAGCTGATTCGGCGGCTGCTCCAGCAGCGGATCAGAACACTACGGCCTCTGGTGATAACGTGCTGAAAATCGGCGCGCTGCTGAACACCACCGGCTGGTTTGCCTCTGTTGACTATAACAACCAGATTGAGATGCAGACGCTGTGTGATTACATCAACGAGCAGGGCGGCCTTGACGTCGGCGGCACCAAGTACCAGCTGGAGCTGGTGGTAGAAGACGGCGGCTCCGATGCCGAGGGTATCCGCAGTGCGGCCCAGCGCCTGGTAGACGCGGGCGTCAAATATGTCATGGAAACCAATGACTTCTGGGTCGAGGGCGCCATTGATATCTTCGAAAACGCCGGCGTCATGAATGTTATGGCGCAGAACAACATGAACCACAGCGTTATGAACGCCGAGACCAAGTATTCCTATACCTTCTCCAATGCATGTACCTCCCAGTACTACACCGCCATTGAGGTTCTGAAGGATCAGTACCCCGAGGTCAAAAAGGTCGTATACGCCTGCGATGACAACGGCGTAAATGACGAGCAGGCTGCGCTGGTCAAGGCCGGCTGCGAAAAGTTTGGCCTGGAGTATGTGGACAGCCCCGTAATCTACGATGGCGAATCCACCGATTTCTCCTCCATTGCACTGAAGATTGTTTCTTCTGGCGCAGATTGCTTCATTGGCAACGGCACGCCCGATAACATCGCGTCTCTGCTGAAGGAAGTTCGTGCTTCCGGTTCCGACATGGTATGTGCAGCCGTTATTACCATGGGCCCCGGTGTGCTCATTGGCGGCTCCGGCCTCAGCGATCTCTCCGGCGCATTTACCTTTGGCACCGATATTGCGGACACCTCCCGGAATACCGAAACCTTTAACGCCATCTATAAGAAGTTTGTGGATCAGTATGGAGAAGATACTGCCTCCGCATGGAATGGCGCAGGTTTGGATAACCTCTACACCCTGTTGCAGATCATGCAGGGCGCAGGCTCTACCGATGTGGATGCCGTGATGAAGTACTACGAGACCATGGACACCGTTGAGACGCTGTTTGGTACCGGCGTAAAGGGTGGACAGGAAACCTTTGGCAATGACCACGCCATCTCCCATCCCAGTCATGCGCTGAAGGCGGAAAACGGAAAGATTGTCTACATGGCAACCTATGACTGTATTGTTCCCTAATTGCCAACGTTTGATTATCATGAAAAGCTGACCACCGGGCGCAGGGGGTATCCTCTGCGCCCGAAGCAGCAAAAAGCCAAGGGGCTTTGATCTATTTCCGAAAGGAGCGGTTTTCATGTTCATTATGAACGTGATTCCCAATGTGGCTGTGAATACATTGGTGCTTGCCTCCATGTATATTCTGGCTTCTTTGGGATTTGCATTCATCTTTAATATGCTGGGGTCAGTCAACCTTGCCCACGGCGCGTTTTACATGACGGCGGCATACATTACCTATTACCTGTGTAGCCGTCTGGGAATGAACAACTGGCTTGCCATGCTGATTTCCACCGTGGTGCTGGCGCTGGTGGGTATTTTGATGGAGCGCTTCTGCTTCCGGCCCTTCCAAAAGGAATTTGACCGGGTGGTCATGGTGTCGGTGGCAATTATGACCATGCTTCAGCAGCTTGCCGTGCAGATTTCCGGCTCTCAGACCATTTCCATCCCTGCCTATGCCTCCGGTTCCGTGGATGTGGGCTTTTTGGTGATCACCGGTGAAAAGCTGGTGACGTTTGCGGTGGGAGCGGTGCTGCTGGTGGCGACGCTGTTTATGGTCTACCGCACAAAACTGGGTGTGCAGATGGAGGCGCTGAGCCAGGATCGCATGGGTGCGGCTCTCCAGGGAATTCCCGTTAACAAAGTCAGTGCGTTGGTTTGCGGACTGGGATTTGCCTTTGCGGCAGTGGCGGGTTCCATGATGGGCGCTTATCAGCAGGTCAGCTCCAACATGGGCGACAACATCAACGTCCGGATTCTGATGCTGGTGATGCTGGCCGGTGCAGGCTCTATGAACGGTATCCTGATCACCGGCTTCCTGATGGCCCTGCTGGATTCCATCTGCCCGATTATTTGGGACAGCTATACCGCGTCCTCCATTGCCTGCTCGGCAGTGGTGGTTCTGCTGCTGATAAAGCCGAAGGGCTTCTTCGGTCACGAGATGTAAGGGGGTGCCGGAATCATGAAACAGCTTAATCTCAAAAAGGGTCTGCCCTATGGCATTCTCCTGCTGATCTTCCTGCTGCTGCCCCTGGCACTGAACACCAGCTACTGGATCGGCGTTCTGATTATGGTGCTCTATAAGGTGGTGGGCTCCGTCAGCCTGCGTACCATCTCCCTGTCCGGCACCTTGACCTTTGCCCACGGCGCATTCATTGCACTGGGCGCCTACTGCGGCGGCATTCTGGCGAAATCCCTGGCGCTGCCTCCGGTGGTGACCATTCTGGCAGGCGGACTGTTTGCCATGGTGGTCAGCGTCATTACCGGCCTGCCCTTTGTGCGGCTCAAGGGCATGTATTATTCCATGGCCTCCATGTTTATGGGCGTCACCGTGGCATACATCATCAAGGCCATGAAGATCACCGGTGGCTATCACGGCCTGACCCGGATCCCCAAGCTGCTCCAGAACGATATTGCCTGCTACTATGTGTTCCTGGCCATTACCGTGGTGCTGCTGATCGTGCTCTACCGGTTTGAGTTCTCCCGGATCGGCACCACGCTGCGGGCGCTGTCCCAGTCTCAGGATGTGGCGTCCTCCATCGGCATCAACGCCACGTTCTATCGGCTGCTGGCCGTGGGTATGGGCAGCTTCTGCGCCGGAATTGTGGGCGCGGCCTATGGTCTTTATTCCACGGTGCTCAGCCCCACCAACTATGATATGACGTTCTCCCTGTGGCTGCTGATGTATATGCTCATCGGCGGCGAGGATTACTTCATTGGGCCTATCATTGGCGCGATAATCTTTGTGCTGATCCCCGAGCTGGGACGCGATCTCAGCGCCTATGCACCGTTCCTCACCGGTGCCTGCACCCTGCTGGTGGCGTATCTGCTGCCCGGCGGTCTGGCCGGCATCCCTGCGCTGATCCGGAAGACCCGGGCAAAGGGTCAGGACAATTCCAAGGAAGGAGGCAGCACACATGCATCTGCTTGAAACCTCCGGTCTTACCAAACGCTTCGGCGGTCTGACCGTTATGAATGATCTGGACTTCTCCATGGAAGAAGGGGAGATCAAGGGCTTCCTGGGACCCAACGGCGCGGGAAAATCCACATTCTTCAACCTGATTACCGGCGTTTTGACGCCGTCCTCCGGTCATATTTTCTATGCCGGAAAGGAGATTACCAAGTCCCGGCCCCATCAGGTGGCGAAAATGGGAATTGGGCGGACGTTCCAGCTCAACCCCTTGTTCGGTGAGTTTACGGTATTTGAGAACGTCACCGCGGCCTACCATCTGCGCCCCCATTCCACGGTGCCCCAGATTTTCTTCAACACCAAAACCTATCGCACCAACGAGGCGTACATCGCCAAATCCGCAGATGAAATTTTGGAATTCCTGGGCCTCCAGCACATGCGCAATGAGCTGGCCAAGAACCTGCCCCACGGCTACCAGAAGATCCTCGGCGTGGCCCGGGCATTGGCAACCAAGCCCAAGCTCCTGCTGCTGGACGAACCGTTGGGCGGCATGAATCCCGAGGAGATTGCGTTCTCCATTGACGCTATCTCCAAGCTCCGGGATAAGGGCATTTCAATCCTGGTGGTGGAGCACAATATGCAGATTCTGGATATCCTGGACTCTGTTACCGTGATTTCCTTTGGCCAGAAGATCTTTGAGGGTACCCCCGAGGAAATGCGCAAGGATCCCACCGTCATCGAAACCTATTTTGGAGGTACGGTATGAGTAATATTCTGGAGATTCAAGGCTTAAAGGTCATGTACGGCAAGTCCGTTGCCATTCATGATGTGAATATTTCCGTACCTCAGGGCGGCATTGTGACATTGATCGGCTCCAACGGTGCGGGAAAATCCACAACCCTCAATACGGTGTTGGGCCTGGTACCGGCAACGGCGGGTAAAATCATGTTCAACGGCGAGGACATCACCCATGCCTCCACGGCGGAGCGGGTGCAGAAGGGCCTGGTGCTGGCGCCGGAAGGGCGGCATCTGTTCCCCTATCTGACGGTACAGAAAAACCTCCTGCTGGGGGCGACTCAGCGGAAGGATAAGGACGGCATTCAGGCGGATCTAGAGTTCTGCTTTGAGCTATTCCCGATTCTCAAGGACCGACTGAAGCAGAAAGCAGGCACCATGTCCGGCGGTCAGCAGCAGATGCTTGCCATTGCCCGGGGCATTATGGCGGCGCCGAAGCTCCTGTGCCTGGACGAGCCGTCGCTGGGACTGGCCCCGGCGGTCATTGAGGACATCGGTGTGAAGATCCGCGAGATCAACAAGACCAAAGGCACCTCGATCCTGCTGGTTGAGCAGAACGTCCACCTGGCCTTCGGTACGGCGGAATACTGCTATACCCTCCAGGTTGGCGAGCTGGTGGCCGAGGGCAATGTGGAGGAGATTCGCCAGAACGATGTGGTAAAGAAAGCATACTTCGGCGGATAATGCGAAAAAAATACTGTGCCGGCTGGGAGAAGCTCAGTCGGCACAGTCTGTTATTTTTCCCGATAAAACGCCCCGGGGGTGGTATTCTCAAACCGGCGGAAGGCGCGGTTCATGGTCAGGGCACTGCTGTAGCCCACCTGGGGCAGCGTATCCTTGACGGTAACGCCCTGGCCCAACAGTTGCTTTGCCTTTTCAATGCGCTTTTGGTGGATATATTCCAGGGGCTTGAGATTGCGGTATTTTTTCAGCATCCGGCTGAGATAGACGGGGTTGATGCCCACCGCATCGGCTACCCCGGCCACGTTCAAATTCTGATCGGTGAAATGGGTGTCCATATACTCCACCGCCCGCTGCACCCACGCCGGCTCCTGCTCCTGGGACTGCTGGCGGCGGATAATCTCGTCAAAAATACTGTCCAGCTCCCGGGAGATCTCTGCCAAAGACGTGGCGTGGACGATCCGGGGCCCGGCTTGCAGCTCCACCAAAAACTCCGGGGAGAAATACTCCTCCAGACTGTCGAACACATGGAGAATGTCGTTAATGAGACCGTAGGCGCGGATCATAAACACCTGCACCGTGGGCTTTGCATGACCGAATTCCGCCCCCAGCATCTGATGCACCAGGGCTTTTGCGGCTTCGTAATCCCCCTGGCGGATATAATTGTCCAGGGCGTGCTCAAATTCAAAGTGCTCTACCCGCTGCTTGACCATGTGGCGTTCGGTTTTCTGGTCGTACTGGATGACCTTGCTGTCGTCTCCGGCCATGGTGCGATACTGCACCAGACTGTCGGCCTCCTGATAGGCGGCGTGGATCTGGTCATAGCCCTGATGACAGCGGCTGATGGAGAAGCACACCATGGAGTCATAATGGCTTTCAAACAGATCGGCGGCTTTTTCCGCGGCGGCGACGATGGAGGCCATGGCGGCATCCGGATCCTCCCGGAGATTCACCAGCGCGGCCAGCTGCCCCTGTACGGTAATCACATGGCAGACGTTGCGCTCACCAATGAGTTCCTCCAATACATTCCGCACCAGAAAGCGCACATGTCTCAGGCTCTCCTGACTGGGGGATGCTTCGGGGCCCAGCAGTGCCTGAACATCCGGCTCCACCTGAATCAGCAGCACCGCGAACCAGTCCGAGGGAAAATCCAGATGAAATGCCTGAAGCGCGGCGTCGAATTCCGCCCGGGTCAGCTGATGGCTGCCCATAAGATCCGAAAAGAATGTCTCCCGGGAAAAGTTAAATGCCCGGATGCGACTTTCCTCCAGCTGCTGCCGCAGCTGACGATTTTCGCTTTGCAGCTGGGAGATCAGATCCTCCGTTTCGGCCATGTTACCGCCCCCTTCCGTTTCTATGATACAGGAAGTATTCCGAAATATCAATATTATTTTGCCCTTTGCCCAGTTTTTGCCGGAGGGGAGCCGGGGGATGTGTGAAAAATGACAAAATTTCATGTAAAAATAAGTCGAAATTTTTCATGACTGCTATTGCCCATGTCCAAGATTTCCTGTAAAATAACCATGTTAGCTGCTATCATCCATGGGAAACAAACAAGTCCAGTGGGGTAAGTAGCTATTGTTTATTATGCCGGAAATTCCGGCGAGTATTATCATGTTTGGAGGAATAAAACATGCAGAAGAGAATCTTTGCACTGCTCCTGGCCGCTGCTATGGTGCTGGGTCTGTGCGCCTGCGGTCAGTCCGTCGGCGGTTCCGCTCAGGATGCTGCCGCAACCACCGCTCCCGAGGCTGCCGGCTCCAATGCCGCTGCTACTGAGGCCGGTTCCACCACCGAGCCCGCTGCCGCTGGCGACGTTCTGAAGGTAGGCTTTGTTTACATCGGCGACGAGACCGAGGCTTACACCGCCAACTTCATCGCTGCTGAGAAGGCCATTGCCGACACCTATGGCAACAAGGTTGAGTGCATCTCTAAGTACAATGTGGCAGAGGATGCTGTAGAAGATCCCGTCCGTGAGCTGTGCGACGCAGGCTGCGGTATCATCTTCACCACCTCCTTCGGCTACGGCGCTGTGGTCAAGGAGCTTGCTTCCGAGTATCCCGATGTACAGTTCTGCCAGGCTACCTGCTCTGACGCTGCGCAGGATCCTGTTGTTTCCAACTATCATAACTACATGGGCGAGATCTATCAGGGCCGCTACATTGCCGGTATCGTTGCCGGTATGAAGCTCCAGGAGATGATCGACAACGGTACCATCACCGCTGACCAGGCAAAGGTCGGCTATGTTGCCGCATTTGCTTACGCTGAGGTTATCTCCGGCTACACCGCATTCCTGATGGGTGTTCGCTCCGTCGTTCCCGAGGCTACCATGGAGGTTCAGTACGCCAACACCTGGGGTGACTTCGACACCGAGAAGACCATGGCTACCGCTCTGATCGAGGACGGCTGCGTCATCATTTCCCAGCACTCCGACACCGAGGGCCCTGCAAAGGCTTGCGAGGATGCCCATGCCAAGGGCGAGGAAATCTACTGTGTTTCCTACAACCAGGATATGACCGACGTAGCTCCCAACACCTGCCTGATCTCCTCTCGTCAGGACTATGCTCCTTATGAGGTTGCAGCCGTACAGTCTGTGATGGACGGCACCGAGATCCCCGTGGACGACCATGCCGGTTTCGACAAGGGCTGGGTCGCTATGACCGAGCTGAACACCGCTATCGCTGCTGAGGGCACTCAGGAGAAGATGGACGAGGTTGAGGCTCAGTTCAAGGACGGCACCCTGAAGGCGACTGACGTATTCAAGGGCCCCTACACTGCCACCAACTCCGATGGCGATACCATCGACCTGAAGGACGGCTATGACGAGAACGCAACGCAGTCTGCTCCTTCCTTCAGCTATGTCATCGACGACATCATCACCGTGAAGGGCAACTAATATTCTGCATGTACAGGCGGAGCCGGAAAATTTCCGGCCCCGCCTGTGACGTGCCGTTTTTTGTTTCTGGCGTGCAGTGAACAGAAAACCGGAATTTCGCTGAAAGCTTGGTGAAAATCGGGTTGTTTGTTCACCGCACACCATTCACTCTTTACACTTCGCGCAGTGCCTAGACTGTGCCCAATGAAAGGATGAGGCATTTGGAAAAGGAAGTTGCCATCCGTCTGGAGCACATCACAAAGCGATTCGGCTCTGTGGTGGCCAACCAGGATGTAAGCCTGGAGGTATGTCGGGGCGAGATTCTGTCGCGGCTTGGGGAAAGCGGCAGCGGCAAGACCACGCTGATGAACATGATTTCCGGCATCTATTTCCCCGATGAGGGAACCATCCGGGTCAATGGAAAAGAAGTTACCATTCGCTCCCCCAAGGACTCCATTGCCCTGGGAATCGGTATGATCCATCAGCACTTCAAGCTGGTGGATGTACTCAGCGCCGGAGAGAACATCGTGCTGGGCCTGCGGGAGTCCGGAAAGTTCGACCGGAAGGCCATCCATGCCCGGGTGCGGGAAATCGCCGGGCGGTACGGCTTTGAGATTGATCCGGACAAGAAGATTTACGACATGAGCGTCTCCGAAAAGCAGACCGTGGAGATCATCAAGGTGCTGTATCGGGGCGCGGATATTCTGATTTTAGACGAGCCCACTGCGGTGCTGACCCCCCAGGAGACGGAAAAGCTCTTTGACGTACTCCGTGCCATGCGCGCCGACGGCAAGGCGATTATCATCATCACCCACAAGCTCCAGGAGGTATTGGAGCTCTCCGACCGGGTGGCGGTGCTCCGGAAGGGTCAGTATATCGGCACGGTGGAGACGAAAGATGCCACGGCCCAATCCCTCACCGACATGATGGTGGGTCAGGCTACGGCGCTGAACATTGAACGTCCCAAGCCGGTGAATCCCGTGAAGCGGCTGGAGGTCAAGGATCTGACCGTCATGGATGAGAACCACCTTGCCAAGCTGGATCACGTGAGCTTTGAGGCCTATAGCGGCGAAATCCTTGGCATTGCAGGCATTTCCGGCTGCGGCCAGAAGGAGCTGCTGGAGGCGATTGCGGGCCTCCAGAAGATGGAGAACGGATCCATTGTCTATTACGACGAAAACGGCCCCCAGGAGCTGGTGGGCAAATCTGCCATGGAGATTCGAAATCTGGGTGTGCGCCTGTCCTTCGTCCCGGAGGATCGGCTGGGCATGGGCCTGGTGGGCAATATGGACATGGCGGGCAATATGATGCTCCGTTCCTTTAAGCGCGGCAAGTTCGGTCTGGCGGATCGAAAGAGTCCCGAGCAGCTGGCCCAGAAGGTCATGGACGAGCTGGAGGTCGTAACCCCCAGCATCCAGACCCCCGTTCGCCGGATGTCTGGTGGCAACGTCCAGAAGGTTCTGGTAGGCCGTGAGATCGCCTCCAACCCCAAGCTGCTGATGACGGCTTATGCGGTGCGCGGCCTGGATATCAACACCTCCTACACCATCTACCATTTGCTCAACGAGCAGAAGGAAAAGGGGGTTGCAGTGATTTACGTGGGCGAGGATCTGGACGTACTGCTGGAGCTGTGTGACCGGATTCTGGTGCTCTGCGGCGGCAAGGTCAGCGGCGTTCTGGACGGACGCACTGCCACGAAGGATCAGGTCGGCATGATGATGACAAAGCTGGGAGGGGAGACGGAAGCATGAATAAAAAAGAACCTCTGATCCGCCTGGCCAAGCGGGATGATATTGGAACGGCAAAGGCATGGGCCATTCGAATTGCCTCGATTCTGGTGGCGCTGATTCTGTTTGGCGGCCTGATTCTGGGCGTGGGCTTTAGTCCGGCTTCCGTTTACGCAGCGATGGTGAACGGCGCACTGGGCAGCAGCCTGAACATTCAGCAGACCATTAAAATTATGATTCCCCTGCTGGGCGCGGCCCTTGCCATTGCCCCGGCATTTAAGATGAAGTTCTGGAACATCGGCGTTGAGGGCCAGATCACCATGGGCGGCATTTTCGCCACGTTCTTTGCCCTGAACTTCCAGAATTCCTGGCCCTCCTGGCTGCTGCTTATCGTGATGTGCATTGCGGCTGCCATCGGCGGCGGTCTGTGGGGGCTGCTCCCTGCGGCATTCCGGGCAAAATGGGGCACCAATGAGACCCTGTTCACCCTGATGCTCAACTACATTGCCATTGGCTTCGTCAAGTATCTCCAGGGCGGCCCCTGGGAGAAATCCCCCAAGGGCACTCAGATGATTGAGCGCTTCGGTACGGCGGCGCGGCTTCCGAATATTTGGGGCATTACCGCCGGCGGCCTGATTATCCTGGCGTTGGTCATTTTTATGTATTGCTACCTGCGCTTCACCAAGCACGGCTATCAGATTGCCGTGGTGGGTGAAAGTGAAGCCACCGCCCGGTATGCGGGCATTGAGGTGGGCAAGGTGATTATGCGCACCATGTTTGTCTCCGGCGCCATTGCAGGCATTGTGGGCTTTATCGTGGTGTCCGGCATCAACTACACCCTGTCTGATTCCGTAGCAGGCGGCGTGGGTTTCACCGGCATCACCGTGGCATGGCTGGCGGCGCTGAATCCCATTGGCATGGTGTTCATTTCTCTGCTGCTGGCGGTGCTCACCAAAGGCGCGTCTACCATCAATACCCTGACCCATAATGCACTGCCGGAATCCATGAGCGATATGCTGACGGGCCTGATCCTGTTCTGTATGCTCTCCAGCGAGTTCTTCATTCGCTATCGGATGATCTTCCGGAAGAAGAATCATCACGCAACCGCCGGGAAGGAGGCTGCATCGTGAATTTTATCATCAATTTCTTTGTGGCTGCCGTCCTGATGGGTACCACTCTAATGTATGGCACCCTGGGCGAGATTCTCACCGAGAAGTCCGGCAATATGAACCTGGGCGTAGAGGGCCTTGTGTATATGGGCGGCTCCTCGGGCCTGATTGCGGCGTTCCTCTATGAGCGGGCAGCGGGTGAGGGTGCGGTGCCTATGGTGGCGGTGATTCTTGCCTTTGTGGCGGCCTTCCTTGCGGCGGCATTGGGAAGCCTTTTGTATGCGTTCCTGACCATTACCCTTCGTACCAACCAGAACGTAACCGGCCTTGCCCTGACGATTTTCGGCGTGGGCTACGGTGAGTTCTTCGGCGAGTATTTCCGTCAGATCGGCGACGGGCGGCTTCAGATTTCCGAAGCGGCGGGCGGCATTTTCTCTCAGCCGTTGCTGCCCGCATTCCTGCGGAACATCCCCGTGGTAGGAAAGATGCTGTTCTCCTATAACTTTATGATCTATCTGGTGCTGGTGATCGCCATTGTGATGGCGTGGTACTTCTCCCGGACCCGCAGCGGTCTGTGCCTTCGGGCTGTGGGGGAAGATCCTGGCACTGCGGATGCAGCTGGTATCAACGTGACCCGGTATAAGTATCTGGCCACCTGCCTGGGCGGCGGTATCTGCGGACTGGGCGGCCTGTATTTCACCATGGTATCCGCCGGCGGCAACTGGTCCTCCGGTGCCATGGACGGCAAGGGCTGGCTGGCAGTGGCGCTGGTTATCTTCGCCCTGTGGAAGCCTCTCCGCGCGGTTTGGGGCTCGGTGCTCTTTGGCGCGCTGATGATTATGTATATGCGCGTGACCCAACTGGGCATCCCCACGGAAATCTATAAGATCCTTCCCTATGTGGTGACGGTAATTGTGCTGATCAGCATTTCCATCCGTCAGAAGCGGGAGAGCCAGCCTCCGGCAAGTCTGGGCAATGCCTACTTCCGCGAGGAACGATAACACAAAAACGCTGTCTGATTCGTTCAGACAGCGTTTTCTTATACCATATCCGGTGGCGGCGCTTCCTCCAGCTCACGGAAATACTCCACCAGCGCCTTCAGCAGCGGGCTTTCCTTCCGCTCGGGGGATTCCGGGGGCAACAGAGCATAGAGCACCCGGGTAAAATGGACTCCGCCCAGATGGCACAGCCGCACCTTGCTGGGATCGGGCCTAGGCCAGGTTTTTGCAGGCCAGAATGCGGCACCATCCCCTTGAGTGACCAAATGCCGTAGGGTTTCGTCCTTGGAGGTGACTGCAAGCACCTCGGCCACCAACGGGCGGGAGAGAATTTCCCGCTGGATGCTCTGACGAAGGCCGCTCCCCTCCCGGGGCAGAATCAGCGGCAGTCCTTCCAGCGAAAGCACATTGGGCCCCTGAGATACGGCCATGGAGACCGGAACTGCCAATAGAATTTCCTCCTCCAGCAGGCGAACGCTGTCTTCCTCCCGGCCCGAGGGGGAAGAAGAAATGCTGAGATCGCAGTCGTCGATCCAGTTTTCGTCGGTGAGCACCACCTCGGCCTGGGGGTCGATCTGGAAAAATCGGTGGAGAAATTCCCCCATCACCGCTTCCGCAGCCCCCACATTGATCCGGTATTGCCGCCGGGGAAGATGCCGGGACTTTACGAATTCGGGCAGACGGCGCACGGCGGTGAGGATTGGACGAACCTGTTGCAAAAATTCCTCTCCCGCGGGGTTCAGCACCAGATGAATGCCCTGTCGGTCAAACAGCGGAAGATCCAGCTCACGTTCCAGCCGCAAAATGGATTTGCTGACCGTGGACTGGGACACCATGGCTTCCGCTGCCGCCTTGGCTGTGGAGCCGTTTTCCGCTACCAGAACGAAGTATTGCATTTGCGTCAAATCCATAGGGAAGCCTCCTTCGCTGGAATAGAATCTATGCTTATCCTACCATAAACCGATGGGAAAGTCAAAATCAGAGGTGGAAGCTACATTTTCAATGTAGCAGTTGCAATTCGAAGCATAATGGGAGTATAATATATTTTGCGGTATGCCGCGATGACTACGGTAACATGAGGTGTTTGCCTGTGAACAAAACAAGGAAGCCGCTGGATCTGACCACCTGTTCCATTACCAGCGGACTGATTCGCTTTTCCCTGCCCTTCCTGGCCTCCAGCATTTTGCAGACCATGTATTCCACGGTGGATACCATCATCGTCGGGCAGTTCTGCGGCTCGGCGGGACTGGCGGCGGTGAACAATGTGTCCTATATCTGCAACGCTGCCAGCAATATCGGCCTGGGTGCCAGCGCGGGTTCGGCGGTATTGATTGCCCAATACTGCGGGGCGCAAAATGAGGAGGGCGTACACCGGACGGTGGGCACGGCGCTGTCCATCAGCGCGATTATGGCCGTGATCATCTCGGTGATCGTCTGCTGCTTCATCGGCCCGATCCTGAGCCTGGTGAATATGCCGGTGGAGGCCCAGGGCGAGGCGCGGAATTATCTGATGATTCGTGCGGCCTGCTTCCTGATTTCGTTCTTCTACAGCTCCATTACCTCGTTCTTGCGGGGCATGGGCGACTCCAAGCGGCCCCTGTATTTCTCGGCGGTGGCCTCCGTTGCCAACGTGTTCCTGGATCTGCTGTTCGTGGCGGGCATGAACATGGGCGCAGGCGGTGCAGCCATTGCCACGGAGATTTCCGAGCTGATCTCCCTAATTTGGGCGTTCGTCTACCTCAAGAAGCATCAGCCCGGAATGCTGACGCTGAATCCCCAGCAGTATAAAATCCACGGACCCACGGCGAAAACCGTGCTGAAAATCGGCATTCCCTCGTCGTTTCAGTACCTGTTTATCGACCTGAGCTTTGTGTTCGTGAATTCCATCATCAACAGCTACGGCGTGATTGCCGCATCTGCGGTGGCAGTGGGCAGCAAGGTGGTGAACCTGAGCCAGACCGGCATTTCCGCCCTGTCCACCGGCGTAGGCACCATGGCTGGGCAGAATATCGGTGCAAACAAGCCCGAACGGGCGGATAAAACCATTCGCGTGGGCGTTCGGTGTGCGCTGGTGGTGGCAATCGTGATGTTTGCCATGATCCAGGCCATTCCCGGACCGCTGGTGAAGCTGTTTAACCGGGATCCGGCGGCGTTGGAGGAATCCATTCGCTGCCTCCGGTATCTGTCGATCATGGCGTTCCCCTCGGCGTTCTTCTTTATCTATGTGGCCATTGCAACGGCATCGGGCTTTACGGTGTTCTCCATGCTCTGCCACGTGCTGGACGGCGTTGTGGTGCGGGTTGCCCTGAGTCTGCTGCTGACCCGTGTGTTTGGCATGGGGCTGGTGGGCGTATATCTGGGCATGGGCCTGGCACCCACCCTGTCGGCGATTTTCGCGGGTGCATATTTCTACAGCGGCGCATGGAAAAAGCGCAAGCTGCTGGAACAGAATCCATAAACAAAAAAACAGCAGATTTCATCCAAACCGGGTGAGATCTGCTGCTTTTTTATGTGGTTCTATGATTTTAGATCAGGCCGCTTTCTGCCATGGAAACATAGTCCTCGTCGGCCACCACCACATGGTCTGCCAGGTATACGCCCACCAGATCCAGTGCGTGGGAGATGGACTTGGTGGTGCGGATATCCTCCTGAGAGGGGACGGCGATTCCGCTGGTGTGATTGTGGGCCAGGACAACGGAGGACGCTTTCATATTCAGCGCACACTCCACCACCTTGCGGATGCTGAGTCCGGCGCTGTTGACGCTCCCGGTGGACAGCTTTACGCAGCCCAATACCTTGCATTTTGCGTCCAGCCCCAGCAGATAAACCTCCTCCTGGGTGGCCCCGAAGAAGAACGGCACCAGATAATCCCCACATTTTTGGGTGGAATCCAGAAGCTGATGGCAACTGCTGCGAGAAAGCTGCTGGCGGCGGGCTGCTGCGGGAATCAGCTTGATGAGCGTTGCGGCATTTTTGCTGAGGCCGCCGCGCTCCATCAGCTCCTCCGGAGTTGCGTCAAATACTGCGGCCAGAGAGCCGAAGGTATTCAGCAGCCGGTGGGCAATGGGGTTGGTATCCTGCCGGGGGATGGCATAGAATAAGATGAGCTCCAGCACGTTCACGTCGTGGATGGGGTCCATGCCGTGAGTCAAAAACTGATCCTTCAGCCGCTGACGGTGCCCGCTGTGGACGCCTGCGGCATCCTCGGACTTGGTCATGCCTTGGCTCCGTACTGCCGGAGGTAGGCCTCCATCCGCTCCTTCATGGCGTCGTCGATGTAGACCTTGCCGTCAATGGGGCGATTGTGGAGGAAATCAATGATCTGCCGGACGGTGACAATGGGATAGACCGCGATGCCGTATTCCTCCCGCAGCTCGTCCAGAGCGGACTTTTCACCGGTGCCCTTCTCCATGCGGTCCACGGAGACAAACAGGGCGTTGATCTTCACCGGGGCGATGGTTTCGAACAGGGCGATGGTTTCCCGAACGGCAGTGCCGGCGGTGACAACGTCCTCCACAATGGCGATCCGGTCGCCGTCCTTGATCTTTGCGCCCACCAGATTGCCGCCTTCGCCGTGATCCTTCTTTTCCTTGCGGTTGAAGGCATAGGGGTAATCCTCGCCATAGTTCCGGTACAGGCTGGCCGCCGCAGTGACCACCAGAGGAATGCCCTTATAGGCGGGCCCGAACAGCACATCTGCGCCGCCGGCCTCGCCCAGATGTTCGTGAATGCAGGCGGCATAGTAGCTGCCCAGGGCGTCGGCCTGTGCGCCGGTTTTATAGTTGCCGGTGTTGATGAAATAGGGGGTCTTCCGGCCGGATTTGGTGGTGAAATCCCCGAAGGTCAGCACGCCGGAGCGCACCATAAATACGATAAATTCTTCCTGATAGGTCATGTTATGTTCCTCCTTATTGTTCTCTCAGGGCTTGCAGCGACCGCAGGGGCTGTAGCCCTCCTGAATCAGCGTTTCCCGGGAGCCGGTGTAGTCCTCCCGATTTTCCGGATTCATGTCCTTTACACTGGAGCAATCCGGCAGATGAAATTTATGATTACTCTGATTTAGCACATAGGTTTGGCTGTCGCCGGAATCAGAGGAAGGCGCAGCGGATTCCTCCGGCCAGCTTTCTCCGGTGGCGTAATCAATGCAAACCCCGGGCTGGACATTATAGCAGTAGACGTGGAAACGGACGGTATCGTCCTCTACACTGGCGGCTTCCATTTCCACACCCCGGGCCACCAATTCGCTGTCCCGGAAATCCGGCGTGACCCGATAGAGCACGTGGTGCCCTGTGTCTCGGATGTAATCGGCCACCTGATCTTCAAAGGGCAGCATCCCATCCACATTGAGATAGCGGGTGCCGGTAATCAGGTTGTGCTCGTTGGCGTTTTCACCGGTGAGCTGAAAGCCGATGAGATGGCAGCGATTATAGAGGTTCTTGCCCTCCACGCAGTCATATTGGGCCTGCTTCCAGCCGGAGGGATGGACGGAGCTGATGCTGCCCCGATCCTCGGTGGGCATGAGATCCTGCCCGAGGTTGGCATAGCAGGCGCCGCAGCGGCCCAGCTGATCCAGATCGGTGTAGAACGCATAGGAATCGGTCTGAAACTGGCTTTCGTCAAAGTCCGGCTGATTTCCGCTCAGTTCCACATAGGGACTGCCGCTGTAGTCCGGGAGATTGGAGAGGGTATAATAGCCGGAATCCGATGCGTCTATGACCGATGCCGGTGGCTCGGGCGGTGTTTCCCCGAGACCTGCGGGCATGGTACAGCCGGTCAAGAGCGTCAGCAGCGCGAACAGACACAGCGTCCAGCGCCGGACTCCGTGAGAGACCCGCTTAGGTGAGCCCATGGACGGCCTCCTTCAGCGCGGCAACAAAGCCGGAAATGTCCTCCTCGGAGGTGTCAAAGCAGGTGCTGACCCGGATGGAGCCGTCGATCAGCTGCGGATCCAGTCCCATGGCCTCCAGCACATGGCTGCGGTGGCCCCGGGAACAGGCGGAGCCGGCGGAGACATAAACTCCCTGCTCCTGAAGATAGCCGATGAGCCCCTGAGACCGCACCCCGGGAATGGCCAGAGAGAGAATATGGGGGGCCTGATGGCTGCCCAGGATCACCGCTTGGGGAACCTCCTTTGCCAAAAGCTCAAGGCACTGCTGCTTCCGCTGCTCCATCTTCCGGAGTTTGTCCGGCAGATGGTCGCTGGCGGCCTCGCAGGCGGCGCCAAAGCCCAAAATCATCGGGACATTTTCGGTGCCGGAGCGCATATTTTTCTCCTGTCCGCCGCCGTACATCACCGGAGGCAGGTGGAGCTTTTTATCCACATACACCGCGCCCGCACCCTTGGGGCCCTGAACCTTATGGGAGCTCACGGAGATGATGTCCGCGCCCAGAGAAGACGCCCGGAACGGCACCTTACAGAAGCCCTGGACGGCGTCGGTGTGGAAAATGGCGGTGGATTTTTGATGGGTGATCTTTGCAAGCCGGGCGATGTCGTTGACTGCGCCGGTCTCGTTGTTCACCATCATAATGGAGACCAGAATGGTGTCCTTTCGCAGGGCGGCGGAGAGCTGCGCCGGGGAAATGGTGCCGTCCTCCCCGGGCTGGAGATAGGTGACTTCGAAGCCTTGGGCCTCCAGTGCGCCGATGGGGTGGAGAATGGCGTGATGCTCTACCGCGGTGGTGATGATATGGCGGCCGCGCTTATGATATTTCTGCGCGACGGAGAATACGGCGAAATTATCGCCCTCGGTGCCGCCGGATGTGAAGAACAGCTGCTCGGGATTGCAGCCCATGGCGTGGGCTACCTGCTCCCGGGCGTGCTTGACCGCCTTTTCCGCCCGAAGGCCCAGCTGATGCACCGCAGAGGGATTGCCCCAGTTGTCCGTGAGGGCTTCCATAACCGCAGAAACCGCCTGAGGGCAGGGCTTGGTGGTGGCGGCGTTATCAAGATAGATTTCCAATGAAGGACGCTCCTTTTCCCAGCTTAGCTGCGGACGCCGGGGCCTACGGAAACCACGATGCCCCGCCGCATATCCATGTCGGTTTGAATGACGAAGACCGCATCCTCGGCGCCGGCGGGCACGGGGATTTCCCGGGTGACCATGTTCTTCTCCTCGGGATACAGGGCGATCAGGAATGTATGGGCCTGGTCGTCGATGGGAACCTCGATGGTCTGGCCGTTGGTGATGGGGGTGGGGCCTTCCAGTGCATTACACTCGGCGCGGCTCAGCCCCTCCAAACGGGCGAGGAAGCCATCCCGGGTCTGGTCCAGAATACAAAAATAGCTCAGCCCGAAGCCCATCAGGGCGCGCTGGCGATGAATAATCAGATGTCTCATAATGTGCTCCTTCCGCTACAATACAGATTCCATCCTATTGTAGCACAGAATCGGAGCGGGAACAACCAAAATCAGGACCAATTGCAGACTGCAACGGGCCCTGATTTTCCTGTCGTTATGCATTTTTATTGGTTTTGAACTGATAGCGGATCACGTGACGGTATTCGTCGCCCTTCCGCAGAAGGGGCTTCTGAAATTTCTCCACTGCCATGGCATTGGGGAAGAACTGCCCCTCCAGGCAAACGCCGGAACGGAAGCCATAGGGCCGCTTCCCATTGGGGGCGTTCACAAAGTTGCCGGAATACAGCTGCACCCCGGGCAAATCGGTGGTTTCCTCCAGAATAATGCCGGTATCGGGGCTGCTCAGCCGGGCAATGACCTTGGGCTTGCCGCCGTTTTTCAGCACAAAATTGTGGTCATAGCCGTTGCAGTTGCGGAGCTGCTGACTGTCGGCGGTGATGTCCTGCCCCAGTGGCTTGGGCTGGCGGAAATCAAAGGGAGTTCCGGCCACATCGGCGATCACGCCGGTGGGCAGGGTGTTTTCATCGTTCTCCGTAAATTGATCTGCGTCAATCCACAGCAGCTGCCCCAGGGGATTTTTGCCGCCGCTCAGGTCAAAATAGCAGTGATTGGTGAGGTTCACTACGGTGTCCTGGTCGGAACCGGCGGAAAAGTCGATGTTCAGCGCCAAATCCGGGGTAAACGTAAACCGCACCGTCAGCCGGAGATTGCCGGGATAGCCCTGATCGCCGTCCGGAGAGACAAGATGCATCTCCAGCGCGTCACCGCAGACTTCCGGGGTGAACATCCGCTGATGGTAGCCGTGGAAGCCGCCATGGGAATGGTTGGGGCCGCTGTTGCAGTCCAACTGATAGGTTGTGCCGTTTAGTGTAAACGTTCCGCCGCCAATTCGGTTGGCATGGCGGCCCACTGTTGCGCCAAAGTAAAAGGTACCGGTTTCATAGCCGATGGCGTCGGGATAGCCCAGAATCACGTCGGTCAGCTGACCGTTCCGATCCGGCACCACCAGCGACTGCACCGTGGCACCGTAGTCCAAAATATCCACATAAGCCCCGGAAGGCACACTGAGCCGATAACATGTCACGGCTGTGCCGTCGGAAAGGGCGCCAAAGGGACGCGAAGTAATCATGGCGGAACCTCCTGCTGCATAAGATAATCTTCGCTCATTATACCAGCCGTGCAGGTAAAGTCAAGGCTCGGAAATCCGCAGGGTCAGGATGATTTCGTCCGGGGTATCCTGCCGCTGAATCTGTGCGGGCACACCGGCCACCCGCAACAGCGCCGCATCCCTTGCCACCCGTTCCAGCACCAGCCGGGTTTCCCGGCGGCGATAGCGGGCGGAACCGGAAATGGCGCTCTGGGTCTCCAGCGTGTCAATGTACCGTGCCGTCTGGGCCACGCTGAAATTCCGCCGGGAAAGCTCCTCGATGACCGCCAGCCGCTGATCCTCCCCATGAACCCGCAGCAGTTCCCGGGCGTGGCGCTCGGATAGATTGTGCTCCATTAAGGCGACACGCACCTTTGGCGTGTGCTGTAGCAGCCGGAGCTTGTTGGCAATGGCGGACTGGGAGCGCCCCAATCGCTTTGCCGCCTGCGCCTGGGTTAAGCCGCTGTGCATTAAATACGCCTGGAGGTATTCCGCCTCCTGAAAATAGCGGAGATCCTCCCGCTGCAAATTCTCGGTGAGGGCGATGAGCTCTGCGTCCACCGGATCGACGTTGAGCAGCAGACAGGGGACTTCCCCAAGCCCCGCCATCTTTGCTGCCATCAGCCGCCGATTCCCGGATACCACCAGATAGCCCTCGCCGTTTTTTCGGACGGTCAGGGGCTGGAGAATTCCCACTTCTCCAATGCTTGCCGCCAGCTCCTGCAAAAGTGCGGTGGGCTTTCCCCTGCCCGCCTGCCCCAGATGCAGAAGGTGTACCGGCAAATACAGCACCCGGCCCTCCGGACTGATCCCGTAAGCCATATGCAATTCCTCCCCAAAGCCGTCCTCCCCGACGACTTTTGATAACCATATTATAGCATTTATAGAAAAATATGCTACTATAATTTGTCGAAATTGGGAGCGGGTTCCATAAAAATGTGGCCCTCCCGAGGGAGAACCACAACATATGGTATTTGGCTGCGACAGCTGGTTTTTGGGGGGAAAACGCATTGTGATTTTGCCGGAAGGAGCCGCCGAAGAAGCTGAAAATCCTGTGAAAAACGTATCTTGCAATTTTGCCGCAAAAACCTTAAACTATTGGCTCATTCAGAGAGGTGAACTACATGAAAAAAACAACCGCCAAGGATCTTACCACCGGCAGCCCCACCCGGCTGATCCTGGGCTTTTTCTTCCCGCTGGTATTGGGGCTGTTATTCCAGCAGTTTTACAGCATGGTGGACACCGTGATCGTGGGCAAGGTGCTGGGCGTGAATGCGCTGGCCGGCGTCGGTTCCACAGGCTCCGTGAACTTTTTGGTGCTGGGCTTCTGCATCGGCGTGTGTACCGGCTTTGCGATTCCCGTGGCCCAGAAGTTCGGAGAGAAGGACGATGAGGGGCTTCGGCGCTATGTGGGCAATATGCTCTGGATTTGCATTGGCTTTGCGGTGGTGCTGACGGTATTGACCGTGGTACTGTGCAAAAACATTCTGATTTGGACGAATACCCCTGACGAGGTATTCCACGAGGCCTATGATTATATTGTGATTATCTTCTGGGGTATCCCGGTGACGATCCTCTATAATACCCTGTCCGGCATCATCCGCTCTTTGGGCGATTCCAAAACGCCGCTGTATTTCCTGGTGTTTTCCAGCCTGCTCAATGTGGCGCTGGATTTGCTGTTGATTCTGGTGATTCCCATGGGCGTTGCCGGTGCGGCCTGGGCTACAGTGATTTCCCAGCTGGTTTCGGGCCTGCTATGCCTGCTGTTTATGGCAAAGCGCTTCCCGATTCTGCACCTGAGCCGGGAGGATCTTCGGTTCCGGGGCAGTTATGCCGGGCGGCTGTGCGCCATGGGCATTCCTATGGGCTTGCAGTACTCCATCACCGCCATTGGCTGCCTGATTCTCCAGGCAGCGGTGAATACCCTGGGCGCTGTGAGCATTGCGGCCATGACGGCCGGCGGCAAGGTGGGCAATCTCATGTGCTGCCCCCTGGATGCCATGGGATCGACGATGGCTACTTACGGCGGGCAGAACCTGGGCGCGGGACGGCTGGATCGGATTCACAAAGGCCTGAAAAGCTGCCTGGTGATGGGGTGCATTTATTCGGTTCTGGCGTTCATTATCCTGTGGTTCTTCGGCCGGGAGCTTTCCATGCTGTTTTTGGACAGCAGTGAAACGGAGATCCTGGACGGCGCCCGGGAGTTTCTGGTGCTGAACTCGGCGTTTTATATTCCCCTGGCCTTTGTAAACATCGTACGGTTTATGATTCAGGGCATCGGATTTTCCAAGCTGGCGCTGTTTGCGGGGGTGTTTGAGATGATCGCCCGGAGCGCCGTGAGCTTGCTGCTGGTGCCGGTGTTTGGCTATGTGGCGGTGTGTTTGGCCAGCCCGGCAGCGTGGATTATGGCGGACTGCTTCCTGATTCCGGCATATTTCTATGCCATGCGGACGTTAAAAAAAGCCATGCCCGATGCGGTCACGGCGTAAATCGGATATAAAGATACCCGGAGGAACGGTTCCTCCGGGTAAATTTTTTACATGGGGCCGCCGCCGCCCATCTGAGGGGGCGTCCACCTTTCGCTTTCTTCGTGAACGGTAATATTGTTGTCCTTGGCAAACTTCAGCATCTGTTTCTTTGCCTTGTCCCAGGAGCCCTTCTCCTTGCTCTCCAGCGCTTCCTTGGTGATGGGCATACCATCGCTGCCGCCGCCAGGTCCGCCAGGGCCACCAGCGCCGCCCTTGGTCTTGATGAGCATAACCTCAGAGGGGATCTTCTTAAACAGTTTCTTCTGCATGGTAGGCTGGAAGGTGATAGTGGTGATCTGATCGGCACGGATGTTCATAGTCATCGCCTGCTTGTCAGCCATGCGCAGCACGAATTCTGTTTTATCAAACAGGATATCCGCCTTTGGCATATAGATTCCTCCATTTCAATTCACAATTATTCCCCGGCATCCAAAGCTACCGCTAGAGGTGCCACTTCATATTAAGAATATACCATTTGGTGAGGATTGTCAAACACCGCTTTGTGCGGTGTGGGTAGATTTGTAGCATTGTAACAATGGAAAACCATTTGAATTGTTAAAAAAGTTGTGTGTCCTCATAACTCCCAGGAATGCCGCATAGCTTTTCCGTATTTTATTTTCTAAATATCCCCCGGTATAATGAAAACCGTGAAGCGAATATAAGAAAGGAGCGTACCTATGTCATTCCTGAAATTCAACACAGAACAGCTGGTAGGCCGCTTTGAAGATCGCAGAGATGTCAAGAATCTGGCAGGCAAATATGTGATGAGTCTGCTGCTCAAGAAGGAGCCCACGATGCTTGCGGATCTCTGGTCCGGCCGGGAGGATATTTCTCTGGGCATGAACAGCGGCTATTATGCAGGCCGCGCGGCAGTGGAGGGCTACTATGCCTCCATCGACGCTGCAACCCGCCAGAAGGCACAGGTGGTCAAGTCCGTCTTCCCTGAGGATTTGGGGGAGTATTCCGATGAAAAGCTGTATGGCCGCGGCCCCATGGAGATCCGTTCTCTGGATAACGCCATCATCGAGGTGGCAGACGACGGCGCCACCGCCAAGGGATTTTTCTATGTGTTCGGTCTGGTGACCGATATCACCACCCGGGGCCCCATCTCCAACTGGGTGCTGGGCAGCATCTGCTTTGACTTCATCCGGGAAAACGACCAGTGGAAAATCTGGCACGCGCTCTATCTGGAGGACATCGACACCCCCGCAGGCAAGAAGTGGGGCAATCTCGACGCCATCCAGGAGTTCCCCGAAATGCCCGAGTTTGCAGCCATGAAGGACGTGAAACTGGCCGAGCCCAATGTTCCCATGAATCTGCGGGCGCTGTACACCGGCAGCCGTCCCTTTGCAAAGCTGCCCAAGGTTCCGGAGCCCTATGATACCTTTGAACACACCTTCAGCTATGGAGCGGAGAGTCAGGAGGCGCTGAGATGAGCAAGAAACGGGTTTATTCTGATGATGAGCGCGTCATCCGGATTTGGGACATTGAAACCGTAAAGGATCTGATGTCCCGCCGCCAGGTGATGCAGATGAACAACGAGCGCCGGGAAGAGCTGGAAACGCTCTGGGTCACCGAGCCTAAGTATACGGCAACCGCCTCCCTTGGCTCCAACTGGGGCTACTATGTGGGCATGGACGAGATCTCCCGCCACTATGTGGCCGAGTATACCGATACCCTCCAGAAGGCGCTGGATGAAAAGTGCGTGGCCAATGCTGCCATCGAGAACATCCGGGACAACTTTGGCTATGGCGACCTGATTGCCCACCATGTTTCCACCCCCTGCGTGGTGCTGGCGGATGACGGCAAGACGGCTAAGGGCGTATGGTACTCCCTGGGCGTGGAATGCACCGGCAATCCCGACGGCTCCTGCAAGGCCATGTGGTATCCCGAGCGTGTCTGCGCTGACTTTGTAAAGGAAGACAGCGGCGAGTGGAAGATCTGGCACGTGCTGGTTTCGAGCGACGTGACTTATGAGGCAGGCACCAACCTGGGCGATGTGGAGACCTTTACCGGCAAGCCCGGCCTGGCCCAGCAGCAGTTCGGCGAGCCCACCGTGCCCTATGTGGTGCATAACCCCGACTATGGCTGGTCCGACGCTTATCCCACGGTGCCGCCGGTGGCCTATCCCACCTATGACCCCGAAAAGAGCTTTGGTGCAGAAGGCCGTCCGCAGTGGCACAAGGGTCATCCCAACTACAGAAAGGAGTATCAGGGCAAATGAAAACACATCTGACGCTTTCTCAGCGCATTCATAACGCTGAGGGTATGCAGGCGGCGGAGTATCTCCATGCCCGCCACACCTATCTCCATGCCACCTCCTACTGCAAAGAGGAATGGGGCGAGTTCTGGGATACCAGCGAGGAGGCATCCTGGGGTCATCTGTTCGGTGTCATGTGCGGCTTCGACGAGGTTTGGTACAACAGCGTTTCCAACTATGATCCCGACGGCTTCCGGGGCTATATCAACCTGGTGAAGCAGCATCCTGAGATCTCCTGGTTTGACGCGCGCTCCATCCGCGAGATTTCCATGCACACCCTGGCAACGGACATCATCGAGGCTGCTGACGACGGTAAGACCGTCCGGGCTTCGTTCCTGACTCCTGGTGTGCTGGTATTTGCCCTGAATGCAAATCATCATTACCGTGGCCTGACCCTGTGGGAGCGCTATGGCTCCGACTTTGTTTACGACGAGGATTCCGACGAGTGGCTGTATCTCCATGAGCAGGTTTGCCCGGATATGGGCGGCCCCATGGATGTCTGCAACCCCGGCATGGACGCTTATAACAAGCTCATGGGCATCGGCAGCGGCCCCGGCGGACCCGGACCCGGCCCTGGCCCCGGTGC
>OLSL01000346.1_pt1 | contig 50894 bp, 43 predicted proteins | sample 1672511 | NCBI WGS metagenome assembly OLSL01 (sample SAMEA3136694, study PRJEB25190) | human gut metagenome | biome: human gut; feature: human-associated habitat; material: faeces | place: Austria | collected 2013
TGAATTTGGGAGAAACAGTACAGTGTACTGTTTCGTAGCAAGTGGGTTACTTAACACTTTTGAAATTCATCTATAAAAAGCAATAAAAAAGTCGTCACGAACGATATGCAGTCCGTGACGACGATGGCGCAGATGTGGGGATTCGCCCATTGAAAGCTAAAGCTTTCTTCGGCACGCCCGCGGGCACCGAAACAGTCCACCGGACTGTTTCTATCCTTTGGATTGCCCTGTTCGAATCCCGTTCTTTACAGCAAAAATAAAAAGCCGCAAAAGCGGCTCTTCATTTTTGGCGCAGATGTGGGGATTCGAACCCCAGAAGCCTCGTTAAAGACTTACACGATTTCCAATCGTGCTCCTTCGGCCAGCTCGGACACATCTGCATATTTAATGCTTTGATATTATAACTTATCAAAGCAAAAAAATCAATGTTTATTTTTCATTATTTTTAATTTTAAGTTCATTTGCAAAATAAAGTGAGCGTGAATCAAATGCAAAATCAATATTCATACTCTCGGCAAGAGCCTTAACGTCGCAATTGAATTTCGTTTTAAAATCGAAAAATTCAGCAAGAGGTACAATATCGGCATAAAAGAACACCTCTATATCAAGCGATGAATCGGAATAATTTACAAAATTAACACGGACATCCGTTTTATCGACCTCTTTATAAGAATTGATAAGACTTCTTAATTTGTTACAAAAAGCGTCAATTTCCTTAGCAGAATGTTTATATTCAATGCCCAAGGTTTCGTTTACAAGGCGGTGCGACATACGGGAAAGATTGATAATAGCACTGTTGGCAACCGTAGTATTAGGATAAATCTTTTGACTGCCGTCAGTCATTCTAAGCCTGGTAGTACGGATTTTAATTTCCTCAACCTGACCGACCTCATTGTCAATCTTAATAAAATCATCTACCTCAAACGGCTTATCATAAATAATAATGAAGCCCGAAAGGAGATTTTCGACAGCATCCTTGCAAGCAAAAGCAACGGCAACGCCGCCGATACCCAAAGCTGTAAAAACTCTTGTAGCACTGATACCGAACTGTTCAAGCATAAGAAGCGCCGAAATAATAACAACAATAATTTTAATCAAATTTGAAATAAAATTAACTGCGGTCTTTTTTGTTTTGGAGTCATCATCCTTTAAAACGAACGAAAAATCGCTATTGATAAAATTAATCAAAAACCAAGCGATTGAGAAAATAATTCCAAGTTTAAAAATCAGCAAAACAGGATTGCGAATTTCTCCGCTTGGGGCAATAATTTCTGTACCGATATAAATTCCTAATACTAAAACAAAGAATGAAAGCGGAGTTGAAAGAGCGTCAACAAGCGCTTTTTGTGCAAGTTCGCTTTTTCTTGCCAAAGTTTTTGTGCAAAGCCAAACAACAGCCTTTGAAATTTGCTTTTTGAACACAGCAAGCAACAAAAATACTGCCAAGCCTATAATGAGTCTCAGCAGCATTTCCCTTTCGTTCTTAACACCTTCAATGGACGTTACAAGCTTTGACAGAACTTTATTTAAACTGTCACTCATAATTAACCTCTCTAAAATCAATCAAGAACCTGATAATATGCTGAAAATTTATTCAGCTTTTCTTCAAATTTATCCTTAGGCTGTTCCTTAGGAACTTCGATAGGATATTTACCTGTAAAACAACCGTCGCAATAATCAAAATCTGTATTTTCGGCAAGCTTATGGGTAGCCTCAACAGAAAGATAGCCGAGTGAATCAACGCCGATTTCCTCAGCGATTTCCTCAACAGTATCAAACTTACATGCAATAAGATTTTCCTGACTGTCAACATCGGTACCGAAGAAGCAAGGATATTTAAAAGGAGGCGACGATATTCTCATATGTACCTCTTTAGCGCCGGCTTCTCTCAAAAGGCCTACAATTCTTGCACAGGTTGTGCCACGAACAATTGAGTCGTCAATCATAATTACTCGCTTGCCCTTAATATTTTCCTTAACAACATTAAGCTTGATTCTTACTGCGTCACGGCGCTGCCCTTGAGTAGGTTGAATAAAGCTTCTGCCGATATATCTGTTTTTAATAAAACCAATGCCGTAAGGAATACCGCTTGCATTTGCATAGCCGAGTGCCGCATCAAGACCTGAATCAGGAACACCGATAACAATATCCGCATCAACGGGATGTTCCTCAGCAAGAAACTTACCTGCCCTCATTCTTGCGTGCTGAACAGATGAGCCTTCAATAACCGAATCAGGACGTGCAAAGTAAATGTATTCAAATACGCAAATATGGCCTTTTTTGGTGCAATGAGTATCAATTGACTTAACGCCGTCGGTACTGATTACAACAATTTCACCGGGTCTTATATCACGAACAAACTCAGCGCCCAAGGTATCAAGCGCACAGCTTTCCGACGATACAATCCAGGCGCCACCCTCTGTTTTACCGAGGCAAAGAGGACGAAAACCGTTAGGGTCACGAAAAGCAATAAGCTTTGTAGCAGTCATTACAACGCAAGAATAAGCACCTTTAAGGGTAGGCATTATCTTTTCAATAGCCTCCTCAGTGCTCTTACTTGTAAGACGGGCTGAAACAATAGAATAAGCAATAGACTCGGTATCTGACGTGCCGTGAAAAATTCCGCCATTAAGTTCAAAGGTCTTTCTCAAATCAGGCGCATTAACAAGATTGCCGTTATGCGCAACAGCGAGATTACCCTTAATATGGCGAATAACAAGAGGCTGAATGTTATTAACATTTTTTCCGCCTGTGGTTGAATATCTTACGTGACCGATTGCCATATTGCCCGTACCGAGCGCATCAAGCTTATCACTTGTAAATACATCCGGAACAAGACCGTCGCCTCTGTGATGCCTAAACACACCGTCATCATTTACAGCAATACCGCAACTTTCCTGCCCCCTGTGCTGAAGTGCATAAAGCGCAAGATAAGCTGAATGAGCCACATAAGTTGTTTTGTTTTCAAAAATGCCGAATACACCGCATTCCTCGTGAAGACTGTTAAACATTAACCCTACTCCCAAAAGTATAATTTTTTCCGTTTTGCGTATTATATCACAATAAAAAACTACTTGCAATATCATAAACAAAAAAGTTGCACCAATAGATAAAACTCAGAAAGTTTAAAGGCATATATTTTTTATATAGTGCGTCACAATCTGATTTATTTCTTTTTATTCATTCGAGCATTGTGATTATTTTCGGTAAAGCTTGAACAACGGAATACAAAACCGTAAACAAAATGACTTTTTGGCATAAACTTTTCGTCAATCCGTTTTCCTTAAGATATTTTGCAGATTTCACTATATAAGTGATATATACAATCAAAAATGCTATCGTGGAAATAATAAAATACCAACCCCAAACTTCCAAATCAGGGAAAAGATATGTAGCGCTGTCAAGCATACCAAAAAACGAATCGTTATAGAAATATCTAAAAATCTCTCCTAATGAAACGTCAATGAATATAAAAAACAAATAAATTGTATTCCACAAAAAAGATACAATTAAAGCCACCCAACCGAGTACCTTTTTCTGCTTATCGTTCAAATTTTTCAATGTAAGCACTCCAAAAACAGTTATTATATATTATATCATTTTGAGATTTATGTTTCAACGCCTTCTTATTGCTTAAAGCATTTATTTATGTTATTATAATATTAAGTAAAACTACATTTTTAGGATGATACATTATGGATGATTATTATAATCACATAAGCGATAAGCAGGCAAAACTTTATATTATTTCAATTGCAGGCGTTATAGTATCAATTGTTTTGGGCATCATTTTGTATCCCCTTTTTGCCTTAACATCGCTTGACGGAGCTTTGGGTTTCAGCGACTTTTTGTTTTACATATTTTTAAGAATTATTACGAGTTTGATTTATATAATTGCTCAAATTTTAATGATTAATAACTGCCGTGACATAAAAAAGCACGATAAAAACAATGCTGAAAAATTCATAAAAGAAACAAAGCAAATGTCTTTAAAAACGTTTTTGATATGGTTATTATTTTTTGTAATCGGTTGTGCAAGAATTTACAACATTATTTGGTAACAAAACTTTTGGGTGAGTTTATGAACGACAAGTTTAAAAAGAGAAGTATATTTTTATTTGTATTGACTGTAATTTGCTTTATATGCGGCTTTGGATTTTTACTCAGTGCAGCAATAACAGCGCCTTTATTTACTTTAGATTCAGGAGCAATAAATTTATTTGAATTTCTCAGCGACTACGGTTTAAAATTTGTTTTAATATCCGTTCCCTATTATGCGTTTGCACTTTTGTTTATACACAGTCAAAAAAGACTTTCCGAAAGCGAAAAAGCAAGCAGTCGATTTTATATAATCAGCAAAAAGGCAAATAAATTTCTTATAGTAATTTACACTTTAATAATGATTTTAATCTTGATTTATATTTACAGCATTTCATAAAAAGAGCGAGCCGAATCTTAATCGATTCGGCTCGCTTATTTTATTTATTATTGTTGTTATGTTCTTCTTTTTTTGGCTCTTTGAGAGGAATTGAAGTTTTGATATTTCCGTTTTCGTCAAGCAGGTCAAGGTAAACGTATTCCTTTGCACCGTTTTCCGTTTCTTTTGAAACCTTTTTGACTGTCGCATTTTTATTTTCAAATAATATTTCGCTCATAAGTATCCCCTATCCTTTAATTTTCGGCAAAAATACTGCAAGAATTACAATATCGATTACAAAAAGAAAAAGCGATACAATTCCGAGAAATTTTGCTTTTTTAACTCTGTCCTCGTTCAAATCTGAAAGAGGAAAATTTTTGCTTTTAAAAATTGCGCCGACAACAATGCCCATAACGCCGAAAGCAGGGCAAATACCGATAGTTAAAACACCGATTGTTGACATAATAAAAGCAAAGCGACAAAGGCGATTGATTGTATCGGGATTTTCCTTTGAATCTTTATTGTTGTTTTGAGCATTTGTTTGAATTTCTTCGTTATCCATAATTATATATCCTTTCTAATCATTACGGCAAATACCGTATTTGATATTGATTCTTTCAATTTTTTTAACAAATATTTCGCCGAACAGAAATAGAAATACTGCCGTGACTCCGGCGAAAACGAGGTTAAACGGCACTCCTGCGGCATAAACGGCTAATATTCCTTTAAGCGACATATCGCTGTTGAAATAAAGCACGGAGGACAAATCAACTATAAGCCCATAAAGGATAAGCACTGACAAAAATCCGACAATTGCAAGTGAGATTTTAGTAGGCTTAATGCGACGAAACACCAAACCGAAGCAAAGTCCCACACTTGCCATAGCCACCATTTGAAACGGAGTCCACGCACCTTGACCGAATATAAAATTTGAAGCAAACATAGAGAGTGCGCCGATTAAATATCCCCTTTTAGCACCCAAGACTGCACCACTTATACCGACAACTGCGGCAATCGGCTTAACCTGAGGAATAAGATAAAATACCGCACGGCTTACTACTGCAAGAGCGGTCAGGGAAGCGATAAGAGTGATATCCTTTGCCGTATGCTCTCCCCTTTCAAACGAGGAGAAAAAAGGGAGCATAGAAATTATTAAAACCGCAACGCAAACCAAATAATAATTTGTATTGCTGAAAAAAAGCTGCCACAAAACTATAAATATTAAAGCGGCAAAAATTAAAACGGGATAAAGTTTTTTCATAAGATATCCCCCATTGAAACGGCAAAAGCAAGATATCTTTTAGTAATTCTTCTTATTTGAGTCGTATAGAAATTAAGGCTTGAAAGCACCTCTCGCCTGCCGCCCGCTTTAGAAATAATGCCGTCGCTTAAAAATGAAACATTATCCGCAATATCGCCGACAAAGTCCAAATCGTGCGACACCATAATTATTGTTTTGCCCTGTGCCTTAAGTTCAAAAAGAAGCGATTTTAAATCATTTTTTGAAAATTCGTCAAACGCTTTGGTAGGCTCGTCAAGGAGAAGAATATCGGCATCCTGCTCAAGAAGTATACCGAAAGCAAGCTTTTGAGCCTGACCGCCGCTCAAATCAAACGGATGCTGATTAAGGCAATCTGCAATACCGAGTTTTTCGGCAGTTTGAGCATCAATTTCCTCACTCACCAAATCCTTTGTAAAAAGATATTTTACATTTTGGGGCATATATGAGCATTTGCCTAAAATTTTCGACTTGCCCGAATATTGCTTTTTAATACCTGCAATCACCTTTAAAAGAGTGGTTTTGCCGCTGCCGTTAGCGCCGATTATACAGTTAATTTGAGCTTTATATGCCTTGAAATCAAGGCAGGATAAGATATCCCTTTGATTTTTATTATAAGCGAATGTAATATTTTTTAAATTAACGCAAACTTCCGATTTGTTTTCATTTTTATTTTCAAGCGGCTTTTCTTTAAGCTTATCTGCAAGAGAAACGGCAGATTTAATATTAAGCGGCCTTTCATCAAAAAGACGGGTACAAATAGGAAAATAAGGCAAAAGTGAAGCATTGTTTTTTGCATTATAAGGTGTATCGTTACAAATAATTTCACCGTTTTCAAGTATAACAAGTCTATCGCAAAAATCAACAAACTCCTCACTTGAATGTGAAACGACAATAACGGTTACACCAAGTTCTTCGTTTATCCTTTTAAGCATAGAAGAAACGGTAGTAACCGCCTTAGGGTCAAGCTGAGAAAGCGGTTCATCAAGCAAAAGTACCTGAACATCGCTTATTATCGCCGAAGCAATTGCAACACTTGCCTTTTCACCGCCGGAAAGCTCATAAATCTTTTTATCAAGAAGAAAATTCAGATTAAAAAACGAAGCAGTTTCGCCTATTCTGACGGTTATTTCGTCGTTTGAATATTTTTCATTTTCAAGCGCAAAGGCAAGCTCCGAGCGAACGTTATCGCAAACAAATGACGTTTCCGGATTTTGACCGACAAAACCGATACTGTCGCAATTAATATTAATCTCACCGCCGATTTTGCCTACCGGAGCAATTTCCTTTTTAAGCAAACGAAGAAGCGTTGATTTTCCGCTTCCGCTTTTGCCCATTACAAGTATAAACTCGCCTTGCTCCACTTTTAAATCAACGTTTTTCAGCGCTGTCTTATCGGAAAGAGGATAAGAAAATGTTAAATTTTTTGTTTCAAAAAGTGCCATTTTATACCCTCCGAAATATTAATTATAACAGGTAAAAACATATATAATGTATATAAAATAAGAAAAATCGGTGAAAAGGAAAGAATTTTAATTTCCGGATCGAATATAAATTCAGCCTTATCAAGCGAATTTAGAACTATGCAAGCTACACTCAATCCTAAAACGATTATTAAAACAACACCGTCGTTAAAATTAAATCTGTATTTAGAATACGGTTTACGAGAGGAATTAAAACCTCTGGCACGCATAGTATCGGATACCTCTATGCTTTCCTCCAACGTCATAGAAACAAGCGCAGAAAAATTATCAAGGCTCTTTTTTAATTTACTTTGACCTGCATTTACATTAAGCCTTGCGTCGTTAATTTCCTGAGCATTTTTTCTTAAACGTGGAATAAAGGAAAGCGTCATAGTCAAAACAAGCGTCAAATTAGGCGCAAGTTTTGAAAAAACAGACATAAATTTGTCGCTGCTCAAAACATAAGAATAGCTTGAAAGCCAAACAATTACGCTTGAAAACATAATTCCTTGGCACAAACCGTAGGCAAGCCCCTCGGCAGTAAAATTCTTATTTGAAATTGAAAAGAGAACATCAATTCCGTAAGACGTAAAAGCCATATTAAAAAGCCCGATAAGAATTGTAAACGGCAAAAGAAATGCAAAAAACGTTTTAAACGCCTTTTTGCCCTGAAGCATGGCATTATAAATAACACCTGCCAAAAGCGATATGACGAGAAATATCGGATTAAAATTTAAAAGAATAAGCAAAACGGCAAAAACAAAAAAGAGAAAGCAAACCTTAGGATTAAAATTTGAAAATTTATCCATAGCGCTTCCCCTTTCGAAATTAATATTCAATACCTTTTCTTGCTTTAACGCCCATATCATAAGGGTGCTTTATTTTATCCATAAAGGTTATATAGTCTGCTTTTTCAAAAAGCTTTTCAACTTTCTTATGACCTGTGATAACAATTTCCCTGCCGTCGAGCATATCAAGAATACCAAGTGCTTTATCAGCCGGAACAAACGAATCAATAACGTCGAGAAATTCATCAAGGATAATCATATTGCTTTTTGAAGTTATTATATAGTCAATCGCACTGTCAACCCATGCCTGATATTCTTTACCCGGATTAAACGGCAAAGTATCGGGTGCATTGAAAATGTCAAACGGCAAAACTGACAACTCGCTTGATTTATTATCCTTTAAAAACTGAACAAGGGTAACGGTATTTCCTGCGCCTTTAGCTCTCATACCTTGCCCGATTGCGGCAGTTGTTTTTCCCTTGCCAAAGCCGTAATAAATTTGAATCATCTGATTCTGACCTCTTCCTTAGTTTTAAACGAATAGCCGTAGCCGTCAAGAATATGCATCTTTTTAAGTGCGAGTTCGCATCCCTTTGACACGCAGAGATTAGCCCTGACAGGAATTGTTACATCGAGATTAAGCGTTTGAGAAATAAGCTTGTCAAGACCGAAAAGTTGTGACATTCCGCCTGTTAAAAGAACGCTTGAATTTGTAATATCAGCCACAAGTTGAGGAGAGGTACGCTCAAACATAGACTTGGCAACTGTCATAATTTCATCAAGAAGTTCGCCAAAGCAAGCACAAATTTCATTACCTGTTATTTCAACAACCTTTGGAAGCCCCGAAAGAACATTCCTTCCCTTAGCATTCATAGTAACATCCGTATCCCGCATTACGGCAGAACCGATAGTTTTCTTAATATCCTCGGCAGTCCTAAGACCTACAAGAAGCCCATGCTTTTCTTTAAGATATTTTACAATAGCTTCGTCAAAATCATCACCGCCGATTTTGACTGTTTCGTTTTGGCTCATAGCGCCTTGGCTGATAACTGCCATATCTGTTGAGCCTGCACCGACATCAATAACAAACACACCTGTGGGATTAAGCGGGTCAATACCGGCGCCAAAAGCAGCGCAAAGAGGCTGCTCAACAAGGCAAACAGAGCGAGCACCTGCCGAAATTAAAACTGAAATAAGCGTTCTTCTTTCAACGTCTGTGCTGTCAGACGAAACGGACGCAACTATTCTCGGTTTAAATATATTCTTTTTAAGGACCTTATTCATAAAATATTCTACCATTTGGCAGGCAAGGTCGTAATTACTTACATTTCCGCTTTTAATAGGCTGAATAACGCTTACGCCGACAGGCTCTCTGCCTTCAAGGTAATAAGCACGCTTACCGGCATAAAGCATTTCGCTCTTATTAACGTCATAGGCAACGTAAGCCGGCTCACTTAAAACAACGCCTTTTCCTACAACAGAAATAACTATAGAGCTTGTGCCCAAATCTATTCCTAAATCATAACCAAACATATTTAACATTCCTAATTAATCACAAATTTTTAACTTTATATTATGTTACTTAAAAAAAGCAACATTGTCAACAGATAAAAAATGAACAAGTGCGCTGTAACGTCTGCTTTTTTTATCATTATCAACCATTGCCTTAACCGAAGCCTCGTTCCCGACAATAATAAGTAAATTACGGGCACGGGTTAAAGCGGTATAAAATAAATTTCTATATGAAAGCTTGGGCGGGGTTGCAATGGTTGGCAAAACGACCGCTGCAAACTCGCTGCCCTGACTTTTATGCACGGTCATAGCATAAGCAAGTTCAATTTCCTTAACATTTTCAATACTATACATAGCTTCTTTATCATCAAAGCGAACATTAATAATATCGTTTGCACGGTCAATACGTGTAAGTATTCCTATATCCCCGTTAAAAACTCCCGTGCCGTTTTCGCCGTCCTTAAACCAAGGAACATCATAATTATTTTTAATTTGCATAACCTTATCGCCTTCACGCAAGGTATAGCCTTTATATTTAATTTCGTTTTTTTCGTAAGACGGCGGATTAAGCTTTGCCTGCAAAAGCGCATTTATATTTTCAGTTCCAACCTCACCTTTACGGCTTGGGCAAAGCACTTGAATATCCCGTACACTGTCAAGCCCATAGCCTGAAGGTATTCTGTCAGTTACAAGATTTACTATTTTTCCCGCTGCATTATATTTTGAATTTTCCCGAAGTAAAAAGAAATCGGAATCAACGCTGTTATCAAAAACAGGCATCTCGCCGTTTACTACCCTATGAGCATTTGAAACAATTTTACTTTTCATTGCCTGACGAAAAATTTTATCAAGGCTTACAACACCGATTAGCTCGCTTTTAATCAAATCAGCAAGTACATTTCCTGCACCGACAGGCGGAAGCTGATTTTTATCCCCCACCATAATTAAACGACAGGAAAGCGGCAAAGCGTCCAAAAGCGCTGAAAAGACAGTAACATCAACCATTGAAAGTTCATCAACGATTACTGCATCGCATTCAAGCGGATTTTTAAGATTATGAGCAAAGCTTGGCTCGGTAGCGCCGTCTTTATATTCAACCTCAAGAAGCCTGTGAATGGTCTTAGCCTCTTTACCTGTAAGCTCGGTCATTCTTTTAGCGGCTCTGCCCGTAGGTGCGGCAAGCGCAACATCAAGCCCTCTGTTTTCCATAAGAGTGATAATACCCTTAACCGTCGTTGTTTTACCCGTACCGGGGCCGCCTGTTAAAATAAGAAGTCCTTTATTAACGGCAATTTCAATAGCTTCTCTCTGCTTTTCATCAAAAGTGATATTATTAGTCTTTTCAAAAGCGTCAATTTCGGCAGGTGAAATTTCCTTAGGAGCAGGCGGATATTCAATCATAACCTTTATACGCTCAGCAATTGAGGATTCCGCCTCGTAAATTTCAGGCAAAAAGAGAAACGCTTTACCGTCAATATTTTCCTCAACAAGTTGCTTTGCATCAATCGCATTGTCAATCGCAATTTCAGCCTCGTCCTCATTACATTCCAAAAGAAGCATTGCCGGCTTTATAATGCTGTTTCTCGGTAAGCACGTATGGCCGTTAAAAAGATTATGCCTGACAATATATGTAACACCGGCTTGGCACCTGCAATCAAAAGGAGGTGCCTGCTGCATATTCATTGCAATCTCGTCTGCCCTTGCAAAATCAATACTGCCGACAAGAGAAACAAGCGCATAAGGATTTTCGTTGACTATATCAAGCGAGTCACTTTTGAGTACGCTATAAATATCATAAGCTTCCTGCTGATTAAATCCAAGCTCTGCAAGACCGTTCATAACGTCTCTTGCGGCAAATTGCATTTTAAAATCCTTGCTTATCCGCTTAGCTTTAGATTTTGAAATTCCTTTAATTTCAGCAAGGCGCTCAGGCTCGTTTTCAATCACATTAAATGTACTTGAGCCAAATTTTTCCACTATCTTGGTTGCCGTTGCCTCACCTATACCTTTAATAATACCGCTTGCAAGAAAGCGATGCATACCCGAAGCATCGGCAGGGCGACTGCGGGTCAGGCGAACAGATTTAAACTGCCTGCCAAAGTTTGGATGCATAGTCCACTCACCTTGAAAGACAATTTGTTCCCCGACAGTAATATCGCCCAAAACGCCCACAACGGTAACAAATTCGTCACCGGTTTTAACCTCGATGACAGCGTAGCCGTTAGCCTCGTTTCTGTAAGTAATGCCCTCAACAACACCTGTTAAATTTTCAAGCTCGTCTGCCATAATTTTCTCCGTTATTTAAGCTTAGCGATAGTGACGCCGTTTTCGCCCTCGCCATATCGACCGAGTCGGTATTCCGACACATTTGGGTGAGTTTTAAGATAATCGGTAACAGCACTCCTGAGTGCGCCCGTACCCTTACCGTGAATAATTCTTATTTCTTCAATATTATTAAGCACACACCTGTCAATAAAAAGTCCGAGTTCGGATAAAGCTTCATCAACAGTTTCCCCTCTCATATCGATTTCCGTTTTAACATCGGCATCTGCACGGGAAGAAGTGCGATATACATTATGTTGTGTTTTAACAGGCTTTTTCTTTGGCTTATCAAGAATCATAATATCCGAAAGCTTAACACGTGTTTTAAGCAAGCCAGATTTAACAAAAACATTATTATTTTTAAACTCAAGAACCTCACCTTCGCCGATACCTTTTATAACAATTCTGTCACCGGGTACGGGATTGCGTGGCAATTTATAGTCATAATCCCAATTATCAGCAAGCTCATTAGGATTAATAAGGTCGTCCATTTCACCCATTTGTGCCTTAACCGCTCTGCGTGTTTTACGTGCAATTTCAGTCGCATTAGACGATGTCTGTTCTTTTTTCAGTTTATCAAGTTCAAGAAGGAATTGACTTGACTTTCGTTCGGCGGCATCAATAAGCTTTTGCGCCTCACGCTTAGCTTTATCAAGTTCACGAGCCTTAAGAGTTTCTATCTTATCCATCTCAGACTGCGCTTTTTCCTCAATTTTCCTTGCTCTTTCGGTCATTTCCTCGGCAACCTTGCGTTCCTCTTCAAGAGCGTGACGTGAGGCTTCAAGCTTTTCAAGAACAGCTTCAAAGTCACGATTATCAGAACCTACAATTGCCTTAGCATTATCAATGACATCTTTAGTCATACCAAGATGCTTCAAAATAGCAAAAGCATTTGACCTGCCGGGAACACCTATTAAAAGCTTATAGGTCGGACGAAGCGTTTCAATGTCAAATTCGCAGCAGCCGTTTGTAACACCCGGAGTATCAAGAGCATAAGCCTTAAGTTCGGCATAGTGAGTAGTTGCCGCAATAATTGCTCCCTTTTCCCTAAGCGCTTCAATAATAGATACAGCCAGTGCCGCACCCTCAACCGGGTCAGTACCTGCGCCAAGTTCATCTATTAAAATAAGCGATTTATCATCTGCTTTTTTCATTATATCAATGATATTAACCATATGAGATGAAAAGGTTGAAAGAGATTGCGCAATGCTCTGTTCATCGCCGATATCGACAAGAATATTATTAAACACAGAAACTCTTGACCTATCAGCTACCGGAATAAGAAGCCCACACATAGTCATCAAAGTTAAAAGGCCGAGCGTTTTAAGCGATACGGTTTTACCGCCTGTATTAGGACCGGTGATAACAAGTGTATCGTATTCGTCGCCAAGCGCAATATCAGTTGCAACAACCTTTTTAGGGTCAATAAGCGGATGACGTGCCTTTTTAAGACAGATTATGCCCTCGTTATTAAGAATAGGTTTAGTAGCCTTCATTTTATATGCAAGGTGAGCCTTGGCAAAAATAAGATTAAGCCTTATTGCGCTTTCATACGAATGCTTAATCGACTCGGCGAAATCGCCCGATTCAGCCGAAAGTTCATATAAAATTCGCATTATTTCATCTCGCTCTTTACCTTGGAGCACCTTAATGTCATTATTAGCGTCAACAACAGAGGCAGGTTCAATAAAAACGGTTGCGCCTGTTGACGAGGTATCGTGAACAAGACCGGGAACGTTGCCCCTGCATTCAGCCTTAACGGGGACAACAAATCTGCCGTTGCGCTGGGTAATAATTGCCTCCTGCAAAAACTGCTGATAATGAGATGAATGAATAAGAGAATCAAGTTTTTCCCTTATTGAGTTTTCTTTTGACCTGATTTTCTTTCTTATGTCAAAAAGAGTATCCGACGCTTTATCGGCAATTTCCTCCTCGCTGACGATACAGGATAATATTTTAGTTTCAAGATATTTATTGGAGGTTATGCCTTCAAAAAAGAAATCAAGGCTTGTTTTAACCCCGCTTGAATGGTTGCGCCACTCATCAAGAGTTCTTAAAGCACGCAAACAATAAGCAATATCCAAAAGTTCCTTAGGGTTAAGCGAACCGCCTGCTGCCGCCCTGTGAAGAGAATTATTTACATTTTTAAGACCCGAAAATGACGGACCGCCGAAGCGGGCAAGAAGTGAAAATGCGTCCTCTGTTTGCTGCAAAAGCATTTCAACCTCTGCCATATCGCCTGCAGGTTTAAGCCCTCTTGCCAAATCCTTAGCGTCATCGCATGAGCACTCGGCGGCAAGCTTTTCAAGAATCAAGTCAAGTTCAAGTGTTTTATGGTTTTTATTCATAAGTATTTACCTTTTATAATTTAACTGATTTATAAAATTCAAGAGTGGGTAACCGTTTTTGAATACGTGACAAAACGTATTGCTCGCTTATTTTAGAAAGTAATTCAAGATTTTTCTCACTCAGTGAAAAGGAATATATTTTTTTAGGCTCGGTAAGGCAAATAAATCTTACAGCCGTTATAACATTTTTAGGACAGGCAATTGCGCCGATTTTTTGACAATTTTCGCAATAAATACAGCCCTCAAGCGTATCAAAATACATAATATCGGTTTCATATGTACCGCAGTTTGCGCAAGCTAAAATATTAGGCATATAACCCGAAAGCGACATTAATCTAAATTCGACCACAGATTTAATCTGAATAATCGCCTTTTCTCCTTTGCAAAGAAGATGAAAAGAATTTAAAATCACACTGAGCATTTCTTCCTCAGGCTGACCTTCATTAGCAAGTTCAAAAGCAAGCTGAGCAAAATACTGCGCAACTGCAAGGCGCTCAATATCCTTTCTCAAATCAAAAAATATTTCAATAGGATTAGCGCCGTCAACCACGTTAGCGTCTTTGCCCTGATAAATTGAAAATTCGCTGTATGCAAAAAGGGAGGTTGAAGCGGCAAGTCTGTTTTTCAGTTGCTTAGCACCTCTTACAAAAGCATTGACAAGCCCATAATCAGCAGTAAGGAGAGTAACTAAACGGTCACTCTCCCCAACTGTTTGCTCTTTTATTACAAGTCCCTTCGTCTTTGCCATTGCGCACTTCCCAATTAATGCCGTAATATTGATTTTCCGTCTGTTTAAATTTTAAATAATCTTCGATTTTACCCGAATTCCAAAAATCATTCCACTCGCTGTTTATCATAAAATATCACCCTTTTTATTTTATACTACGATGATAAATATAAGCGTGTGAAAATTTGGAATTTATTATTTATTGTCTAAACCGAAATTATGAATAAGACCTTCCCTGTTTCTCCAATCTTCTTTAACCTTTACCCAACAGTGAAGATTAACTTTAATTTGGAAAAAACGTTCAAGGTCCTGCCTTGCATAGGTAGAAACTTTTTTAAGCATTGAGCCGTTTTTGCCTATTACCATACCCTTGTGGCTTTCACGCTCACAATAAATTGTTGCATCTATATCAAGGATATCTTTATCGTCACGCTCACGCATTTTTTCAACCGCTACTGCGATACCGTGAGGAATTTCTTTATCCATTAAGCGAAGTATTTTTTCTCTTATAATTTCAGCCGCAAGCACTCTTTCAGGCTGGTCGGTCAAGGTGTCGTCAGGGAAAAAGTGAGGCGATTCAAAAGCAAGCTTATCAAGTTCGTCAATAAGCTCGTCAACATGGTCGCCTTCGGTAGCGCTGACAGGAACGACCGCCGTAAAATCATAAAACGAGGTAAGATAAACAATTCTTTTAAAAAGTTCCTCTTTATCGTTTATCATATCAATTTTATTAATGGCAAGAATAACCGGCATTTTTTGCTTTTTAAACATTTCAAGAAGCTGGAGTTCCTGCTCATTAAGCTCACCTCTCGGCTCTGTCAAAAAAAGGCAAGCATCAACACCGCCTACTGTGTCGCCGACTGCTTCGTTCATTTTTTCGCCAAGCTTATTATGCGCTTTATGAAATCCGGGTGTATCTGTAAATACAAGCTGAGTTTCGCCTTTAGTAAGCACGCCCATAATCTTAGTTCTTGTGGTTTGCGGTTTTGATGATACTATTGCAATTTTTTGACCGAGCATTTTATTAAGCAATGATGATTTGCCTACATTCGGCTTGCCTACAATAGCTACAAAAGCTGTTTTTGTCATTATTCGTCTCCCATATAGTAGCTGTTATTTCGCTTCCAGCCTATTTGTGTAAGTACGGTTTCTTCCTTTTCACGCATATGTACCGCCTCAAGACCTCCGTTTTCATGGTCATATCCCAAAAGATGAAGCATTGAGTGGACTGTTAAAAATCCGATTTCTCTTTGAAGAGGATGATTATACATTTCAGCCTGCTCAACTGCCTTAGGAACGGAAATAACTATATCGCCCAAAAGCTTAGCGCCTGTATCATGGTTTATATCATATTCTCCGTTTTCACCGAGAGGAAAAGAAAGAACATCTGTTTCTTTATCGATATTGCGATATTGCTTATTAAGTTCTCTTATTTGCTCGTTATCAACAAAGCGAACACTCACTTCTGCCGAGCCTTCAAAATTTTCAAGTTCTAAAACGGCATGACAGCAACGTCTGATTAACATTCTTATTCCCGTTGGAATTTTAACTGCTTTTTGGTCATTTGAAATTACTACTTTAACTGCGTCCATTGTTCTTATCCTCCTCGTATTTTTGGTAAGCATTAACTATATCCTGCACAAGCTTATGCCTTACAACATCCTTTTTATCAAATTTGCAAATTGCTATATCGTTGACATTGCGAAGAATGTGCATTACTTTTTTTAATCCTGATTTTTTACCGTCAGGCAAATCTATTTGAGTTATATCACCCGTTATAACCATTTTTGAATTAAAGCCCAAACGGGTTAAAAACATTTTCATTTGCTCAGGCGTGGTGTTTTGCGCTTCATCAAGAATAAGAAAACTGTCATCAAGAGTTCTGCCTCTCATATAAGCAAGCGGTGCAACCTCAATCGCACCACGTTCCTGATATCTCTGAAAATTTTCAGCTCCGAGCATATCAAAAAGTGCGTCATAAAGCGGTCTTAAATAAGGATCAACCTTGCTTTGCAAATCACCTGGTAAAAAGCCAAGCTTCTCGCCTGCCTCAACAGCCGGACGGGTTAAAATAATCCTATCCACTTCTTTAGCACGAAAAGCCGTAACCGCCATTGCAACGGCAAGATACGTTTTGCCGGTTCCGGCAGGGCCGATACCAAATGTAATTGTATTATTTAATATAGCGTCGCAATACCTTTTTTGACCGAGCGTTTTAGGCTTAATGGGTCTGCCCTTGGACGAAATACAAATAGACCCGCTGCTCATTGACGCTATTTTATCTTCATTGCCCTCATTAACAAGAGTTAAAACATAACGAACATTTTGCTCCGTCAGGCTTTCGCCCTTATTAATCATAGCAAGCATTGAACGCAAGGCTCTTGCCGCTTTATCAACATTTTCAACGTCTCCCATAACTTTCAGTTCAGAACCACGTGAAATAATTGAAACGTCATATTCATTTTCAATAAGTTTAACATTTTCATCAAAGCTGCCGAATAGGCTGACTGCCTGTTCCATAGCTTCAAATTCTATAATTTGTTCTGCCATATTTTCGCCTTATTTTTCAACTTCTACTTTTTCAACTTTAATCTTACCGATTCTTCTGTCCTTTACATCCAAAACGGTAAAAACAAGATTATCATATTTAACAGTATGTACCTTTTTATCATCTTCACTCGGCAGATAACCCAAAAGAGTGATAACAAAGCCTGCTATCGTGTCGTAATCTCCGTCGGGGATTTGAATACCAAGCGCTTTTGATACATCGTCAATATCCGCAAAACCGTCAAAAGTGAATGTACTGTCATTAATCTTAGTTATACTTTGCTCTTCCTCACCGTCATATTCGTCACAAATATTGCCTACTATGCTTTCCAATATATCCTCCATAGTAACAAGGCCGGCCGTGCCGCCGTATTCATCAATAACTATTGCGAGCATAACTCTTGCTTCAGTCATTTTAGCAAAAAGCTTGCCGCAAGGCATAGACTCCGGCACAAATAGCGGCTTTCTTGTATATGACAAAAGCTTTTCGCCATTTGAAATAGGCTTGCCAACAAATTTAAGCAAATCTTTAACATAAAGCACACCGCAGATACGGTCAAGGTCTTCATCATAAACAGGCAGACGTGAATTGCCGTACTCAATAGCAAGTTCCACGGCTTTTTCAATACTCAAATTGCAATCAAGCGCATTTATATCTATTCTGTGGGTCATTATGTCCCCTGCATCCAAATCGTCAAACTCAAAAATATTATTAATCATTTCTCTTTGATTTTTTTCAAGCTGACCTACCTGTTCATCTTCCTCAACAAGCTGTTTAATCTCATCCTCTGTTGAACTTTCTTTTTTAAACAGATTTTTAAAGGCACTGCCCATATAGGCATATTCCCCCTCAAATTTTAAAATAGTTATTTTTAAATCAAAAAATATTATATAATACTTTTTAGCATTTGTAAAGAGCAATATTTTATGATATAATCATTGCATTAAATATATGCGGAGCAAAGCAATGATTGAAAGAATAAAAGAAGAAAACGTTTGGGATTTTTTAAAAAAAGACGGCAAACCCGTTATGATTTACGGAATGGGAAACGGGGCTGAAAAAATAATTTCAACGCTTAACACCTACCAAATCACGGTAAGCGAGATATTTGCAAGCGATGAATTTGTGAGAGGTCATTCATTTTTAGGCTACAAGGTGCTTAAATACAGCGAAGTTTGCGAAAAATACGATGATTTTAACGTAGTTTTGGCATTTGCAACACACCTTGAAAACGTTATCGAAAACATTAAAAAAATCAACAGTGAGCACAAGGTTTTTGCTCCTGATGTTCCCGTTGCAGGCGGCGGACTTTTTACAAGAGAATATGTTAAAGAACACAATGATGATTTTGATTTTGTTTATGAACATTTAGCAGACGAAAAAAGCAAAAAAGACTATATTGACATACTCAATTTCAAGGTGTCAGGCAAGGTGGATTATCTTTTAAATTCATTTTGTGACAAAGAGAGTATTTATAGGAATATATTAAGGCTGAACGATAGTGAATCAATCGTTGATTTAGGGGCTTATGACGGCGATACAATAAGAGAATTTACCGCCTACACAAAGGGAAAATACAACAAAATAATTGCGCTTGAGCCTGATGCAAAAAGCTATAAAAAGTTAATCAAAAACACGGCTGAAATGAAGAATTTGGAAACCTATAATATGGGCGCTTGGAACGAAAAAGATACCCTTATTTTTGCAAAGGAGCAGAGCAGAAATTCGCATATTTCGGCAAGCGGAGTACCCGTAAAAGTAACTGATATCGACTCGTTAATTGACTGCCCTGTTACTATGATAAAAATGGATATTGAAGGCTCGGAAATGAAGGCGCTTGACGGTGCAAAAAGAATCATAAAAACATATTTACCAAAGCTTTATGTTTGCGCTTATCACAGAAATGAGGATTTATTTGTGCTTGGAAAGAAAATATTAAGTTTAAATGATAAATATATGCTTTATTTCAGGCACAGTGTTTACATTCCTGCATGGGAAAGCAACTTTTATGCCGTAATAAGTTGATAATGTTTTAATTCGATTGACTTAACAATTGTTTTATTATATAATATTCAAAGCGTATTTTTTCAAAGAGTGAGATGAAGCAAATTGACAACTGTATTATATGGTATAATTATTATATTTGCCACTTTTATGGGTGCATATGTAGGTCTTGGCGGAGGAGTAATAATAAAGCCGCTTCTTGACCTTATAGGAAAGGACCCCATTAACATTGTTAATTTTTATTCAGCCTGCGCTGTTTTCAGTATGAGCATAAGCTCTACAATTAAGCATATTAAATCTAAAACGAAAATTGATTTCAAGCTGATTGTTTCATTATCTGCCGGTGCTGTTATAGGCGGAATACTCGGCTCAAGGCTATTTGATTATCTTCTTACATTATTTGACAACAATAAATTAAAAAGTCTTCAAGGCTTAATTTTAGGCATTTTGCTTGTTGCATCAGTTGTCTATATAAATTTAAAAAATGCAAAAAGCTTCAAGGTTAAAAATCCTATTTGCATTGTTCTTGTAGGTCTTGCGCTTGGCTTTATCGCTTCTTTTTTAGGTGTAGGAGGAGGACCGATTAACGTTGCATTTCTTGCTCTTTTCTTCTCAATGACGGTTAAGGAAGCGGCAGTTTACAGCGTAGGCACTATTTTTTTCAGCCAGCTTTCAAAGCTTATCACCTTAGGAGTTACTCACACAATACCCGAATTTGACATTGTAACGCTTATTGTTGCAATTATTTGTGCGGTAGTCGGCGGACTTTTAGGTGCTAAAATGAATAAAAAAGGAAATGAGAAAGTAATTAAAACTGTTTTTACAACAGTTGTTGCCGCAATTGCAGTTGTTAATTTTTACAACGCAGTTGTCGGATTTATAGCATAAAAAATATAAGGGGAAAATTATGGGAAAGAAAAACATTATCTTCTATTTTTCCGACCAGCAGCGCTGGGACACGGTTAATGAAGAGGTAACGCCCAACCTTTGTGCCCTCGCAAAAGAAGGCATAAAGTACGAAAACAACTTCACCTGCCAGCCTGTCTGCGGACCGGCGAGGGCTTGCCTGCAAACGGGTGTTTACGCAACGCAATGCGGCTGTTATTGGAACGGTATTCCGCTTCCGAGCGACATCAAACCGCTTGCACATTATTTTAATGAAGCAGGCTATCAAACAGCTTACATAGGTAAATGGCACTTGGCTTCAAACAGGCTTCCGGGTGTCGGATTGCACTGTGAAAGCACTGCAATTCCGAGAGAAAAGCAAGGAGAATACCAATATTTCAGAGGTGCCGACGTTCTTGAATTCACATCTCACGGTTATGACGGCTATATCTTTGACGAAAGCGGCAACAAGCTTGATTTCAAGGGTTACAGGGCTGACTGCATAAATGATTATGCGCTTGAATTTTTAGACAAAAGGGATAAAGACAAGCCATTTTTTATGTTTGTAAGTCAATTAGAGCCGCATCATCAAAACGACCATCACACGTATGAGGGCTACAAGCCGACTGTTGAAAAATACAAAGATTATCCTTTGCCGGATGATTTAACGTTTTTAAAGGGTAATTACAAAGAAATGTATCCCGATTATATTTCTGCAATTAACAGGCTTGACTACAATGTCGGCAGACTTGTTGAAAAGCTTAAGGAACTCGGAATATATGACGATACAATTATCATTTACACATCTGACCACGGCAGTCATTTTAAAACAAGAAATCCGGAATACAAAAGAAGCTGCCACGAAAGCGCAACTCACACTCCTTTGATTATTAAGGGCGGCAAATTTGTCGGCGGCAAGAAAGAAGAAAGGCTTTCATCACTTATTGATTTACCGCCTACGCTTCTTTCTATGGCAAATATTCCTATTCCGAAAACGTATATGGGCGTTGACCTCGGCAAGCAGGTAGACAATCCCGACGACAAGCGTGACTGTGTATTTATACAGATTAGCGAGGCTTCAAATTCACGTGCAGTAAGAACTGACAGATTCAAATATGAAGTGCGTGATGCCGCTATAACAGGCTATGTTCACCATAAATCCAAGGTTTATTTTGAAAATTATCTCTATGATTTGCAAAAAGACCCGAATGAGAAAAACAATCTTATAAAAGATGCAAGGTATGCACATGTAAGGCAGGAGCTTAAGTTTTTACTTTTAAAGCAAATGCAAAACGCTCAAGAGGAAGCGCCGGTTATTTTGCCGGCAGTAATTAAAAGGAGAAAATAAATGGCTGAAACAAAAAAATATTTAACTATGAAAGAGCGCATTTGCTTTACTGTCGGTGCGTTCGGTCGTTCGGGTATTTATACCCTTATGTCAATGTTCACACTCGTATTTTTCCAAAATGGTGCGGGACTTACATTAAAGCAAGGCACAACAATTATTCTTATCGGACGTGTGTTTGACGCACTTAATGACCCTGTAATGGGTATGATTGTTGACAGAACAAAATCAAAATGGGGCAAAATGAGACCTTATCTTTTATTTGCCCCTATTCCGATTGCAATAACAACAATTGCTCTTTTCTCTGCCCCGTTTAAAGAGGGTTCAACAGCAGCTTTTGTTTGGGCTCTTGTAACATACATTCTTTGGGGTGTGGCATTTACTGTTCAGGACGTTCCTTTCTGGGGACTTTCATCAGTAATCACTCCGCTTGAAAGTGAAAGAACATCATTTATCTCTACTGCTCGTTTAGGCTCAACATTCGGCGGAATACTTCCTGCTCTTCTTGTTCCTATTCTTTATCAAAGCAATATGGGTTACACAAAAGGCTTTTTCCTAAGCGGTGTTATTTTTGCACTTTTGGGTTGCGGTCTTTCAATACTCATTTTCTTTGTATCTAAAGAAAGAGTACCTAAGATGGACCATACTCCTTCATTTAAGGAAACATTTGTAGTTCTCGGCAAAAACAGACTTCTCATCATTGTTATTTTCGCCGCAATTTTAGGTTCAACAATGGTAACTGCAAACCAGTGCGCTGACTATATCGGAAACTACATTATTATTCAAAACTATACAAACTTTACCCAAATTTTCCAAGACTTCTTACCGGGCGCTCAATCAACGCTTGTGCCTAATGTTGACGCAGCAGCTGCTTACGACTTTTGGATTCCTCGTGGAACTATCGTAACAACACTTACGGTCGCAATCGGTGTAGGTATGGTGCCTGCAATGGCTATCTTCCCTATGCTCAGAAAGAAGTTTTCGCTCAAGCAAATCTACATCGGCTCAGCATTATTCGGTCTTGTAGTTCACGCTCTTTGCTATGTTGTTATGGCTCAGGACGTTACAAAGGCTAATATTTATGTACTTTGGGTATTCTTATTCCTTATGGGTCTTCCGCTTGGTATTTACAACGTTATCACCTATGCGCTCATTGCCGATTCTGTTGACTATCTTGAATGGAAAACAGGTGAAAGACAGGAGGGTGTTTGCTTCGCATTCCAAACATTCCTTTCAAAGGTTAATGCCGCTGTTGCAACCTTTGTATTCGGTCAAATCCTTGACGGCACCGACTTTAAGGCAGTTGACAAATCACTTGTTGACAATGCAGGCAGACAGATTTTCTTCCAGCAATCGGTTGATACTCAAAAGATGCTTTTAGCTCTTGTTACAATCGTTCCTGCTGTCGGCTTCCTTCTCACAATCATTCCTATGTTCTTTAACAATTACACAGGTAAGGTTAAGGAACAAGCTCAAAAAGAGCTTGAGGAAAAACGTGAAAAGCTTATGGCTAACAGCGAAAATTAATAAAGCTTTGAATAAAATTCAATAAAACCGTAAAATTATAAAAGGAATTGAAATTCATACTTAATGCGCTTTTCAATTCCTTTTATTTAATGTTCATCAAGTTATCACTTTAAAGTGTTACTGCGGTGGCTTGATAAATATTTTTAATTAATGTATAATAAACGCATTATTCTATATTTTGATTGGAGATAATTATGACTGAGAAAAAGAGAGGAAGTTTCTCAGGCACTATCGGTTTTGTTCTTGCAGCAGCAGGAAGTGCGGTAGGACTTGGAAACATTTGGCGATTTCCCTATTTAGCGGCAAAGGATAACGGTGGCTTATTTATTTTCTGTTATCTGATTTTGGTATTTACATTTGGTTTTACACTTCTTATAACCGAAATAGCAATAGGAAGAAAAACAAAGCAAAGTCCGCTTACGGCTTACGGAAAAATCAATAAGAAATTCGGATTTTTGGGTTCACTTGCAACGCTCGTACCCATAATTATTTTACCTTATTACTGTGCTATCGGCGGTTGGGTATTTAAATATTTCATAGATTTTATTTCCGGCAAAGGTACGCTTGCGGCGCAAGACGGCTATTTCAGCAACTTTATTTCAGGCAAAAGTGAGCCTATAATTTGGCTTTTGGTATTCATTGCCGCAACGGCAGGTGTTGTACTCGGCGGTGTTGACAAGGGTATTGAAAAAATGGGCAAAGTTCTTATGCCGATACTTGTTATTCTTATTATAGGAATTTCTGTTTTTTCACTTACTCTTAAATATACAGACGAAGCAACAGGAATCACAAGAACAGGACTTCAAGGATTAAAGCTTTATTTAATTCCTAATTTTAAGGGAGTTACATTTAAGCAATTTTTCTTAGTAATTATGGATGCTATGGGCCAGCTGTTCTATTCAATCAGCGTTGCCATGGGTATTATGGTTGCTTACGGCTCATACGTTCCTGACAAAACAAACATCAACAAATCAATTAACCAAATTGAGATTTTTGACACTGTAGTTGCTATACTTGCCGGCCTTATGATTGTCCCTGCTGTTTACGTATTTGCAGGAACAGAGGGTATGAGCGCCGGACCGGGACTTATGTTCATTTCACTTCCTAAGGTATTTAATCAAATGGGCAAAGTCGGAACAGTTATAGGCATAGTTTTCTTCTTAATGGTTATTTTTGCGGCAGTATCATCCTCTGTATCAATTATGGAAGCGATTGTTGCAAGTATTATGGACAAGTTCAAATTGAGCAGAAAAAAGAGTGCTGTTCTCGTTACGGTTTATTCTGTTGTTCTCGGCATAATAGTTTGCCTTGGATACAACGTATTCTACTTCGAACTAAAGCTTCCTACCGGTGCTGTAGGTCAAATTCTTGATATTTTTGACTACGTCAGCAACAATATTCTTATGCCGGTTGTTGCAATTCTCACATGTATTCTTATCGGTTGGGTTGCAAAGCCAAAAACCGTTATTGATGAGGTTACGAAAAACGGAGAAAAATTTGGCAGAAAATATATCTATATCGGTATGGTAAAAGTAGTTGCTCCTGTACTTCTTGCAATACTTTTGCTCCAAGCACTCGGTGCATTTTAAAATTGCACAAAAAACGAACAAAAATTAACTGTAATAAAGTATTAGAAAGTGTCCTAATTTGGGCACTTTCTTTTTTTGTCGTTACATTAGTTTTATAAATATTTTTATATATTTTCAACAGAATTACAAAAAGCATCTTGAATTTTCATTTATTAATGTTAATATTAATATAGGGTGAGTGGCTACTCACTCAGTAAATTTTCATAAAAAGGGGTAAATGAAAATGAATGAATACATTGAAAATGTAATCAAAACCGTTGAAAGAAGAGATAATGCAAAACCGGAATACATACAGTGTGTTAAAGAAGTTTTTCGTTCGCTTGAAAAAGTAATTGAGCAGCACCCGGAATATGTTGAAGATGATTTGCTTACAAGAATGGCTGAGCCGGACAGACTTATTACATTCCGTGTTGCTTGGGTTGACGATGCTGGAAAAACACAAATTAACAGAGGCTATCGTGTTCAGTTTAATTCAAGCATCGGTCCTTACAAAGGCGGCTTGCGTTTTCATCCAAGCGTAAACAGTTCTATTATGTATTTCCTCGGATTTGAACAAACATTTAAAAACTCGCTTACAGGCTTACCTATGGGTGGCGCAAAGGGCGGCTCCGACTTCGATCCAAGAGGAAAGAGCAAGGGCGAAATTATGAGATTTTGCCAAGCGTTTATGACAGAACTTTATCGCCACATAGGACCTAACGTTGATGTTCCGGCAGGTGATATCGGCGTCGGTGCTCGTGAAATAGGCTTTTTATTCGGTCAATACAAAAGAATATCTGACGCATTTGAAAACGGCGTTATAACGGGCAAGGGGCTTTCCTACGGCGGTTCACTTATAAGACCTGAGGCTACGGGTTACGGTGCAGTTTATTATCTTTGTGAGGTTTTAAAGCACGAGAATGACAAGCTGAAAGGCAAAACAGTTGCAGTTTCGGGATTCGGCAACGTAGCTTGGGGTGCTTGCAAAAAGCTTGCCGAACTTGGTGCAATTCCCGTTACAATTTCAGGTCCTGACGGATATATTTACGATAAGGACGGAATTATTACCGAGAAAAAAATAAACTATTTACTTGAAATGCGTGCCTCCGGCAGAGACAGATGTGAGGATTATGCCGACAAATTCGGCGTTCCTTTTTATAAAGGTCAAAAGCCTTGGAGCGTTAAGGTAGACGTAGCAATGCCTTGCGCAACTCAAAATGAAATCGGTATTAAAGAGGCTAAGCAAATCATTGCAAACGGCACAAAATACTACATTGAGGTTGCAAATATGCCGACAACAGAGGAAGCGCTCAATTATCTTTCGGATATGGACGGTGTTATTGTTGCTCCGTCAAAAGCTGTTAATGCGGGCGGTGTTTGCGTTTCAGGTCTTGAAATGAGCCAAAACAGTCAAAGACTTTCGTGGACAGCAGAAGAGGTTGATGAAAAACTCCACAATGCTATGATCAACATTCACAAACATTCCGTTGAAGCTGCCGAGAAATACGGCCTTGGCTACAACCTTGTTGCCGGCGCCAACATTGCAGGCTTTGAAAAGGTTGCAGAAGCCATGATGGCTCAGGGTATTTATTAATACTGAAAGATAATAAATAACTGATTGCGGGCGACCAATGGTCGCCCCTACACTACGTCGAAAGAAATTCCGTGTTTGAATGAATTTTTGCAAAATTCACAATAAACACTCCATTCCTTTCTCCTTTTCCCCAAAAAGCTAACGCTTTTCGGGGACCCCGATTAAAAATCCGCATAAAAACAGGACTGCGAAAAAACAATCGCAGTCCTGTTACTTTTTTATCCTTATTCAGCCTTGCAGGCATCAAGTGCCTTTGTGATAGCCTCTTTATCCATATTTTGACCGATAAACACGATTTTGTTAACCCTGTCACCGTACTTTTCGTCCCAAGCGGCAGCGATATCAGGATTCATTGCAAGGATTTGCTCTTGCTGATGCTTTGGCATACAAGCAATCCATTTACCGTCGTCCGTTGCGGTTTTTTGCTTACCGCTTTGTTCGAAAATATAAGCTGTTTGAGGGTCATTTTCAATCCAGAAAAGTCCCTTTGCTCTGATAACCTCTTTAGGATAGTGAGCAAAAACAAAGTTTTCAAACTTCTTTTGGTCAAGCGGAGGAAGCGACTCGTAAACGAATGTGCCTATACCGTATTCCTCGCTCTCGCCTTCCTCTTCGTTCTCTTCTTCACCCTCCATAGCCTTAAGCCAGCCCGGTGAATTGAGAATTTTCTCATAATCAAAACTTTCTGTTGAAAGAATATCGGAAACAGAAACGTCACCGAAAGTTGCTTCAATAATCTTAGCCTCAGGCTGTAAGGTTTTAATAACCTTAAGCACCTTTGCCTTATCCTCGTCACTGATTTGGTCAACCTTGTTGAGAACGATTGTTGTGCAATATTCAATCTGTTCTACAAGAAGATTTTCGATATCATCCTCGTCCTTGTCCTCTTTAAGAAGAGCGTCGCCCGAAAGAAATTCGTCAACCATTCTAAGAGAGTCAACAACCGTAACGATATTATCAAGATAACAAACTGCAGGAAGTTCACTTCTCGGATCTGTTCCGTCAAGCATACAAATTGAGCCTGCAATAGGACCCGGCTCGCAAATGCCGCTTGCCTCGATAAGAATATAATCAAATCTGCCGCTTGTTGCAAGCTGAATAATCTGCTTCATAAGGTCAACCTTAAGTGTGCAACAAATACAGCCGTTTGAAAGCGGAACAAGATTTTCGTCCTTTTGAGTAACATTACCGCCCTTGGCGATAAGAGAAGCATCGATATTAACTTCGCCGATATCATTAACAATAACAGCTACCTTATATCCCTCTTGGTTTGCAAGAACGTGATTAAGAAGAGTAGTTTTGCCTGCTCCGAGATAACCTGTTAAAAGAGTAACGGGAATTTGTTTTTTCTTATTTACCATTTTTAACATCTCCTTTATTTTTACAAGAATATAATAACACCCTTGTCAAGTGCTTTCTATCATATTTTGTTAACAAAAGACATTGATAAAGTGGCTAAAGCACGCCGTTTGTTTTAAAATTTCAAACAATTCATAAGACAAAGGAATATTCTTATCAAAACACAATCAAATAATAACATTCATAGAAAAGAGGATTGAACATAATGTTCAATCCTCTTTTGGCGCTTTTCGCCTTTTGCTCGGAGGCAGTACCCACTTACAGCACCCGCTCGCAAAATGCGAAATTTAGCCTACTTTCTCAAAGTCTTTTAAGCATCACTATTATTCTCTTTATCCGCAGAATCGTTATCTCCCCTGCCCTTAATTTTTTCAATAAGCTTTTTTAAACTCAATGTAATCGCAATGCAAAGCGGAAAATACGGAGTAAACGGACCTGCCCAAAATAGCAAATAAGCGCTTGCAACGCCCATTGCCCATTTTGATTTAAACACAAAATAAAGGATATATCCGAGCCAAACAGGAGCATACATCAAAACAACAACTATTGCAAAAAGCACAAGTGTATGCCAATCCTTGCACTCGCTCCACACCCATTTGCAAAAATTAATAAATTTATTTTTCAGCTTTTCAAACAACTTTTTCGTAACCGTAACCTCGTAATGCTTTTTTATTAGTATTAAAAGAATAGCAGGAAATAATACGATTGTCAATATATGTATAAACAGACAATGCAAAGATTATCATAAAAAATATACGCTTAATAACAAAATCGATTTATAAACATAAAGCAAAACACCTTTCAAGCCGCAGTGCCGAAAGGTGTTTTTATTATATATTATTTTTTTGCTTTTTGACTTTGAGTAAACCAAAGCGCCACGCTTAAGGAAATTCCGCCGATTAAATTGCCGATAGTTACGGGAAGCTCATTAGTGATAAAAAAGTTAAACCAATTAAGACCTTTCGCTTCTACGCCATATTCCTTAAGTGCCATAATGCCCGCAGGGATATAAAACATATTTGCAACGCTATGCTCAAAGCCGCTTATTACAAAAACCATAATCGGCATAAACAAAGCGACAATTTTGCCTGCTGCACTCTTTGTCGTCATTGACATCCAAACAGCTGAGCAAACCAAAACATTACACAAAATGCCTCTGATTATTGCGTCGCCAAAACCTATTTCGCATTTTTTAGCCGCAATATCAACTATATTCTGCGCAAGCGCACCGTCGAAAGCAGACAATGTATGACCGTATACCGCCATCAAAGCCACAAGAATACTTCCAACGAGATTTCCTATATAAACAATTATCAATGTTCTGATGAATTTAAGCACATTTGCTTTTCTTTCAAGCACTGATATTGTGATTAGGCAATCGCCCGTGAAAAGCTCAGCGCCGACTGCGACAACCATTGCAAGGCCTGCCGGAAAGACAATACTTTGAATCAGCTTTGCAAGCGACGAATTTTCAATCATACAAGATGCAACGGAGGAACTAAGCCCGCCGAACGCAATAAACATACCTGCAAGAATAGCCAAAATAAAGCATTTTGCAATATTCATATTGCATTTGTTATAACCGATTTCTATGTAATTATGCTCAATTTCTTTTGAAGTTATCATATAAGCCCTTTCAAACATAAAATTTGTATAAAAAATAAATATCTTTCATTTTTCGATACTGTATTATATACAATTTTGATTGCAATGGCAATAGTTTTATTTAATTCTTATTTTTCTTGCATAATATTATATCAATCATGGTCGTCATAATAATCTTCTGCATCCTCGTAGCTGTCAAAATCGTAATAATTATCATCATAAAAATCTTCAGCGTTTCCGTATTTTTTAGCATTATAATGGTCCTTTGAGGTAGTTTTACTGTATGAACGCTTACGATATTTTGTAGTTGTTCGACTATTTGCCCACTCTTTTGCAGATTCAACAGCATCTTGGTTTATTCCGCCGGAATTATAGCTGTCATAATATTGGTCTGTTGTTGCTTTGGTTGTTGTTTCAAATTTTCGGTCATATGAATGTTCAGTATCAAAATATATACCGTCATTCATTTTTTGCTTTACTTTAGCATAAAAGAATTTAAACTCATATTTACCGGTTGAGCGTTTATTACAGACTTCACACAGCTGTATATTAAGCTGAGATACATTTGATTCGCTCAACTTTGGCAGCTTATCAATTTCGGCGGTAATATAAGTTATGTCTTCTTTTAAATCAAATGAAATATCAACACTTTCTGCGCCGTATTCTTCAAATAGCTTAACAATATCCGACTTTACCAAAGCTTTTGGCATAACTGTTGAATTAATTTTTCCGAAAATATAGATAAGCAATATGAATACAAAAAATATAATTACTGCTCTTTTATGCTTTTTGTTATATTTTTCAATCTCTTCTTTGTTTTTTAATTCTTTTTCCGCTTCCTCCATTCTTTTTTGCTCATCCTGCTTTTTCTTTTCTATTGCGTCAAACTTGGCTTTTAGCTTTCGTTTTCTCTCCGTTGCGAATGCTGTAATATCTTCATTTTCTATATTAAATTTATTAATTGCATCGGGTATTAACGCATTAATAAGAAAATCAAAATCGTCAAGACATTCATATTTAGCAAGCAAAAGAGAGGTTCTCTTTAGTATTGAAGCAATACATTCTCTTTTTGCTTCATCCTTCTTATCAAGCTTAACTACAGCATCAATTATCGCTTTGCAAAGAAGATATTTTTTATTGTGAATTGCGGGAGCGAGAACATATATTATCTCGTAATTATAAGTGCCGTTGCTTACAATCATTGATAAAAATTTGTTTGAATTATCGCACTCATTCACAACCTCTTCGAGAAAAGCGTCACCAAATTCATGAAATCTTTCAACTATATTACTGTAAAGCTTATCATCAAAAAATTTTGAAGTGTAAGATCTCGATACGGTAAAAAATCATAATCAAAATTGCTTCCGAATTCATTTAAAACCCACGCCCAAATTTCGACTGCTTTTTTAGGGTCTGTTTCAATATATTTTTCAATAATCGGATAAGGATCAATATATTCCGTTTTACCGTTTTGGTCTTTGTAATATTCAAGACCAAAACGGTCACATATAGCCGACGCCACCAAAAAATAGCCTTGAGCACAATAATATCTGCCACGAACACTATCTTGATTATTAATAATAAACTGCTGACCTTTTTGATATTCATTATCAAACTTGACAAACATTTTAGCCTGTTCAAATCTTTCGTCAGGCGTCATTTGGCAAGGCTCTTTATTTAGCTCTTTTTTAAATTCTTCGCTATTCATAATCTATCCTCATTACGTTTACTTTAATTATACTATAACATTTTAAATAAATATTGCAATAATTTTATTTCAAAGTACCTTTTTTGGAACTATGAATATTATTTTCATAAAAAATATTGCGTTATTTCTTTATTATTATATAATTAAATAAGAACATTGCTTGAGGTGATACTATGTCTCTTTTTGACATTGATTGGAATAATGACGGAAAAATAGATTTTAAAGATACTTTATATGATATGGCTCTTGTTGATGAAGACGAGCGCAATACAAGAAGATCATATTACAGCGATGACGATATTTATGACACCGATGACCTCGAAATTTTACTATCTGACAATATTAACATATCTAGCTCAAATACTCTTGTAAACAATTCCGGTTGGCTTGATAATGTTCCTTATGAATTATTGTCATGTTGGTATTTGTTTTATTATAATAAAGAAGTATATTTTAATGATTATATTAAAACTTTAAAATCACTTCATAAGTGTTCTTACGGGGTCTCCGTTGGAGTCAACGTAAGAATTTATACTGATAATTTAGACGGAGATTACAAAGAAGCATACACTCCTTTTTTAAACAATTTGATTTCAAATGAAATAAAAAAAGAAAACGAAAAAGCAGAAAAAGAAATTACGAATAAAAAAGCTGCTCCAAAAAAGCAAAATATTAACGACATTTTTACCGACGCTAAAAAAAGCATAAAAGAAAAGGAAGCAAAGGATAATCCAAAGCCTAAAAAGGCTGACAAAAGCATTCCTAAGTCTAAAAAGACTTCGCAAAAGACTAATGTTCAGCATCAAAAGGCTCAGAAAAATACAAATGAATTTAACATAAGAAATTATATTTATCCGCAAAAAGGCTTTTACTACCCCGCCGCAATAAGGGATAAATTCGAGCTGAAAATCACTGTACCCAATCCTGACAAGCACGAAGCATTTAAGCTTAAAAAGAGCTTAGAGGAAATTATTAAGCTTCGTGGTGCATACTTTGCCGTTGATGTTTGGATTTGGTGCATTCGGGAATTTTATCAGTTCAAAAATGATATAGACGAGTTTGAAAGCACTTATCTTTTTGACGACATTATGGAAATAGTAAGCCTTGACGATAGATTTTCAGACGCTTTTGTTGCCGGCTTTGCAAAGGGCAATTCAACTCTAAAAATGATTTTATATAAAATTCAATCTGTTTGGGGCATTGATAATTTTTTCACTTCTTGCTTTAAGACTAAAAATATTGAGCTTTTAAAAGAAGCCTTTGACCTTGTCATAAAAAACAATAAGCTAAGAAACAATGATACTTGTTTAATTATCAGCGACCGAATTTCAGATATCAATGCTTTCGACGATTTCAAATTTGCGTATGATATTGACACTGTTTTTATGCCCCATGCACTAAGAGCGGCACAAAACAACCGTATTCTTAAAAAGGCGGAAACCAGGCTTAGCAAAAGCCTAAAGGAAGCTGAAGAAAAATATCAAGATGAAGAAAATTATGAAGATGACGCCGAAGAGGAGAATGAAGAAATTGAGGCAGAAAATGATATAATTGATAACAACGGCGATGATATTGAAGCTGAGGAAATCGTTGAAGAATATCACGCAAATAGCCAAAATGATACTACTATGATTACAGCTTATCAGATCAGAATTGACGATGAAAATAATTCCTGCTATTACTTTTCAAAAGCTGACTTATCACCGGGCGACAAGGTTATCGTCCCCTATGGCAAAGATAATAAGCAATTAAACGGTACGGTTAAAAAGGTTTTAAATACTCAAGTTAAGGATTTTAACGTTCCTATTAGTGCTATGAAATATGTTGTAGGTAAATTGTGATATATTTTATATAATCACGCTAATATTCAATTTATTATTTAAGGGAGAACAATTAAATGAAAAGGAAATATAAAATATTAATCTTAATATTTTCGCTTTTATTAATAATTTCAGCAATAATATTTGTTATTAAAAGCAACGAAAATACAATTCATAACGCTCATAAAGGTGATATTGTTACTTTCGGAAATTATGAACAAGACGGAAATATAGAGAACGGAAAAGAACCAATTGAATGGATTGTATTAGAAGAAAAAGAAAACAAAATACTGTTAATTTCAAAATACTCTTTTTCAAAAATTGATTTTAGTGATACAACTTTTATATGGAAAAATTCAAATATTAGAAAATGGCTAAGAAATGATTTTTATGATCAAGCATTTAGTGATAAAGAAAAAGCAAAAATCACTCCGATAAAGAATGAAACTAATAACCAAGAAACTTATGATTCAATATTTTTATTAAGTACTGAAGAATGCGAAAAATATTTCGTTACAAGCAATGATGCAATATCAAAATTAACGCAGCAAACAATTAATGAATACGGAAATTACAATGGTGATAGCACGGCGAATTGGTGGTTACGTGATTACAGTTACACCGAAATAAAAATAGGAAATGCAAAGCATAAATATCAACAGTTAAATTTTGTCGGAAATGACGGGAGCATAAGAAGTTCTTTTCCAAAAGATTCTGAATTTTCAAGTATTTCTGCAAGACCTGTTATTTGTGTCGATAAAAAACAACTTTAATATAGATACAGATAAATAATAATTATAATTATAAAAACAAACATAAACTATTTGTTACTAACCTGCTACCAACTTGTTACCAACCGTGGTACAGTATGTAGTAGTGAGTAGTACGCAAACATAAGTAAAACCCCACATAGTTAGGTACTATGTAGGGTTTTAATATTTGGTGGAGATGGTGGTATTATTGCTATTCACTTATTATAAAAAATAAAATATCGGGGTCCCCGAAAAGCGTGAGCTTTTTGGGGAAGAGGAACGACGAAATGAGTGAGCTGATGACTTTTTCTTTAAGTAATAAAAAAGTCGTCACGAACGATATGCAGTCCGTGACGACGTGGTGGAGAAGTCGGCGAAATGCCCAGACATTCAGCAATCTTCTTTTTTTCAATGTTTTTTTCAATAATTTTCGCTTTCAACATATTAACATTGACCATCAATATACACCTCCAATCTTTTTTGTTGGCTGTCTGTCAACATGCACAATATAGCACATAGTTGACTTCAAGTCAACAGCTTTTTTGAATTTTTTCAAATTTATTGACATTTAGTCAACATTGTGCTATATTGATGACAAAGGAAGTGATTGAATGTCCGAAACAATGTATGACCGTATAAAAAGATTAAGAATTGAAAAAGAAATGTCACAAGAAGAATTGGCATTAAAATGTGGATATACAAGTCGTTCTACAATTAACAAAATTGAAAAGGGCGAAAGAAATATTACCGGGGACAAAATACAAGCAATAGCGCAAGCTTTAGGTGTTAAGCCATCATATCTAATGGACGGTGATACCTATGATAATACAATAGATATATTTTCTATCAATGGAATAAATCCTATTCCAAAAACATATAAGCGCCCACGCTTAGGCACTATCGCTTGTAGCGAGCCTATTCTTGCCGAGGAGAACATTGAGGCATACGATGATATACCCGATAGTATTAAATGTGATTTTACATTGATATGTAAAGGCGACAGTATGATTAATGCTCGAATCAATGACGGCGATATTGTTTATATAAAGCAACAAAGTCAAGTCGATAATGGCGAAATAGCTGCCGTACTGATTGATAACGAAGCTACACTCAAAAGGGTTTACATATATGAAGATAAGGTTGTACTTCAACCTGAAAATACAAAATATCCCCCTTTTGTATATACAAAGGAGGATATGAATAACATTAAAATATTAGGTAAGGCTGTAGGCTTTACAAGTTTATTGAACTAATATAATTCGAGGAGGAAAAATTATGGGTACAAATGATGTTAATTTTAGATATTTAATAGAAGGTGCTTTCACCCATATAAACGGTTTACCTTTAGGCGACGGTGATATTGTAAATGCGTATTGGTGCAATGACCGAATAGTGTTCAAAGCAAACGGCAATGAATACAATTTACCATTCAGTAACCTAATGAATGTATGTATAAAAACTAATGGTGAAATATTAAATCAATATGAAGCAGGAAACGCATCCGAAGCGACTGCTTTTAATGAACTTGGAGCATTGCTAAGCGACAAAGCAAATACTGATAAAACAACACCATATTTAGTTTTTACATATAAGAGTAAAGACGGACAATCTACCAAATATGTAACACTTGAAATAAATCAATTTAATAATTCTACTGCAAACAAAATAGTTGATTATTTCGCCAATTTACCCCAAAGCATTCCAAAACCAACTCCTTCTATTCAGCCAACTGTAGCACCGACAATAACAGAAACACCACAAACACCTGTTCAGCAACCTGTTAAGCCTAAAAAGAAAAAACACGGTTGCTTAGTTACAATAATAATATTTGTTATTATCTGCGCTGTGATTGGCATAGTAGGCTCAAATGCAGGAAACAGCGAAAGTGCAAAAGCTAAAACTCAAATTGAGGCACTTGTAAATCAACCTTTGTCGGATGCTATGACAAAAGTTGATGAGTTAGGATATACGGCAAAATATTATTATGACAACGGAAAAGACAACAACGATTATACATCTTATGTAGAAGAAACGCTTTCTAACGATAAAAAGCAAATGAAAAAATGGGTTATTACCCGGTACAAAGACATCAATAAAGATGATAAAACCGTGACACTATTCATAAATACGAAAGAAAATGTTTCTTCCCAAAAGCAAGTACAAGAAGAAGCAAGCGCTCTTGAAAACAAATTAGGACACATAGATGCTTGTCAAGCTGCGGAAAAATACGGAAAAAAGCAATATCCTTACGGCTTTAAATTGCACTATATGTCAGGTATGTATGGATATGCAGTAAGTGGTAAAAATAAAGACACTTGGAAAATAAAATGTACAGCAACAATTACAAATGCTTATAACGCATCACAAGAAGTTGACTGTGAATTTAAAGTAACAGGCACAAATGAATCACCTGAAATCGTTTCATTTGATGTCTATTAAAAACAATTAAATAAAAAAGACCCCTATAACCTCGCCAAAGGTCATAGGGGCGATAGCAAAGTGCGATATACACAAAACTACCTCGCAAATAGTAGTATATCACACTCTGCTTGTTATTTCAAGTAGGGTATTTTTATACCCTTTTTCAAAAAGAAAGGGATACAAAATTGAAAAATGCAAACGGATATGGCAGTATCGCCAAACTAAAAGGTAATCGCCGTAAACCATATATGGTTAGAATAACCGTAGGACGAGATGAAAACGGTTTTCCTATAAGAAAGGTATTAGGATACTACTCGTCAAAAGCTAATGCCGTGGCGGCTCTCTCCGACTATAACAGAGAGCCTTATGATATTGCAAGTAGGAAATTAACTTTTTCGGATATATATAATAAATGGATAGAAACAAAAGAATTCGATAAGCTGTCAAAAAGTGCTCAAAAATGTTATAAAGCGGCATACAAAAAATATGAAATCATCCACAATAAAGTGTTCGCCACACTAAAAATATGCGATATGCAAAATTGTATTGATGATAACGAAAGCGGATATACTTCTAACAGAGATATGAAAAACCTCGTAAGCAAATTATATCAATACAGTATGGTACAGGAAATAGTATCGCAGACAAAGCTAAAATGCTTGATGTAGGTTCTCCGGCAAAGACAAAAGGTGCAAGAATACCGTATTCTGATGAAGAAATCGATACACTTTGGAAGCATACAGATGACGACATTGTAAAACTGATTTTGATATACATTTATACCGGCGTAAGATGCAATGAATTACTTTACCTCAAAAAAGAAAATTTACATCTTGATGAGCAGTATTTTGAAGTAGTTAAAAGTAAAACTGATTCAGGTATTAGAATAGTACCTATTGCAAATGTCATTGTTCCTTTTTTCAAATACTTTTGCGATAAATCACAAAGTCAATGGGTTATAACAGCCGAATATGGTGGCAGACTTGCTGACAGTTGGTACAGAAAACAACAGCAAAGTGTATTAACTTCATTATCGATGAAACACACTACGCACGAGGCACGGCACACCTGCATTACTCAAATGACAATACATAATGTAAATGAAAGTGTTATAAAAGAGATAGTCGGACACAAATCAGCTCAATCGTTTACAGAAAGAGTTTACACTCATATTTATTTAAAGACAAAAATTGATGCAGTAAACACAATTCATACATAGAATATTTGTTACCAACGTGCTACCAACTTGTTACCAACCGTGGTACAGTATGTAGTAGTAATTAGTACGCAAACATAAGTAAAACCCCACATAGTTAGGTACTATGTAGGGTTTTAATATTTGGTGGAGATGAAGATGATAAATCCGAAACGGTATTAAGTTCTGATAATGTCAGACTTTTAGCGTTATCTTTGAAGTTGAAATAAAAGTCTATTCTGTCATCATAAAGCACAACGGAATTAACAAATGTGTCTATAAGCATTTTTCGATTTTTAAGTTTGCTCACATCAAAGTTTTTAAATCCGTCAAACCACGAGTATAAAAATTCTTTTGTCAATAACGGATGTGATATGTTTTCTTTTGCGATTTCCGTTTCTAAATTTTCTTTTGTGCTTTCAAGTTCATCAAGTCGCTTTTTTGTTGATTTTGTTATTATGCCTTGCTCAATAGCATTAATCATATTTTCAATGGCTGTGTCGGTCTGTGCAAGTTGCTTTTTAAGCGATTTCAACATTGGGCTTTCTTTACCTTGAATAGACAAAATCTTGTTTACTAACATTTCAATGAGCGAATCATCATTGATGAATTTCATAACTTGATAAACAACAATATCTTCTATCCAATCTTTTTTAACTGCCTTTTTATCACATGTTTTATTACGCTTGGTGTTAACACATTTATAATAACTGTATCTTCTGCCACGGGCATTTCCGCTTTCACCAACCATAAACGATTTGCATTTGCCGCAGTATAATTTAGTTGTCAACAAGTAGTCATCAACGGCCTTATGTCTTGACGGCGCACGCTTGTTAACGGCTATCATTTCCTGCACCTTATCAAAAACATTATTCGGAACAATGGCAGGAATTCCGTTTTCAATAACAACATCCTTATAAATATAATTGCCAACATACCGACGGTTGGTCAATATTTTAGAAATATTATTTATTGTAAATTCTCGACCGTTAGCATTTTTCAAGCCCTTGTTGTTCAGTTCATCTCGGATTTCTTTCTGCGTTTTACCGGAAATATAATCATTAAAAATATTCAAAACAACAGGAGCAAGAGTCGGATTGATTTGAAAATGTTGCTCATCATCAATCATATAACCAAAAGCGACAGAGCCGCCGTTATATTTGCACTTCAAAGCATTTTCGGTTAAGCCACGGTTGATTTTTTCTGCAAGCTCGGCATAACCTTCAAGCATAGACTCAAGCAAAATACCTTCTGCACCGCTTGAAATCGCTTCTGTTGCAGAAACAACCTTAACGCCGTTCTTTTTCAAAATGTTTTTATAATGCGCCGAGTCATAACGATTACGGGCAAAGCGGTCAAGTTTCCAAACGATTATAACATCAAACAGACCTTTGGAACTATCCTTAATCATCTGCTGAAACGACGGACGATTGTCCGTTTTTGCTGATAACGCTCTGTCAATATATGTATCAATTATACGAATATCATTCTTCTCGGCAAACTCCTTGCATTCACGAATTTGCCCATCAATACTTTCTTCACGCTGATTGTCACTTGAATACCGTGCATATATAATTCCTGTCATTTTATCAACCTCCTTTGCTGTGTGTTATAACTCTTTGCAACAAAGGTGTCAAGTCAAAAAGTAAATCAGTCCTTAAATTAAGACTGATTCACTAAAATCTAATTGGTATGTCGGACTTTTTCACTTCTATATTACTGCCTATTTTATTTTTGAGCAATTCTTTTACACTCTCCTTGGCAATACCAAATTCAGTAATAGGTGAAATTGTAACATTAGTAATAGCATCACAATCAAATTTAACCAACAAAAAAGGAACGATCAAGCCATTTTTCACCGTGAATTCATCTTCAATTTGTTTATTGTTTTTACCTGCATAATTATTTTTGGGTCTATGTACTCTTTCATCAGCAATTTCAATAACAATTCTAAATTCTTTTTCTGATTCAAATGCAGGATTTTTAAAGAAAGCTCCGTTTGATTCAATGTAATTCCTGATCCGAATTAAAAAATAATCATATTCTTGTTTGGTATGTGATTTTGATAATTTTTTCTCTATTGAATCGAAAAAAGTCTTAATTTCTTTATATTGCTCCGCATCTTTATACAACACGTCTCCATAATATACGGTAAATGGATCTATAAATTTATCAACATTTATATCAAATGTTTTCAAAAACTTATTCACACTAAATCCAATATTATACCCTTGATAATTACCATTATTAACATAATAATTCCACATATTTAGCGAATCTTGTTTAGCAGACATGCAAAAGACAAAATGTCTCCGTTCCATATATGGTATAGGCATATTATAGTTGATTTTTGCGACATTTAGCTCTTCTAGTTCTTTAATAGAATGTCGTTTTATCAGATTAAAAAACAGTTCTCTAGAATATTGGTATTCATTCTTATATTTTTCAAAAAAATTTATAATAAGTTTTATTAAATAGACACCCTCAGATTTGTCATTTAAGTATCTAATATCAGTAAAACGAATTTGGCGTTTATCAATTATTGATAAAAAAGCACTGGGAGAAGTATAGTGATATCTTATTTTCTTCGTACCCTTAATTACACTCTCGTCATCTGTTCTAAAACTCTTAATCATAAAAGAATTAAATTCATTATTATTTTTCATAATTCATTCAATGCAGCATATTCATTTAAATTTATTTTTGAAATAAAAAGTTATACTAATACTAAAGATGTGCTATTATTTTTCAATTGATTATAGAAAACCTATGCATTACAAATTTGTTTTCCTACCGAATATATTTCACAATCGGACAAAATATTTTCTTCATTCGATGAGTTCCAATTCGCAAGCATCAATTAGTGGACCAGTTCCTATTTTTCTATATGCATACTTAGCCATAACATAACTCCTATATAACTTAGTTTTCATTATATCATATTTGCAAAAAAAGTCAAAAGGAGTCAAGACATAAAATCTTGACTCCTTTACTCTTTAGTCGTTCCAATCAGGTGGAGTGACAATCGGTTCATCGCCGCCACCGGATGTCGTAATTACATCAACGGCAGCAAACTTTTGAATGTCTGAATCAGGTTTGATATACTTTTCCTTCATCTTAATACCTCCTTAATTATTTCATATCTAAAATTAAAACTGATATGCCAATTATTTGCCTGCATAGGCTTTTGCGGAATTGCCGTAACGCATCATTGCGTCTGTAACTGCTTTTAACTTTGCATCAGTAACAGTTGCGGCATAGGATTCCACACTGTACTTAAGTGTATAGCTGACTTGCTCATCGCCTTTGTATGCAGTGATAAATACTTCATCACTCATTTGATTTGCATAAACACCGTCAAAATAGAAATACCAATAACCGTCTTTGCCTTTTTCAAAATTATCAGGATTTTCGGCATAGGTATATGTCAATGTTCTTGAACCTATTTTTACTTTGAATGAAATGTCATCAAGAGTAACATTGGTCATATTCAGCGGTATTGCAATTTCAACCGAATTATTCAGCCTTAATGCCGTACCAAACTTTACAAGCCTGTTTTCACATGTTTCGTAGCTTGCATTCTTGATATTCGTTAAATTCAAATCAGCCGTGCTGAGAAGTGCTTTTTGCTCATCGGTAAGTATATCGGTAAGTAAATTATCGGTTTTATAGTTTTGATATACCTGACAAGCCTCGCCATAATAAGCCAAATCAACCAGCAAAGTTTTAAGCTTTGCAGAAGATGTAGACTTATTCAGCGTTGACTTAATATAGTCGGTTGCACTGTATTTATAAGCATTACCGTTATATGTTACACCGTCTTTGACACCATAGAATGTAATACTTACATCATCACCTAAGGCCTGCGGTGAAATACCCGTATAATCAAATATGCAATAAACGATTGAATTTGAAGTTAATGTTTTACCCGACGGATACACTTTTTCGGTTTTACCGTTTCGGGTAAACTCGGCATACACTTCGTCATAATAATCGACTACATCTTTTGTAATGTAAGTTGCGAGAGTGATACTGCTTTCAAGCGACAATGCATTACCTCTGCGACGAAGAAGAGCCGTATTCGGTGCCTCTTTTGTTTCGCTTTCACCACAAGCGTAGCAAGTACGAGTCTGCGTGCCGTCTTTATAATCACTTGATGAATTATAAACAGCATCATTATTGTATTTCCATTCGGACCAGTTATGTGTATGTTCAGGTTCTTGTTTTTCTTCAACAGCCACTTCAAGAGCTGTGCTGAAATCACGATAAGTAATCGTAATATTTTGTTTTCCAACTTTTGTTTTATCAAAACCGGTAACCGCATAACCTTTCTTTATGGTTTGCTGACTGCCGTCGGAATAAGTCAAAATTACCTTGCCGCTGCTTAAATCCAAATCCTCACCTTGAATAATTTTAATATCATTCGGGAATTCAAATTCAGCATCAACAACCTTCTTTTCACTTACATTCACTTCAAATGTAGCAGACTTGCCACGATAACTTACTGTAACGGTTTGTTTTCCTACATTTTCAGAATCAAATCCTGTAATTTTCAAGCCGCTTGTTACGGTTCTTTCATATCCGTTATCATATCTAACATTAAACTTCATACCGGCAGTATCTAATTTGTCGTTTTCTACATACTCGGTTTTTGACGGTGGCGTTAAGGAAACAGAAGTAATATTTCCGATTTCGTGATACACCAATCCGTTGTCATTACAATAATCTTCAACATAGCTGTTCGGATAAGTATAAACTTCGGCATCTTCTGCACCATAGAAAGCAAGATCATGGATGTTATTAACACTTCCATAGAGGTACAGTTCGGTAAATTTAACACAACCATAAAATTCCGAATTGCCGATTTTAACAATACCCGTACCAAATTCTGCTCTTTCCAATCCTGTGCAAGCGTAAAATACACAATCTCCTAATTGTGTAACGCTGTCTGGAATTGTGATTTCTGTAATACTGCTGCAAGAACGAAATGCATAATTGCCAATTGACTTTAACGAATCAGGCAAAATGATTTCTTTAACCTTATTACAGTTGTAAAACGCATATGCACCGATTGATTCAACAGCATTTCCGAGAGATAAATCATTAACAAGAACACAACCATAGTAAGCATAATCACCGATAGATTTTACTGTGTTTGGTAAATCAACAGAAAGTAAAGATGCACAACCAAAGAAAGTGTATTCATTGATTTTATCTACACCGACAGGTATGTTGATTGACTTCATACTGTTGCAATCGTAAAAAGCATAGGCACCGATATTGCGAACCGTATTCGGTAATTTAACTTTTGGAATCAGCTTGCAGCTATCAAAAGCGTGCGAACCGATGTTAACTAGATTCTGATTTATAACGATATCATCTATTGCAATGTCATTATAAAAAGCATAATCATTGATATTTACAACAGAGTCGATATAAAGCTGTTTCATTGCAGGGCAATTGGAAAATGCATAATCGTCAATCGTGTCAGTATTTACAATTTCAACACCCAGCACAGTATCCGAATTAGCAAAAGCATTTTTGCCGATATTTTTGATTCCGTCTTCAATATAAAGATAGCAAATACCTGATGTTTTTCCATCATATACAGACGCATCAATTGTGCCGTCAACGCCACGGAATGTAGCCATAACTTTCTTGCCCGGATTTGCAAAAGCATTTGCTCCGACAGCAGAAATTGTATCCGGCAAAGATATCGTTTCAAGCACAGGCATATTGAAAAATGCTTTTTCTCCGAGTGCATGAATATTGTCATTTACTACAATATGCGAAACATATTGAGAGTTAAGAATATTGGCCGCAATTTCGCCATTAACATAGTAAAATGTCACCGTAACATCTTTGCAATGGTATCCGGACTGAATTGCATTATAAAATGCGTTATCGCCAATAGTTCCCAATGTGTCCGGTACTATCAAATTACAAAGTAACGGATTATCCTTAAATGCCTCGCTGCAGATTGTTTTTATGGACTTCGAAAGTTTATACTCGCCTGCTTTAACTGTTTCGTTTCCGTAAGTAACAGAACTGAGCTCGTAGCAAGAGTCAAAAACATTCTTGCCGATTGTCGAAATATTTTCATCAAGAATCACATGATGAACACCTTGCTGTGCAAGCAATTTGTCGGCAACCGTGCCACTGTTTTTGCGTATTTCTACAGTAATATCATCATTATGGAAAAATACATTCTGACCGACGGAAGCCACAGAATCAGGCACAGATACCAAATGCAACGCAGAACAATTCAAAAATGCCGCATTTCCGATATTTGCAGCATTATTCGGTAATGTGATTTTTTCTAATTTTCCGCAATTCTTAAATGCACTGCTACCGATTGTTTTAAGCGTTTCCGGAAGTTGAACGGCTGTAAATGCATTATTTAAGAATGCCGACTCACCGATAGATGTCACTTCACCCTTAATGGTAACATTTGCAAGAGAAGAGCAGTTAGAAAAAGTACGCTTTTTTATTTCCGTTACACCCGTTGGTATGGTCACAGAGGCAATGCTCGTGCAGTTTTCAAACGCTTCATCGCCGATTGAAGTTACAGTGGTCGGTATTGAAATTGTAGAAAGCAAACTACAATCTTTAAATGCTCCGTCGCCAATAGTCAACAGATTTTTGCGCAATGTTGCTTTGGTCAAATTGCTATTTTTCGCAAAAGCGAAATTGCCGATGACAGTTGTAGCAGAAGGAACACTAACTCTACCAAGAGCACAATTATAAAATGCATAATCGCCAATAGATTTTACGCTGTAACCGATTACAACAGTTTCAAGTTTTTCGCAATTATAAAATGTGCATTCTCCGATAGATTCGGTAGTTGTGCCGATTGTGGCATTTACCATAGAAGTGCAATTGTAAAATGCGTAAGCACCAACATACTTTGCAGTATCCGGCACAACGGCCTCTGCAAGTGAAGTACAGTTATAGAAACAACCTTTACCGATAGATTCAACACCTTCGGATATGGTTACATTTTTAAGGCCTGTACAATTATTAAAAGCATAATCTCCGACAGAACTTACAGTTGTTGGAATTGTGGCATTGATAAGTCCTGTGCAACCGTCAAAGGCATATTTACCGATTGTTTTAATATTCTTCGGTATGGTTATGCTCTTTAATGTGCTGCATTTAGCAAAGCCATAGTCACCAATAGATGATACTGTATATCCGTCAATCTCTTCAGGCACGGTTAATTCCGTAGATGTGGTTTCGCATCCGATAATTTCTGCAGTATCATCTGATTTAATAATGTAATAAAAAGTATCGTTGCCTTTTGTATATGAATCATTTAAGACAGTTTTATTACTGCTGTTATAATCGTAACCTGCTGAAGGCTGATATACTTTCAAATTGCAAGATGGAAATGCATTTGTACCGATTTTTGTTACGGATCTTGGTATTGTAACGGTAGAAAGACCCGTTCCTCTAAATGCATTATCACCGATGCTTAATAATTCATTAGGTAAAATCACTTCGGATATTTTGCTGTTATCCTTGAACACGCCGCCGGCGACATGCTTTACTGCGTCGGGAATAGTAACCGAGCTCTTTGTTCCGTTATATTTGATAAGGACATTGTCGCCAATGGTTACAAATTCATCCGTCAAATTATTGTACCATGGGTTGTTTTGAAAAGCGTAATCACCAATAGAAATAATACCATCATTCAAAACAACTTTAGTTACATTTTTGTTGTTAGCAAATGCACCGCTTGGAATTTGCGTTGCATCGGTAATTGTAACAGTTTTTATTGAGCTTGGTGTTTTATAGGTGTACTCCTTATAATTTCTCTCATCACCATAAATTGCGTATACATAGTACACACAATTTCCATAAGTATTTCTGTCTTGACTGCTATAAACATCCCCCACTTTAAGGTTGCTATATTGAGTCGAAGAAGAGCTTGATGCAGTATAGCCAAAAATATAGCCGAAATTTGAAGTATAACCGGTTGCATCCCTGCTTGCACCTACAAACGGCAAAGTAATATCCATTAAATTATTGCAACCGTAAAATGCAGAGCTGCCGATACCCGTTATTGAACTTCTAACTAATATAGAAGTAATGGTATCTTTATACTGATACCAAGGTGCGTTGCCTTCTGAATAACTTGGTATACTGCCTTTACCTGTAATTTCAAGCAGTCCGTTATCGTATACAAACCAATTCACCTCATCACTAAGGCTGCCTTTATCTGTTATCGTATAAGATGATGTATCAATATTATCTGCCACAAGTGCATCATATGCATTTCTTACAGCCTTTAATGCTCCGTAATTTGAAACATTTGATTTTTGTTTATCACTTAAAGCATTATACGCATTTTCAGCGACAATGATTTTAGCTAAGCTTTTGTCTGTATAATGCACTTTACCGATAGCATCAATTTTCTTTTCAACTGCTTTTACTTCAGCATCAGACTTGACATCCGATTGCTTTGTGCTCAGATGCGTATTGTCAATCGAACCTGCAAATGCAGGAACGGCGTAACTAAAAGTCATCAAAATCGACAAAACAACGCACAGAACTTTTTTCATTTGCTTTTTCATAATATTTCCTCCTTAATTTAAGATAAAATCTGAGATATACCACTATATTTCAATCCAAAATATCTACAATCATTTTCAACAAGACTTGCAAAATTATCTAAGGCATATGGACTAACTTTAACATTTTCAATATCGTTGATATCAAAATTCAAATAACGATCAAACAGTCCAAATTCTGCTTTAATCCCATAAAAATGACGTTGCAAGCATTCAGATAATGTATTTCCGTGTGATAAGGTATGAAATGAATAATCATTAGGCATAAACATTAGTCGATGTTCATCCTCATACGAAAACACATCTTTTTTCATTAAGATTAATTCAGGTACCACTCGATTTTTCATAAAAATATCCAGAAGCGGATCAATAAATACTTTTGAACAGTATGAAACATCTCTGTGTATTATTTTTCCAACATCAAATGCTTGTTCATATTTATCTAAGTTCTGTTTATTAACGCATATTCTTACAGTTTCTTGACTGTTCCGTTCATTCCACATTACCAAATCATCTTCTTTATACGTCCAACATTGACAGCGAAATTTGATTAGAAGTGATGATAAGATTTGTAAATCACTTTTCACATCATACACAGAATAGCCTGTATGCTTTTCCAAATATGCAGAACACAATTCATTTAATTCTGTTTCATTTTCAAAGCATTTTAAAAATAGTGCTTCTAATTTGTCCGGCCATAGGCCAGGATACCGTAATGTCAACCTGTTAAATCGAATTATGTCTAAAAACTCTGTATACCTCATATAACGATAAACGTAATCATTATTAACATGCATTTTATTCAATCACCCCATAAGCAACATAATCCACATTATGTTGCACATAGAGCAATAAAAAAGCCTGCCACATAATTGACAAACTAAAAAAGAACATAGAAAATCAAGCCTTTTCAAAATTGTCGAAAAAGATAAACAGAAAGGGCTTTGTTGTCGTATTCAGTTTTCGACAATTGTCTGTTTTTCGTACTTTCGTTGGTATGGCACTTTACAAGCTATCCCCATTATGATATAATTTGATATGTAAAAGTGGGCTTATTGTATTCGTCAAAAAAATTCAATACAACATAATGTGGATTATGTTATTCGCCGCCGATTTTGGCGGATTTTTTATTTTTAGACTAAATAATCAAGTGCATATTTTCCATTCTTTTGCGGTGTTCCGTGCCGGTGGAAATAATATAAATTCGAGTTGTGTTGATACTGCTGTGACCGAGAATATCCGCAAGTTTTGCAATATCTTTTTCAATACCATAAAATGTGCGTGCAAACAGGTGGCGCAAATTATGCGGAAATACCTTTTGCGGATTGACATTTGCATCTTTGCACAAGGCTTTCATCTCTCGCCAAATGTTCGTGCGGTTTATGGGTTTGCCGCTTTTCGTTACAAAAATCATACCGCTTTTTATTCCTCGCTCTGCTGCATAGCGGAGCAATTTTTGTTTCAGTTCTTTCACGATAAAAACCGAGCGTGTTTTTGCCTTGCAGTTTACAATTGCCTCGCCACACTTTACCGCCTCAACTGTAATATATTGCAACTCGCTGACACGAATACCCGTAGCACAAATCGTTTGAATAATTAAATTCAATCGTTCATTTTTCTTTTGCTTTGCCGCTTGACACAAGCGTTTGTATTCTGCTCTTGTCAGTTCTTTTTCTTCAGAGCAAAATACTTGCTGTTGAAGTTTTAGCGATTTCACTCTCAAATCAAACCAATTCAGAAATGCAAACAGGCTGTTGATGCTTGCAAGCATTGAGTTCACACTGCGAACAGCATAGTTTTCCTGCAAATGATTTTTGTAGGCGATAACAATTTCTTTTGTAATGACCTCGTCTTGTGCATAAATAGAAAACGCTTTTACATCACGAATATATTTTTCAATCGTTGCCGTGCTTTTCTCTTGCAACTCTAAATTCTTTCTAAAATCATCAATAATTTCTGCCGTTAAAATTCGTCCTTCCATTGTATTTACCTCCGAGTAAGTGTTAATCATATTGTACCCGAAAAGTATGAAAACAAAATTGTCGCCCTAAAAGGTTGTGGTATGTTACCTTGAATAGAGCGACATTACAAGTACGATTTTCTATATTTACCTTTGTATTTTTGATGGATAAACAATATAAAAGATGAGGTTTGCCCTACAGTTTGTGGCAAACCTCTTTTTGCGTGAAAATAATTTATAAATTTTTTCTGAAAACACATCAACAAAACTTGAATTTTTCTCTGTATTATAGAGGGGTATTTTTTCTATGGTGAAATGAAATGTAAACAAGGTGTAAAGAATTTTGCAAAACACCCGAACAAAACGGGGATTTTTCTCCGTATAGTAGAGGGAGTTTTTTCTGAATGGTGTTTTTCTTTTTGGTTTTCACTTTATAAAAATATTCTCTCTAATAATTTGAAAGGAGGGTTTCATATGCGTAATCTATACACGGTCAACAAGATTTAATGCACCGTGCTTTAGGGTTTATCGGCAAAGAATATGAAAGGCTTTGATTTGGAAATTTTGTGATTTTTGAAATGAAAATTGATGGCTTTTGAATGGATTTTGAAGCGAATTTCAAGCCGTCGATTTTAAAGCAGGATAAAGGGGTATGATTTTCGGGCTTTGAAATGCCCGAAAACGCCGTCCGGCAAAGCCTGTCGGCTTTTCGATTCGTAATACTTTTGCGTATGATTCCAAATTCGTATGCAGTTAGGGGCTTTTTTCGCAGAAAATCAAGGCTTTTGCGTATTCACTTGAGTGTTGCGGTATGATAAACCTATTTATGAAAAATCAAGCAACGCTGTAAGCAAAAATTGACGAGTTCAGTCTAAAACAGAGTAACTTGTCGGACTGAAACTAAAAACGGCTTACAGGCGATTTGTGCAAGCCTGTGAACAAAAAATCGTGCAAAATATGGTACTTGACTTCTGAAACGCATTAGCGTATTGTGTGCTTGAAAAGGAGGCAAATAATATGAAAACAAGCACAAAAACAAAAGGCAAAATAAATTAAAGGAGGCAGATATAAAATCATAGTCAGCGTGTTGCCTTATGGCAACAAAAGGCGAATGGAACATTCCAGATTATGAATTAGAAAAACTTGCTCATTATTTTCTCGAACTAATTGCCGAGCAAAATGAGAACGAGAGCAATGACGAAAATCCGAATAACAAGGCATAAAAACAAGGCAGGGATTATCCCTGCCTTATGTCTATATAAACAGAAAATCCGAAACTGTTACCGATGATAACAAGTTTCGGATTATTCTTTGCTGGTGGAGATGTCCAACATCGAAATTTTGTCAACTTCTTAAAATGCCCTAAAACACTGATAAATTTAAGATATAATTTTTATGATTTTTTAAATCTACCCCTTATTATACCCCACAACGATATTCAAACAGTTATATTCAAAATATAATTATCTAATTTATTTATTGAATCGTTATACATACTATCAAAAACATCAGCATAAGTATCTAATGTTATATGTATGTCTGTATGACCCAACCACTTTTTTAATACTACTGCCGGAATATTTGCCTCAATGCAACGAGTAGCAAATGTATGTCTTAATGCATGTTGCCCTCTTTTTTCAATTCCACATTTTTCACAAACCCTTTTAAAAAAACAATTAACTTGATTTGTACTTATTATCCCATCTTTTTGAATATCATAGAAAAGTAAATTCAAAGAATTATCCACCCGATTATTAAGAGCACTTCGTAATATAGGCTTTATTGCTTCTGTCATTGGAACATCTCTAACACCTGCATCTGTTTTTGTACCGTTCTTTATAAATTCTCTATAATTTTCACCCCGTGCAACTGTTGATTTAACATGTATAATACCTTTTTCAAAATCTATACATTCAGGAGTAAGCGCATTAATCTCTCCCATTCTCATCCCTGTTAATAATTCTATCATCAATTGATTACTATAATTATTTCGATTGTGTTGACCGGTATAGTTTTCTAAAAAGCTAACAAATTTTGCTTGTTCCACTTTTGTAAGCGACTTGACTTTTTCATCCGGTTTGTTTGACTTTGGACATTTTAAACTACTTGAAAGCATTATATTTTCGTCAATAATATGTTGATTAAAAGCTTCTCGGAAAGCTAATTTTAACTGTAGATATACTTTACAAATTGTGCTGTTAGAATAATGAGTAATTGAGCGAAGAAACATATCTACTTGCAATTCAGTTAAATAACGGATTGGCAATTTTCCTATAAAACTTTTTTCAATTATACGAAGATTAGCCATATTACGAGAATACCCTTGTTCGTGAACAAAATTCTTTTCAAGATCTATAAAATATTTATTCTTTAATATATCGCATATTGTAGCATTAATATTAATTCCTGTTTTTTGTTTTTCTAAATCATAAAGAAATGCTTCCGCTTTTTCAATACATAAAACATCACTCTGCCCATAAAATGATTTACGCTTTGTTTCACCATATTCATCGACATATACAATCCTATATTCAAATGTACCGTTTGGACGTTGCCTAAAAGTGCCATCGCCCTTTTCGTTTCTGCATTGTTTTTTAGGTTTTGCCATAACTATTCTCCTTATTTCCAATACCCGTCATTTTGTTTTAAATGTTTTTTTGAAAAGTAGTCAATCAATGCGTGTGCCTCAACAACTTTTATCCTTCCAAAATCAGATGACGGAAATTTTGGATCATTAAATAATTTTTGTACTGTGTTCTCACTCCAACCAAGCATATTTTTTAGGTCTGAAATTGTATAGAATTTAACTTCACTTGATATATAAGTTTGTTTTTGTCTTTCATCCATACTGCTTTTAATTGCCTCCTTTGACTGAAGTTTATATTAGATTCAATTATTTGTTAATTATGCGATTTTTCATATTGCATAATTGACATTAATTATGCAATCCAACACTTATTGAAAGTGCTTCATTAACTCCGTCAACATTCTTTTGACTTAAATGACCTATATATGAATCAAGTCGTTTTTTATCAATTGTTCTAATTTGTTCAAGCAAAATAATAGACGGAGCTTGGAGTCCGTCTTCTGTATTTATGAAATAATGCGTGGGCAGTTTTGCTTTGATTCCGACTCTACTTGTAATAGAAGCAACAATTACAGTTGGGCTGAATT
>OLSL01000347.1_pt1 | contig 50858 bp, 39 predicted proteins | sample 1672511 | NCBI WGS metagenome assembly OLSL01 (sample SAMEA3136694, study PRJEB25190) | human gut metagenome | biome: human gut; feature: human-associated habitat; material: faeces | place: Austria | collected 2013
CCGGCGCGGCTGTCTTCGGGTATGCCGCACAGTCTACGGCACTTTGGCGCAGATTGTGCGGCATCGACCCTATGCAAGCAAGGAGGGACCCTTATTGGACAACAACGCAACCGCCTCCGCCGGCGCTATGCCCCAGGAGCCGCAGGTTCTTCTCCGGATGGAGAACATCTGCAAGGCTTTCCCCGGCGTTAAGGCACTGGATCACGTATCCCTGACGGTCCGAGCCGGAACCGTCCATGCCCTCATGGGCGAGAACGGCGCAGGAAAGTCCACTCTGATGAAATGTCTGTTTGGCGTCTATAACAAAGACGAAGGACATATTTACCTGGAAGGCCAGGAGATCAACTTCAAAAACTCCAAGGAAGCTCTGGAAAATGGCGTGGCCATGGTACACCAGGAGCTGAACCAGGCACTCAAGCGCAACGTCATGGACAATATCTGGCTGGGCCGCTATCCGAAAATCGGCCCCATTGTGTCAGAGAAGAAAATGTACCAGGACACCATGGAAATTTTCAATGACCTGGACATCCACGTAAACCCCAAAGCCATTATGAGCACCATGCCCGTCTCCCAGCGGCAGATGGTGGAGATTGCAAAGGCAGTTTCCTTCCACTCCAAGGTCATTGTGTTTGACGAGCCCACCTCCTCCCTGACGGAGACCGAGGTAGAGCATCTGTTCCGCATCATCAATATGCTGCGGGATCGCGGATGCGGCATCATCTATATTTCTCACAAAATGGACGAGATTCTGAGAATCTCTGACGATATTACGGTCATGCGCGACGGCACCTGGGTTGCCACGGAGCCCGCAAAGGACATGACCATGGACAAGATCATCAAGCTGATGGTCGGCCGTGAGCTGACCAACCGCTTCCCGCCCAAGGATAACGTAGTATCCTCCGACGTTTCCCTGGCCGTCGAGGATCTGTGCGGACTTCACAATGCGCTGGATCACGTGTCCTTCCAGGCCCACAAGGGCGAGATCCTGGGCATTGCCGGACTGGACGGTTCCGGACGCACGGAAACTCTGGAAACCATCTTCGGTGTGGCCGCGAAAAAGAGCGGCACCCTGAAGCTCCATGGCAAGGAGATCCGCAACAAGACTCCCCGCGAGGCCGTCGCCAACGGATTTGCCCTGCTCACCGAGGAGCGTCGGGCCACCGGTATCTTCGGCATTCTGGACATTCAGGAAAACACCACCATCTCCAGCCTGAAAAAGTATTTGAAGGCAGGACTCCTCAGCGCAAGCAAAATGAAGGAGAGCACCGACTGGTCCATCTCCGCCATGCGCATCAAAACCCCCAACCAGTCCACCAAGATTCGCTCTCTGTCCGGCGGCAACCAGCAGAAGGTCATTCTTGGGCGCTGGCTGCTCACCGATCCGGAAATTCTCCTGCTGGACGAGCCCACCCGTGGCATCGACGTGGGCGCGAAATACGAGATCTACCAGCTGATCATCGACCTTGCCAAGCAGGGCAAGACGGTCATCATGGTTTCCTCGGAAATGCCGGAGCTGCTGGGCGTATGTGACCGGATTCTGGTCATGTCCGGCTGTAAGCTGGCCGGTGAGGTTGACGCAAAAACTGCCACCCAGGAGGAAATCATGACCCTGGCGGCAAAATACGTATAAGGAGGAACCAGCCGTGGCTGAAAAACAAGTAACCAAGAAAAATACGCTGAGCATCCGGTGGGCTCATTTTCAGAGTCTTTCCAGTCAGGATAAGCGCCGCACCATTACGGACCTGCTGTTCAACAATGCCATGTACATCATCATTGTTCTGGCGATTATCTTCATCGCTATCCGGGTTCCCCAGTTTATATCCCTTTCTTCCATTGTGAACGTCATCTCCCTGACGGCGGCCAAGCTGCCCATTGCACTGGGCATTGCAGGCTGTATCGTCCTTACCGGTACCGATATTTCCGCAGGCCGTGCGGTTGGCCTTTCCGCCTGTATCTCCGCCTCCCTGCTGACCACTGCCAACAAGATTTTCCCGGGTCTGGCGGTTCAGCCCCTGCCCCTGGTTTTCCTGCTGGTCATTGCGGTAGGCGCTACCATCGGCCTGGTCAACGGCTTCTCCGTGGCCAAGTTTAAGCTGCACCCCTTCATCGTTACCCTGTCCACCCAGCTGATCGTCTACGGCACCATTCTGCTGTACCTGAAGATGGGCGACAACAACGGTCAGACCCTGTCCGGCCTGTCCGAGGGCTATCGGAACCTGATCGCCGGCCCCCTGTTCTCCATCCAGAACGTTGCCGTGCCCCGTTATGTGCTCTATGCCGTGATTCTCACCGCGCTGATGTGGATCATCTGGAATAAGACCACCTTCGGCAAGAATATGTTTGCCGTTGGCTCCAACGAGGAAGCGGCCAACGTCTCCGGCGTCAACGTCACTGCCACCATCATTCTGGTGTTCGTGCTGGCCGGTATTATGTACAGCATCACCGGCTTCTTCGACGGTGCGCGGATCGCCTCCGTCAACGCCAACACCGGCCTGAACTACGAGTGCGACGCCATTGCGGCCTGCGTCATCGGCGGCGTCTCCTTCGTCGGTGGTATCGGTAAGATCTCCGGCATTGTCGTCGGCGTACTTCTGCTTCAGATCATCTTCACCGGTCTGAACTTCCTGTCCGTGGATCAGAACGCCCTGTATATCATCAAGGGTCTGGTCATCCTGGTGGCCTGCGCCATTGATATGCGCAAGTACCTGGTTCGGAAGTAAGCATGGAATCCAAAGAGCCCCTTCGCCCCGGGGATTTCCCCGAGCAGAAAAAGCTCCGCGGGCTGTATCAGCATGTAAAAATCTCCGTGCGCACCCTGGATATCATCATCGTGGCGGGCATTCTTGCGATTCTGCTGTGCGTGTTCATCGCAACCCGGCACAGCGGCTACACCATCACCTTCAACTCCGCTGGCGGCACCGACGTTGCCAGTCAGAGTCTGACCTATGGCCAGGTGATTGAGGAGCCTGCGCCCCCCACCCGAGAAGGCTACACCTTCGGCGGCTGGTATTCCGACGATGCGCTGAATAACCCCTGGGATTTCGGCACCCAGGTTGCTGGGGATACGGAGCTTTACGCCAAGTGGATTCCCGATTCGTAACCCATTCGGTGCGCTGCAATTTCCGTTGCAGCGCGCCTTTTTTCTCAGGAGGAACTCTATGAAATCGATTCTGGTCAGCGCCTGTCTGCTGGGCGCAGCATGTAAATATTCCGGCGGCGATAATTTCTGTTCCAAAGTCGCCGCGCTGGTGAAGGACTATCATCTGGTGCCCGTCTGTCCCGAGCAGCTGGGCGGATTGCCAACACCCCGTACCCCCGCCGAGCGTCAGGGGAATCGGGTCATCACCAAGGACGGTCAGGACGTTACCGCTGCCTATCATCGCGGCGCGCAGGAAGCGTGGAAGCTGGCGAAGCTCTTTGGCTGTGACACTGCCATTCTCAAGGCCAGGAGTCCCTCCTGCGGCGCACAGGGGATTTACGACGGTACATTCACCGGCACGGTGATTCCCGGCTCCGGCGTCACCGCAGAGCTGCTGCGGGATGCAGGGATTCGCGTTCTCACGGAAGACGAATTGGAGCAGCTTTGATTTTACGCATAGAAAAGCCCCGGGAAACGGACATCCTCATCCGCTTCCCGGGGTTCGCTCTATTCGATTCAGGGCTCCTCGACAAATTTCTCCCGAATGGCCTGCATGGTTTTCTCCGTCACCCCAATGGTTTTCAGGTACTCCACCACGCCGCCGTACCGTGCCGTCAGCTCGTCGATCAGCGTCAGCATGGCAGTGGCCGGGGTCTGGAAAAAGCTCTCGTCCATGGGCGGGCGCTTTTTGTCCGGGCCGTCCATGGCCGGGCCAAGGTGCATCTTGCCGCTGCGGATTTTCTCATACACCGGCTCCAGGAAAATCTGGCTCACACAGTAATCCGCCGCAATGTCCACCCGCTCGACCCCGGCAATAGACAGGAGATAGCAGGTCATCAGGCCCGTGCGATCCTTCCCGGTGGTGCAGTGATACAGCAGCGCACCGGGGCACTGGGCGGCGATGTTCAGCACATCCACAGCCCACTGGCGGCTGTCCTCGGCCATGGAGACATACTGCTCGCCCCAGCTGAGCTTCTTGGGCATGGGCGGCTTTTTTGCGCCGATGATTGCCGCCTCGTTAAACAGCGGCCTGGGATAATAGGGCATCACGTCCCTCAAATCGCTGGGCCGGGCCTCCATTTCGCCGGTGCTGCGGAAATCCATGGATGCGGTTACGCCGTAATTCTTCAGATACTGAATGTCCTCCCGGGGCAGTCCCACCGGCGCTTCGCTGCGCACAAATACGCCGAACCGGGTCACTTTTCCGTCCCGGGTGGGAAGGCCCCCCAGGTCTCGGGCGTTGTACAAGCCCCGGGTCATCAGCCTTCTTGTTGGCATGGTACATTCCTCCATTCTTTTACTCCACGGATTTCAGAGACTGAACCATGTCAATCTTTTTCATTCTGAAATACATCAGGAAATTCACGATCAGTGCGAAGATCACCGACAGCAGCACCGACATGAGATAATCACTTCCCTTGGCCTGTCTGCCGAACATCACGAAGTCCAGCTCAATGGTGCGAATAAGATAGGTGCACAGATACTTGCCCAGCACCTGCCCCAATGCTATGCCCAATATGGTCAGGATGATGTTCTCCCGGTAGATATACATGGCCACCTCGTGGTCATAGAAGCCCAGCACCTTAATGGTAGCCAGCTCCCGAATTCGCTCGGTGATGTTGATATTCGTGAGGTTATAGAGCACTACCAGAGCCAGCGCCGCTGCCGACAGAATGATGATCGTCACCGCCGCGTTCACCGCCTGCATATTCTTTTCAAAGTCGTGGGCCGCCGCGCCGATATTTGACACCGCCGTGACGCAGCCGTTTTCCATCAGCCGCTGAGACATCCGCTCCATGGTGGCGGTGGAGTTGTCCGCCGCCGTCACCAGAATCTCGTTGGTCTCCGGCTGCTCGTCAAACAGTGCTTCATACTCCGCCGCAGTCATATAGACATAATGGCGGACATAGTGTTCTACAATGCCGGTCACCGTGGCCTGGGCCTTCTTTCCGCACTCCAGGCTGATGGTGTCGCCCACGGAGAGATTCAGAAGCTCCGCCAGCTTTTCGCTGATGACCACGCCGTCATCCGAAAGCTCCACAGGATTCCCGTTCATATCCCGCAGGATAATCTGCTGATAGAGCGTCTGGGGATCGTCGGTGACGGTGACATAGCCGTCCTGACTGCCCTCCCCAGAGGACGCAGTCAGGGCACGGGTATAGATTTCCGCCGCCGAGGCCGCATTTTCGTCGTTTTTCACCAGGGAAATGGCATCGTCCACATTGTCCTGGGACGTATCCAGAGACACCTGCAGATTATAGCGGTAGATGTCCCCATATTGAATGTCGATGATGCTGAAAATGCCGGTGCGCAGGCCCAATCCGGCAATCATCAGCGCCGTACAGCCCGCAATGCCGATCACCGTCATAAAGAAGCGCTTTTTATACCGGAACAAATTCCGGCAGGACACCTTGGCGGAGAACCGGAAGTGCTTCCAGATAAACGGGATATGCTCCAGCAGGATTCGTTTGCCCGCCTTGGGCGCCTTGGGCCGCATCAGCGCCGCAGGAGTTTCCCGGGCAGTGGCCAGCATCGCCCAAAGGGTCGCGCCCACCGTACAGGCCAAACCGGCTCCGATTGCCCCCAAGCTCAGGGGCCAATACAGCTCCAGATGCAGGCTCGGCAAGGTATACATAATACCATAGGATGTAAAGATGACCCACGGAATCAGCGTTGCACCGATGGCCGTACCCACAACGCCGCCACCCACTGCCGCGATGGCGCCGTACAGAATAAACTTCATGGCAATGGTGCCGGTGCCGTAGCCCATAGCCTTGATGGAGCCGATTTCCGTCCGCTTCTCCTCCACCATTCGGGTCATGGTGGTCAGGCACACCAGCGCCGCCACCAGGAAGAAGATCACCGGGAACATATTCGCCAGATTCGCCATGCGCTGGGCATTCTGGTCGTAGCTCACAAAGCCGTAGTTGCTGCCCCGATCCAGTACATAAACGTCCGCAGGCTGAATGTCCTGAATTTTCGCCTGGGCATCGTCGATCTCCTGTTGGCCGTCGGCGATTTTCTCGTCGGCCTCGGTCTGGGCATCCTCCAGCTCCTTCTGGCTGTCGCTATATTCCTGCTCGCCGTCCTCCAGCTTGGCCCGGTTGTCGGAAAGCTGCTGGGCCGCATCGGCGATTTGGGTTTCATATTCGTTCTGGGCCTGGGCATAGTCTTCTTCGCCCTGGTTCAGCTTTTCCTGGCTGGCATAATACTCGCTCCAGCCGCTGTCAATCTGATTCTGCGCCGCCGTCAGCTGCGATTGGGCCGCTGCCGCCTGGGTATCATACTGCTGCTGGGCGGCATCCAGCTGGGCCTGAGCCTGCTCCAATGCCGCAACTCCGGCTGCAATCTGCGCCTGGGCCTCCTGGAGCTTTTGCACCATGGCGTCATAGACTTCCTGATGGAATTGCAGTGTGGAGGGATCAATGGGAATTCCGGCTGCTTCCGCCGCATCCACCTGCTCCTGCTGCTGTTTCAGCGCTTCGCCATAGGCATTTGTCTGCTGCTCCAGCTCCGCCGCCTGGGTCTTGGCCTGCTCCAGCGCCCCAGATTGCTGTTCCAGCTGGGCTTTGCCGTCCTCCAACTGCTGTTTGGCCTGATCCAGCTGGGCCTGGGCCGACTGCCGCTGACTGTCCAGCTGGGCCTGCGCGGTATTCAGCTTGTCCTTTGCGCTGTCAAGCTGACTCCAGCCGTCGTCCAGCTCGGCCCGGGCATCGCTCAGCTGCTGCTGTCCGTCGGCCACCGCCTGGTCATATTCTTCCTGGGCATCGGCAAGCTGCTGCCAGCCATCGTCCAATTCCGTTCTGGCGTCGGATAGCTGCTGCTTGCCGTCTGCAATCTTCTGATTTGCCTCGTCCTGAGCCTGAGACAGCTGGGATTGCGCGTCGTCCACCTGGCTCTGGGCATCCGCCACCAGGCTTTCATAGCGCTTCTCCCCCTGCTGTTCTGCCACCGTTGTCAGCCGGTCACTGAGATCGTCGATCAAATCCTCATATTCCGTGGAATAGGCGTCCATGGCCTTGGCACCGGCGGCGGTGACATTGCAGAGGGTGTAGTAATCCAGCTGGAAGCTGTCCTCGGGCAGCAGCACATAATCGTCCACACTGCCGTCCCCCAGGGTACTGGTACCCCGCTCAATGGAGATATACAGGGGGCTCTGCACCACGCCGGTAATGGTAAACGTCTTGGCCGCCAGCGCATCGGCATACTGATCGCCGGGGGTAATGGTCACCTGGTCCCCCACGGAGAGATCAAAATACGTCAGGAGCTTTTCCTCTACGGCGCATTCGTCCGGTGCTTCGGGCAGCCGCCCCTCCACCACAATGGGCGCGTTGATCCCCGTGGGCGAGAGGCTGATGGCCTTGATCACCCGGTCACTTTCCTGCAGGGTCAGAATTGCGTCCAGGGCCCAGCCGCCTTCGGCTTGCCCGACCCCGTCCGTCGCCGCAAAGGCCGCAATATCGTCGTCGGTGAGGCCCAGGGTGGACATGATCTGGATGTCCATAAAGTTCTGCCCATCGAAATATTCATCGGAGGTCTTCCGCATATCCGGTGCCGCAGACCGCAGTCCCACCAGGAACATGCACCCCAGCGCCACCATGACGAAAATGGACAAAAACCGCGTGGCCGAACCCCGGATCTCCCGAAACAGCTCTTTTCTGAGACTTCGGTTCACTACCACTCAATCCTTTCTATGGGCTCGGGATGCTCATTTTGATACATCCGGCTCACCTTACCGCTGCGAATCTGAATCACCCGGTCGCCCATGGGCATCAGCGCAGAGTTGTGGGTGATGATGATTACTGTCATGCCGTCCTTCCGGCAGGTGTCCTGGAGCAGCTTTAATACTTCCTTGCCGGTGTTGTAGTCCAGCGCACCGGTAGGCTCGTCGCACAGCAGGAGCTTCGGTCGTTTGGCCAGAGCACGGGCGATTGCCACCCGCTGCTGCTCGCCGCCGGACAGCTGAGCCGGGAAGTTGCTCATGCGATCCTGCAATCCCACCCGGGTCAGAGCCTCCGCCGCGTCCATGGGATTCGGGCAGATTTCGCTGGCCAGCTCCACATTCTCCAGGGCCGTCAGATTGCCCACCAGATTGTAGAACTGGAATACAAAGCCGATGTCGTACCGGCGGTACCGGGTGAGCTTTTTCCCCTTTAACCCGGCAATCTCCTGGCCGTCCACCAGAATGGAGCCGGAGGTCGGGGTGTCCATGCCGCCCAACAGGTTCAGCACCGTGGTTTTCCCCGCGCCGCTGGGGCCGACGATGATGCACAGCTCGCCCTTTTCCACCTGGAGATCCACGCCATCCAGCGCATGAATTCCGCCATTACCGCCGGGATAGACCCGGGTTACATCTTTGAGTTCAATATATGCCATCTGATTTCACCATCCATTACAGCAATTTATTGCTTTCCACATAAATTATAGTATAAATCCGGGGAAAAGTACAGCCGGGAACCGTTAATTTTATGTGTACAACCATCCCCGGAATTCATTGCCTTTTGGCGAAAAAAAGCATATAATAGTGGGTACCGAACTTTCTGGAAGGAGCTGCTTGCCATGCGTCCATACCTCCGCCTGATCCGCCCCAAGCACTGGATCAAGAACCTGTTGGTTCTTCTTCCGCTCCTGTGCAGCGGTCAGTTTCTCCAGCATGATCGCCTCATTCCCGGCATCCTGGCGTTTTTTGCGTTTTCTCTGCTGGCCTCTTCCATTTACATCATCAACGATATTCGTGACCGGGAAAACGACCGCAAAAATCCCAGCAAGTGCGGCCGCCCCATTGCCTCCGGTGCCGTCTCTGTCTCCAGTGCAATGTTGCTGTTTATCGCCGTGCTGGCGCTTGCGCTGGTGTGCGGCGGATTTGCCAACGGAACCCGGGTTCTGTGCTGGGTGATTTTTCTGCTGTACTTCTTCCTCAATCTGATTTACAGTTTTGGGGGCAAGAACGTCCCGCTGCTGGACATCGCCATTCTGGTCTCCGGCTTTCTTTTGCGGGTGATCTATGGCGGCATGGTCACGGGCATTCCCCTGAGCCATTGGCTCTGCCTTACCATCACGGCAGCCTCCTTCTACCTGAGCCTGGGCAAGCGCCGGGGAGAGCTGCTGAAAAACCCCGACAATCCCCGTCCGGTGCTCCGCTATTACAGCCGGGATTTTCTGGAGAAGAATATGTATATGTCCGTGGCGCTGGCCATTGTGTTCTATGCGCTGTGGACGGTGGATGCCAGCAGCGTCAGCCGGTTCGGCACCACTGCGCTGGTTTGGACGGTGCCTCTGGTGATTCTGATCTTCATGCGCTACAGCCTGATCGTGGAGGATAAAACCGACGGTGACCCGGTGGAGGTCATTCTCCATGATATCCCCCTGCTGCTGCTGGCACTGCTGCTGGGAGTCATTGTGATCGGACTGATTTATATCCCGTAAACGGAGTAATTTGGGCACTGCTGCATTTCGCGGCGGTGCCTTTTCTATTCCTGCCAGCTATATCCCATAACCAACCGGTATCAAACACTTTCGTCCGGCTATGGTATAATGCTCTTATATCGAACTATTGTTCAGGAACAGGAGGAAAAAACATGACCAACCCCTATGAGCTACTGCTCTCCCCCTTCAAAATTGGAAACGTCACCCTGAAAAACCGCATCATGGGCTCCAAATGCGCCCTCCAGAGCTTTACTCTGGAGCAGGCCCGGGAATTCTATGCGGACATGGCGAAGAACGGCGCGGCCACCGTCACCGTAGCCATGGGCGACCACCCCGAGCGCAACCTCAATCTGCCCGACAAGGACGGCAGAATGCCCCACATGGACGGCACCGGCAACGATATGCGGGATCCCGCCGTGGTGGAGGGCTACCGAAACATCGCCAAAGCCGTCCACGAATACGGCACCCTCGCCTCTGCCTCGCTGATGGACATCGAGCCCACCGACGTGAACATCTCCGATACCCCCAACTGGGATGAGATCCCCAAAAACGGTGACTACAACTCCGCCGTCTTCCGCAATAAGCCCGGCATTTCTGCCGAGCGCATTCAGACGCTGATCGACGAATTTGCATTTCGCGCCAAGGAAGCCAAGGACATGGGCTTTGATATGTGCACCTTCTATATGTCCTACCGCTCCTCCATTCTTGCCTGCTCCATGTCTCCTCTACTGAACCAGCGGACGGACAAGTATGGCGGCAAGACCATGGCAGAGCGGGCAACCCTCGCCAAAGAAGTGTTTTCCAAGGTCAAGGAGCTCTGCGGACAGGACTTCCTGATTGAGGCACAGATTTCCGCCGAGGAGGAAGCCCCCGGCTACACCTTCGAGGATTTTCTGGATTTCTGTCAGGCATTGGAGGGCTATGTGGACATCATCCAGATTCGCGGTGTAGACGGCTCGGCCACCCATGTCAACGGACTGAATTACAAGAAGGGCCATCCCCATTCCATCGACTATGCCGCCGCCTTCAAGGCCCGGGGCATCAAAATTGCCTGTGCGCCCGTGGGCGGTTACGGCGATCCCGAGATGATGGAGGGCTTCCTGAAGGAGGGCAAGACCGATCTGTTCGCCATGGCCCGGCAGTTCCTTGCCGACGATCACTACTATGAAAAGCTGCTGTCTGGTGCGCCTGCCACCGAAATTGTCCCCTGCATTCTCTGCAACGGCTGTCACGGACACCACACCTGCTCCGTCAATCCCCGTCTGGGCAGAAAGCGGAATCTCTTTGCCCCCACAACCACGCCCAAAAAGGTAGCGGTCATTGGCGGCGGCCCGGGCGGATTGATGGCGGCCCTCACCGCAGCCCGCCGGGGTCATCGGGTCACGCTGTTTGAAAAGGCCCCGGTGCTGGGCGGCCAGCTGGTGGCAGCCAGCATGCCCGATTACAAGTGGCCCATTGGTGAATATCTCGCCTATCTGCTGCGGGAGCTTTATAAGCTGCCGGTAGAGCTTCGTGTCGGTGAAGCTGCCACGCCGGAGCTTCTGAAGGATCAGGGCTATGACGCGATTCTCTGCGCCCCGGGTTCCGAGCCGGTGTATCCTCCCGTTCCCGGCGCTGAAACCGCGCGGCTGGCCGAAACCGTATTCGGTCATGAAAATGAACTGGGCCATCGGGTGGTGGTCATCGGCGGTGCGGATACCGGACGGGATGTGAGCCTGTATTTGGCCCGGGCCGGTCATCCGGTTACCATGGTCACCCGCGGGCAGATTCAGCTGGCGGACGATATGCACACCGAGCGGCTCCAGCGGGAATCCTTTGAAAATGAGCCCAACTTCTCCTATGTGGATTTCGCTGCCACCCAGGAGATTCAGCCGGGCAAAGTTTCTTTGAAGGTACAGACCAACGGCGTCCACGGCTTTATCCCGCTGATGGGCCCCCAGGATGATGAGGACGCCTATTACCAGGATCAGCACGCAGGCGGGCCTGGTGGCCCCGGTGGTCCCGGTGGTCCTGGCGGTCCCGGTGGTCCCGGTGGCCCTGGATTCCCCTTTGGCAATCCCGGCCCCGCACCTGATCCCATCTATGAAAATCGCGTATTGGAATGCGACGACGTGGTGGTCTCCGGCGGACGGAAGCCCCGGACGGACGCTGCCGAAGCCTTCCGCGGCATCGCCCCGGTGGTCACGGTGATCGGCGACGCACTGACCGTCTCCAACATCAAGCGCGCCACCTATTCCGGCTATAAGGCCGCAATGGAGCTGTAAAAAAGCATAACAAAGCAGGTGCAAAGCAATTCCGCTTCGCACCTGCTTTTTCTTCCTTTATCGCTGTCCCACTCGTCCGCCCAGCCAAAGCCCAGCCGCGACTCCGGCCAAACAGCAGCCAAAGCTCAGGACAATATAGAGTGCGCCCAAGCCATAGCGTCCATTTTGCAGCAGCATCACCGTTTCCAGCGAGAACGTGGAAAACGTGGTAAATCCGCCGCAAACGCCCGTTTTCAGGAACAGCACGCCGCCGGATGGCAGCTTTCCCGCCTGGGCCGCGATGAGTCCAATCACAAACGCCCCGATGAAATTCGTCAGCAGCGTCGCCCCGGGGAACTCCCCGGAAATCGGCAGCAGACTGACGCCATACCGAAGCGCCGCACCAATTCCGCCGCCCAATGCCACCAGCAGCGCGTTCATGGATTCGCCTCCAGCCACTCCAGCGCCATTTCCAGCGCACGCTCCGTGGCCTCGGCCTGCACCTGCGCCCGATTGCCCGGGAATACATGGTGCTCGCAAACGCTTTTTCCACCGGCATACAGCCCCAGGAACACCGTTCCCACCGGCTGCACACCATCTCCCTCCGGTCCGGCCAAGCCCGTTGCCGAAAGGGCCAAATCGGTGCCCAGATGGCTTGCGGCCCCCTGTGCCATGGCCTTTGCCACCGGCTCCGATGCGGCGGTATATTCCTCCAGCAGCTCCTCGGGCACGCCCAAAAGCTGATGCTTCACCCGGTCACAATAGCTGACGATGCCGCCGGGAAACACATGGGAACTTCCGGGCACCGCCGTAATGGCCGCGGCAATTCGTCCGCCGGTGCAGGATTCTGCGGTGGTGATGGTGAGATTCCGTTCCCGCAGCAGAAAAACCAGCCGTTCTTCCTTACCGTTCAACGCGAATATACACCGGCTCGGTGCCCTCCACGGCAGCCTTCACCAGGCCGTCGATGTCCATCCGGGTCTCCACCTTCTCGATCTCCGCCAGCTGGGGGCGGGTCTTGGGATGCTTGGGGGTGAATACCGTGCAGCAGTCCTCATAGGGCAGGATGGAGGTCTCCATGGTCTCGATTTTCCGGGCAATGGCGATGATCTCCTCCTTGTCCATGCCGATGACCGGGCGGAACACCGGCAGACGGCACACGGCATTGGTCACCATCATGGCCTGCATGGTCTGAGACGCCACCTGGCCCAGGCTTTCGCCGGTGGTCAGGCTCATGCAGCCCAGCTTCTCCGCCAGAGCCTCCGAAATCCGCATCATCATCCGGCGCATGATCAGGGTGAAATACTCCTCGGGGCAGTTGTCCCGGATCTCCTCCTGAATCTTCGTAAAGGGCACCACATGAACGGTGATCCGTCCGCAGTACCGGGTCATAATCCGGGCCAGATCCAGCACCTTTTCCTTGGCCCGCTCAGAGGTATAGGGATAGCTGAAGAAGTGGACGCACTCCAGCTCCACGCCCCGCTTTGCCATCATATAACCGGCAACGGGGCTGTCGATGCCGCCGGACAGCAGCAGCGCCGTCTTTCCGCCTACGCCCACCGGCAAACCGCCGGCGCCGGGCTCAGCGGGGCCATGGACAAAGGCGCGCTCTTCCCGCACCTCCACATAGACGGTGTAGTCAGGATGATGCACATCCACCGCCACCTCGGGATATGCCTCCGCCAGCCGTCCGCCGATTTCCTGAGAAATCTGGATGGAGTTCAGCGGGAAGCGCTTGTCCGCCCGCTTGGATTCCACCTTAAAGGACTTGGCGCAGGCGATATCGTCCCCCAGATAGTCCTGGCAGGCGGTAAAAATTGCGTCCAGATCCTTCTCACAGCCCCGGCTCCGGCTCCGGGAAATGATGCCAAACACCCGGCCGCAGGCCTCCCAGGCCCCGTCCAGATCACAGTCCTCGTTTTCCGGTTCCACATATACCGTGGACTGGAGCAGCCGAATCTTAAACTTGCCATAGGGCTTCAGTCTCCGGCTCAGATTGCTGTGGAGCTTGCCCTCAAAGCTGGCCCGGTTCAGCCCCTTCAGGACGATTTCGCCCATTTTCAGGAGAAACATTTCATTCATGTGTATTTCCTCGTTTTCTTAAAGTATATCAGAGGGATTATACACGATTTTCGCTGGATTTGCAATCACTTGAGCGCAGGCTCAGGCTGGCTCAGCTCTCGATAGGTTCGGATAATCACCACCAGCGCAAACAGGAACGTCAGAATATCTGCCAGCGGGAAGGAATACAGCAGTCCGTCCAGCCCGAAAAACCGGGGCAGAATCATGGGCAGAGATACGCCGAAAATCACCTCGCGGGTGAGCGAGATCATCGTAGAGGCCAGTGCCTTGCCCATGGCCTGGAGATAGATAAACGTGCCCTTGTTCATCATGGAAAGGAAAATCAGGCACAGATAAATCCGGAAGCTCCGAACCGCAAAGTCCGTATAATAGGCGCTCTCATTGGCCGCGCCGAAAATGCCGATGAGCTGCCGGGGGAAAATCTCCACAATGCACAGGGCAGCAAGGCCGATGCCCAGCTCCCACAGCAGGAGGTAGGTAAACAGCTTTTTCGCCCGATCCTTCCGTCCCGCGCCGATGTTATAGCCCACCACGGGAATGCAGCCCGCCGCCATGCCGATGGCAATGGAAATGGCAATCTGATAGAACTTCATGACGATGCCCATCACCGCCAAGGGAATCTGAGAATACTCCGGCTGCCCGAAAATCGGATCCAGCGCGCCGTATTTCGTGCACATATTCTGGAACGCCGCCATCGACAGCACCAGCGCAATCTGAGACAGGAAGCTGGTGATGCCCATGGTCAAATACCGGCGCATCAGGCCGCCGAACAGTCCAAAGCTGGTTTTGCGGAGATGCACGGCCTTCATGTGGAACAAATACCAGATGCTCAGTCCCGCCGTGAGAATCTGCCCCAATACCGTTGCCACCGCAGCGCCCTTCATGCCCATGTGCAGGGGATAGATCAAAATCGGGTCCAGCACCAGATTCGTCGCCGCACCGGCCAGTGTTGCCGCCATGGCAAACTTCGGGCTGCCGTCGGAGCGAATGATGGGGTTCATGGCCTGACCGAACATATAAAACGGAATGCCCAGGGAGATCCAAAAGAAATACTCCCTGGCGCAGGCATAGGTCTCCCCATTGACCTTGCCGCCGAACAGCGTGAGAATCGGCTCCATGAAGATGAGATAAACCGCAGTAAGTACAACGCTGCACAGAATACAAAGGATAATCGCGCTGCCGATGCTCTTATGGGCGTCCTCGTCCCGTCCTCCGCCCAGGCTCAGGCTGACAAAGGCGCAGCAGCCGTCACCGATCAGCACCGCAATGGCCAGCGCTACAACAGTCATGGGAAATACCACCGTGTTGGCCGCATTGCCGAAGGAGCCGAGATACGTGGCGTTGGCGATGAAAATCTGATCCACCACGTTGTACAGCGCCGCCACCAGCAGGGAGATCACACAGGGCACCGCATACTTTGCCATGAGCTTTCCCACCGGCTCCGTTTCCAAAAATGCATTTGACTTTTCTTCCATCGGAAAAACCTCCTAAAACGCAGAAAAAGCGTGCCGCCCTTCGCTGGATTTACGTCCGGAAAGACTACACGCTTTTGTCCACAGTATGAAAAAAGACGAGGGGCCGCAACTGGATTTACGCAGTTTCTGCCACTCGTCCTGTATATTTTATCGAATTTTTCCCGGGTTGTCAAAGGGAAATTGTCTTCCCCTGTTCCAAGCCCTTTAATTTCTCCCCAACTGATACGTCCGGTACTGAATTGCCTCGGCCAAATGCTCCGGCGCGATCTCCTCACTGCCCGCCAGATCCGCAATGGTTCGGGCCACCCGCAGAATCCGGTCATAGCTCCGGGCGGTGAGATTCATGGCTTCAAAGGCCATTTTCATTAGGCCCGTACAGGTGTCGTCCAGGCGGCAATACCGCTGCACCTGGGCAGGAGGCATGGCGGCGTTGCAGGAGATCTCCGTTTTCTCAAACCGCTTCCGCTGCACCGCCCGGGCCGCGTCCACCCGCTTTTTGATCTCCGCCGAGGATTCTCCCGGGGCCTTGGAGGAAAGCGCTTCAAACTCCACCGCCGGAACCTCCACGATCATGTCGATCCGGTCCAGCAGCGGCCCCGACAGCCGAGAGAGATACTGCTCTACGGATTTCTGGGTACAGCTGCATCGCCCGGAGGGATGCCCATACCAGCCGCATTTGCAGGGGTTCATGGCGCACACCAGCATAAACCGGCTGGGATAGGAGCAGGAGCCGCTGACCCGGGATATGGTCACCTTCCCGTCCTCCAGGGGCTGACGCATAATCTCCAGCGCCTCCTTTGAAAACTCCGGCAGCTCGTCCAAAAACAGAATGCCGTTATGGGCCAGACTGATTTCTCCGGGCTTGGGATTCGTTCCGCCGCCTGCCAGTCCCGCCGGAGAAACCGTATGATGGGGCGAACGGAACGGGCGTGCGGTCACCAGCGGCTGCTCCCGGGTAAGTAGGCCCATCACCGAATAGATCTGGCTGACCTCCAGGGATTCCGCCCGGGTCATGTCCGGCAGAATGGAGGGAAGTCGCTTTGCCAGCATACTTTTGCCCGCCCCGGGAGGGCCTACCATCAGAATATTATGAGACCCCGCCGCTGCAATTTCCAGCGCCCGCTTGACGTTCTCCTGGCCCTTGACATCTGCAAAGTCCGGATAGGCCGCCCGGTCTTCCTCGGGCATCCAAGGATTCACCGGCTCCATGGTGTGAATGCCGGTGAGATGATCGCAAAGCTCGCCTACGGTTTTCGGCGCATAGACGGTGATGTCCCCCGCCAGCGTCGCTTCCGGGCCGTTCTCCTCCGGCACCACAATGGTGTCGATCCCCGCCTTTTTTGCCGAGAGCACCATGGGCAGTACGCCGGACACCGGACGCAGCTCGCCGCTCATGCTGAGCTCTCCCAAAAACGCCCAGTTTTCGCCGGGCAAGCGCAGCTGTCCCGCCGTGGCCAGAATGCCCAGCAGAATGGGAAGATCATAGATCGTGCCGGTTTTTTTCGTCCCGGCGGGGGCCAAATTGATGGTAATTCTTGTGGTTGGAAATTTGAACCCGGTGCTGGTAATGGCCGCCCGCACCCGCTCCCGGGATTCCTTCACCGCCGCATCGGGAAGTCCTACGATATCAAACCCAGGAAGTCCCGAGGCGATGCAGCACTCCACCTCCACCAGATAGCCGGAAATCCCCGCCAGTCCCATTGAATTTAAGTGAAAAACCATGCGCCCTTCTCCTTCCCGATTTTTGCATCTTTTCCCGGAGCAACTACCCGTTTTCCCTGTAGTTCCAACTGTTACGGACGTTTCATATGTCACAGGAGTTTTTTCCATTTCCGCCTTTATTTTATCGCATTCCTTGTGAAATTTCAAACAAATATTTTATGCAACATCACACGCCGCCTCCGCACTTTAGCGAATTTCCTTGTGACATTATGCAAACTTTTCAGAAATATCTTGCAGGAGATTTACATTATCCTCGGTTTTATGGTACAATGGAATCGCTGCGAGTGAGAGCATCGTGACACATACTCTCATGGCGGGCGAGCAAACAGGTTCATCCCCATATTTTTGACGCCCAAACAATTCAAGGAGGAATTACTTTGGCTAGAAAGCTGAAAACCATGGACGGCAACAATGCCGCCGCACATGTGGCGTACGCCTTTACCGACGTCGCTGCCATCTACCCCATCACCCCCTCCTCTGTTATGGCAGAGCATATTGACGAGTGGGCTGCCGCCGGCCGGAAAAATCTGTTCGGTCAGACGGTAAAAGTCGCCGAAATGCAGTCCGAGGGTGGCGCCGCTGGCGCTGTTCACGGAAGCCTGATGTCCGGCGCACTGACTACAACCTTTACCGCATCTCAGGGTCTGCTCCTGATGATTCCCAACATGTATAAGATTGCCGCAGAGAATCTCCCCTGCGTCATGCACGTATCCGCCCGCGCCCTGGCAACCCATGCGCTGTCCATCTTTGGCGATCACAGCGACGTGATGGCCTGCCGCGGCACCGGCTTTGCCATGCTGGCATCCTCCAACCCCCAGGAGGTTATGGATCTTGCCGCCGTGGCCCATCTTGCCGCCATCGAGGGCTCCGCTTCCTTCCTGCATTTCTTCGACGGCTTCCGTACCTCCCACGAGATCCAGAAGATCGGCGTTTGGGATTATGCCGACCTGGACGAAATGCTGGACAAGGAGAAGGTTCAGGCCTTCCGCAAGGGCGCACTGAACCCCAACCATCCCCATATTAAGGGCTCCGCTCAGAACCCCGATATCTTCTTCCAGACCCGTGAGGCCTGCAACACCCACTATAGCGAGATTCCCGGTATTGTGGTCAAATACATGAACAAGGTCAACGAGAAGCTGGGCACCAACTATCAGCCCTTCAACTACTACGGCGCACCCGATGCCGAGTATGTGGTCATCTCCATGGGCTCCTCCTGCGACGCCCTGATGGAGGTCTGCGATTACCTGAACTCCACCGGCAAGAAGGTTGGCATGGTCAATGTCCACCTGTACCGCCCCTTCTGTCCCGAGTACCTCATCAACGTTCTGCCCGAAACCGTCAAGGGCATCGCCGTGCTGGACCGCTGCAAGGAGCCCGGCGCACTGGGTGAGCCTCTGTACCTCGATGTGGTCACTGCGCTGGCCGGCACCAAGTTCGGCTCCGTTCCCGTCATCGGCGGACGCTATGGTCTGGGCTCCAAGGACGTGGGCACCGGCTGCCTGATCTCCGCTTACCTCAACCTGATGTCCGATAAGCCTCAGGCTCCCTTCACCCTGGGCATCAACGACGACGTGACCCACCTGAGCCTGCCCATCACCGACAACACCGATTGTCAGGCCAAGGGCAACACCGCATGTAAGTTCTGGGGTCTCGGCTCTGACGGCACCGTTGGCGCCAACAAAAACTCCATCAAGATCATCGGCGACAACACCGACCTGAATGCTCAGGCTTACTTCCAGTACGACTCCAAGAAATCCGGCGGCGTGACCATCTCCCATCTGCGGTTTGGACCCGAGCCCATCCGCTCCAGCTACTATGTCACCGCATCCGACTTTGTGGCCTGCCACAATGCTTCTTACCTGGAGAAGTATCCCATGGCTCAGGATTGTAAGCCCGGCGGCACCTTCCTCATCAACTGCTCCTACAATGTAGAGGAGCTGGGCAAGGTACTCCCCGTGGAGGCCAAGCAGTATATTGCCAAGAACCATGTAAATGTCTACACCATCGATGCCGTGAAGATCGGCAAAGAGCTGGGTCTGGGTACCAAGTACAACATGGTGCTGATGTCCGCCTTCTTCAAGCTGGCCAACATCATCCCCATTGACGATGCCGTCCGTTACATGAAGGAAGCCTGCCAGACCTCTTACGGCAAGCTGGGCGACGAAGTGGTCAACAAGAACAAGAACGCGGTAGACGCCGGTCTCACCGGTATCGTCAAGCTGGATATTCCCGCAGATTGGGCCACCACCACCGAGGGCGGCGTAGAAGTACTGCCCGCTCCCTCCGGCAACCAGGTGCTCGATACCTTTGTCAAGGACGTGCTGATCCCCGCCAATGCACAGCGCGGCGACGAGATCCCCGTGTCCAAGCTCATGCCCCAGGCCGACGGCTCCCTGCCCTCCGGTACCGCTGCCTTTGAGAAGCGCGGTATTGCGGTAGAGGTTCCCGTATGGCTGCCTGAGAACTGCATCCAGTGCAACCGCTGCTCCTATGTGTGCCCCCATGCGGTCATCCGTCCCTTCGTGATGAATGATGAGGAGCTGAAGAACGCTCCCGAGGGCACCAAGGCCACCAAGATGCTGGGCAAGGGCACGGAGGGAATGCACTTCTCCATCGCCATCTCCCCCATGGACTGCACGGGCTGCGGCTCCTGCATCAATGTCTGCCCCGCGAAGAACAAGGCGCTGACCTCCAAGCCGCTGGCCGAGGCCATGGGCGACGAGCCTGTGTTTGAATATGCCACCAAGACCGTCACCGAGAAGCCCGTTCCTTTCAAGGCCAGCACCGTCAAGGGCTCTCAGTTCAAGACGCCTCTGTTCGAGTTCTCCGGTGCCTGCGCAGGCTGCGGCGAGACGCCCTATGTCAAGCTCATTACTCAGCTGTTCGGCGACCGCATGGTCATCGCCAACGCTACCGGCTGCTCCTCCATCTGGGGCGCCAGCGCACCTTCCATCCCCTACACCGTCAACAAGTGCGGCAAGGGTCCCGCTTGGGCAAACTCCCTGTTCGAGGACAATGCCGAGTTTGGCTACGGCATGATGCTGGGCGCTCAGCAGCGCCGGGCAAAGCTCCAGAGCCTGGTTTCCGACCTGGTGAAGGAAGAAATCCCCGCTGAGCTGAAGACCGCCGCCGAGAACTGGCTGGCTGCCAGCAACGAGGGCGAAGGTTCCCGCGAGCCCTCCGCCGCTTTTGAGGCAGAGATTCAGAAGTATCAGGCCGAGGTTCCCGCACTGGGCGAGATTGCCGACATGACCGACATGCTGGTGAAGCCCTCTCAGTGGATCTTCGGCGGCGACGGCTGGGCCTACGACATCGGCTACGGCGGCCTGGATCATGTTCTGGCTCAGAATCAGAACGTCAACATCTTCGTGCTGGACACCGAGGTATACTCCAACACCGGCGGACAGGCCTCCAAGGCGACCCCCATCGGCGCTGTGGCAGAGTTTGCCGCCGCCGGCAAGGCCGTGAAGAAGAAGGATCTGGCCCAGATCGCCATGACCTACGGCTATGTATATGTGGCTCAGGTTGCCATGGGCGCTGATTATCAGCAGACCCTGAACGCCATTATGGAGGCCGAGGCCTACGACGGCCCCTCCCTGATCATCGCTTACGCTCCCTGCATCAACCACCACGCAAAGGCTGGTATGGGCAAGGCCATGCAGACCATGGAGCGCGCAGTCAAGGCCGGCTACTGGCATCTGTTCCGGTTCAACCCTGAGAAGGAAAAGCCCTTTACCCTGGATTCCAAGGAGCCCACGGACAAGTACAACGACTACATCATGTCCGAGAGCCGCTACAGCTCCCTGGCAAAGAGCTTCCCCGATCGTGCAAAAGAGCTGTTCGCCGAGGCTGAGGAGTTTGCCGCAGAGAAGTATCAGGATCTCACCAAGCGTCAGGCAAACCAGTAATTTCATCCCGTCACTCCGGAGGGCAGATGCTCTCCGGAGTTTTTTCCTCTGCGGACAAAAGTACACAAATCCTGCATTTTTACCCCCGCTTCGGGGATTATTCCGGTATTTCAGTCTATTTTCGCGTCTTTTCCATAGAATCGCCTGAAATTTTGCACCCTCCCGTAAAATTCTTGCAAATTATTTCTTTCATCCCCTTGACATCTCAGGGCGGATGTAATAAAATAGAGACCGGCAAAACGTACGATACGTTTTGTGACAAATGGTACCATCGGCGTGTCACCCGATGTTCCCGTTTTACTTTGCTTCCAATCCGACTGCCTGTTCAGGTCACCTCCCTGAGTCGTAGCCAGGCAGTCGGTTGTGGGGGCGGCTGAGGACGACGAATTATTTTGCTCCGCGCAAAATGATTCGTCTTTTTCCTGCACTGTACTTGAATTTTTCATATATTTTGCTATACTAGTAAGAAAAGAACGTGAATACTGTCTCAGGTGTTCCATATTTTAGGTGATACTACATGAGCTCTACCAACAATCTGATTTTGAACGCAAAACTCTCTCTGGACAGCGATGTACCGCTGTATAACCAGCTTGTGGCAATCATTAAGCGCCATATTTCCGCAGGGATTCTGGTTCCCGGAGATCTTCTGCCCTCCGAATCCGAACTCTGCAAGGCGCTTTCCATCTCCCGCTCCACCGTCCGCCAGGCCATTGGCGCACTGGAGTCCGAGGGTCTGGTGGTTCGCCGTCAGGGCAAAGGCACGTTTGTTGCCGAGCCGAAGGTTCATCGCAAAACCGAGCGGGTCTATTCCTTTACCGCAGAAATGACCGCCATGGGCCTGACCCCTTCTTCGGATCTCATCGAGTTTACCGTCATCACGCCCACCCCGGATATCGTCAAAATGCTGGAGCTTCGCAGCAGTGATACCAAGGTCTATAAGTTCACCCGAATCCGGAAGGTTAACGGCGAGCCGCTGATGCTGGAAACCTCGTTCTATCCCCAGTACATCTACCCCAACCTGACCCCCGAGCTGCTGACCACCCATTCCTTCTATTCCCTGCTCTACGATGTGGGCGTAATTCCCTACACCGCAGTGGATTCCTATGAGGCGGTGAAGTTCAGCAAGTCTGACGCCGAGCTGCTCCATTGCCGCGCAGGCAGTGCAGGCTTCTTTGTCCAGCGCCAGACCCGCACCGAAAGCGGCGAATGCTACGAGTTCACCCAGACCTATATGCGGGGTGACCGTGCGTCTCTCGACATTGTGCTCCACAAGGACGGCGTTACCTTCTCCCGCAGTGTGGATAAAACCCATACGGGCTGATTTCGATTTTCCAAGCCTCCGGTTCTCCGGGGGCTTTTTTCGGGCCGGGATGCTCTGAAATTTTTTCTTGTGTAATACCGGTCAATGTATTATAATGTGCTAAGACATCAGTTGATTTTACTGGGCTTTTACGCCCCTTTATTTAGGAGGAACCTATTTTGCTTCATCATTCCACTCAGGAAATGGCTTCTTATTTACAGCCCGGCAAGCATGTGCACCTGATCGGCATCGGCGGCGTGTCCATGTGCGCCCTGGGCATGGTGCTCCATGGCATGGGCATTCAGGTCACCGGCTCCGATATGCATCAGAGCAAGGCCACCGACCATCTGGAGGAGACCGGCATCCCCGTTACCATCGGCCACAAGGCCGAGAACATCGAGGGCGCCGACTGCATCATCCGTACCGCCGCAGTCCACGATGAAAACCCCGAAATTGCCGCTGCCATTGCGAGGAATATCCCCGTGTTTGAGCGTGCTCAGTCCTGGGGCTATATTATGACCGCTTATAAAAACGCCGTCTGCTTCTCCGGCACCCACGGCAAAACCACCGCCACCTCCATGATGACCCATATCGCCATGGAGGCCGGAATCGACCCCACGGTCATGATCGGCGGCTACCTCAACCTGCTGGATGCGGGCCATCGGGTGGGTCATGGCGACACCATCATTATGGAGTCCTGCGAATACTGCAACTCCTTCCTGAACTTCACCCCCACCATTGCGGTGATTCTGGACATCGACGCGGATCATCTGGACTTTTTCAAGGATCTGGAGGACATCAAGCATTCCTTCCGGCAGTTTGCCGAGCTGACCCCTGAGGATCGCGGCATTGTCATTGCCAACGGCATGGACAAGAACACCATGGATGCACTCAAGGGCATTGACCGCCGGGTCATCACCTTCGGTCTGACCCCGGATATGGACGTGTATCCCCTGCATTTTGATCGGGGCCACTCCAGCTTCGACGTGATGTGCAAGGGCAGCTTCTACGCCCACGTAGATCTTCGGGTTCTGGGCAAGCACAACTGTATGGACGCGCTGGCTGCCATTGCTGCGGCCTGGGCTCTGGGCATTGAGCCAGAAGCCGTGACCCGCGGCCTGGTTTCCTTCACCGGCGCTGCCCGGCGCATGGAGTTCAAGGGCGTTTACAACGGCGCAGACATCTATGACGACTACGCCCACCATCCCGGCGAGCTGAAGGCTACGCTGGATGCCGTTCCCGAGCGAGGCTACAGCCGTACCATTGTGGTATTCCAGCCCCACACCTATTCCCGCACCAAGGCGCTGTTCCCTGAGTTTGTGGAGCAGCTTCGCCGTCCCGATCTCACCATTCTGGCGGAGATTTACGCCGCCCGGGAAACCAACACCGTGGGCATCTCCTCCAAGGATCTGGCAGACCAGATCCCCGGAGCGGAGTATTACAAGACCTTCGACGAAATCACCCAGCGGCTTCGTGAAATTGCCGCCCCCGGCGATCTCATCCTCACCATTGGCGCCGGCGACATCTATCTGGTCGGCGAGGCTCTGGCGAAAGAACAGGCTTAACAGGAAAACAGGAAGCGCCGCAGCTGCTTGCGGCGCTTTTCCAAACTCCTTAACTGTTTCTTAAAGGGTCGGCATCTTTGTTTTTAATTCCATGTTTGATACACTATGGACGGAAGGTGTGAGAGATATGTACAAAATACTCATCTGCGATGACGAAACCGATATTCGCAACGCTCTGAACATCTATCTCAGTGCCCAGGGCTACGAAACAGTCCTCTGCGCCAACGGGCAGGAGGCGCTGGACGCTGTGGAGCAGGGCAATATCGGTCTGGTTCTGCTGGATATCATGATGCCCGTGATGGACGGGATCACCGTGCTGTCCAAGCTGCGCAAAACCAGCAATGTGCCGGTGATTCTTCTGACCGCCAAGGGAGAGGATACCGACAAGGTGCTGGGCCTGGACGTGGGCGCAGATGACTATATCACAAAGCCCTTTAACCCCATGGAGGTATTGGCCCGGGTCAAATCCCAGCTGCGCCGGTATCTCCAGCTGGGCGCGGCAGTGACTCCCACCACGGAGCTCCACTGCGGCCCTGTTTCCATGGACGATCGTTCCAAAGCCGTTACGGTAGATGGAGACCCCATCAGCCTGACCCCCACGGAGTATGAGATCCTCAAGCTGTTTCTCACCCATCCCGGCCAGGTGTTCTCCATGGCGGAGATCTACCGTCAGGTCTGGAAGGAAGCACCCCTGGGAGCCGAGGGCACCGTGGCCGTACATATCCGGCACCTGCGAGAAAAAATCGAGATAGACCCAGCCAATCCCCGCTGCCTGAAGGTGGTTTGGGGCCAGGGCTATAAGTTTGTCTCCACCTGATCGGAGTGATTTTCGGATGCCACAATTTATGAAGAAAACCGGATGCAAGGTTCTTGGCGCCATTTTATGCATTCTCCTGCTGGCTGCGGGACTGTTCTTCGGGATTCTCACCCTGGTGGTGGCGGGGTATGGCGGCTTTACCAGCCAATCTGCACTGTATGATGGTCTGGTGACGGATCGCCTGTCCCGGGACACCGATGTGATCATGAACGGCTACTTTGACCCCAACGACCCAACCCACCCCTGGGCGTCCTACTACAGCGGCAGCATTTTCACCGGCGACAATTCCAATCTGCTCTGGACCATCACCAAAGATGGCAGCGATACCCCCGTGCTCTCCACCTACGACGGGGAAGACAGTATGACGAATCTCAGCAGCAGCTTTAGCTATTCCACCACCGAATCGTCCCCCCGGGATGTTTACACCATCGACTCCCAGCTGTTCTACTGCGACGGCACGCTCTATACCTACAGTGAGGGCTACGACCAGTTTTCCCCGGTCAAATCCGGCTCTAGCCAAAAGATTTCCGGCATTGAGTCTTATCCCGACACCATGCAGTCCCTGGGCTTTACCTATAACGGCAGTCACTATGCCTATGAAGACGAGGAAGCCGAGCCGGGCTTTTACTGGGCGGGCAATGATACCCTGACCTATACCACTGTGGACACCACCTACACCATCACCTGCTACCTGCTGAAGGATATGCCCTACAACGACCAGTATCGGAAGCTCTATCTCCTCAGCAACACCCTGTATTGGGAGCGCTATGTCCTCTGCGGCATTACCGCCGGGCTGCTGATCCCCGCGCTGATTCTGCTGGTGCTGCTGTGCTGTACGGTGGGCCGGGTGAATGGCAAGGACGAAGCGGTGCTCAACCCCATCCACAAAATCCCCGGCGAGCTGGCGCTGATTCCTGTGATCCTGTTCCCGCTGCTGGGGCTGAGCATGGTGGACAGCAACTTCTCCTATTACCAGACCGCGCTGATTGGGCTGGGCTTTGGCTGCGCCATCAGTGCCCCGTTCCTGGTCTATTTCTTTGTGACCCTGTGCGCCCGGGTGAAAACCCACACGCTGCTGCACAATACCCTGTGCGCACGGCTGTGGCATTTTCTCCGGAAGGCCGGAAAGTCCGCATCCGCCGCCGGTGCCGCCGTATTCCTGCATCTTCCGCTGATCTGGAAGGTGATGGGCGCTTATCTGGCGCTGTGCCTGCTGGAGCTCATTGGACTGGGGCTGTTCTATTATGGAAGCGGCACCCTCTACTTCTTCTGGATCGCAGAAAAGCTGCTGCTGGGCGGCATTCTCGCCTATGTGTGCATGAGCTTCCTGCGGCTGAAATCCGGGGCCGAGCGCATTTCCGCCGGAGATTACAACACCAAGGTCTCCACGGAGCATCTGGTGCTGGAATTCAAGTCCACCGCCGAAACACTGAATCACATTCAGGATGGTATCAACACCGCCGTGGAGAGCAGGATGCGCTCAGAACGGCTGAAAACCGAGCTCATCACCAATGTCTCCCACGATCTGAAAACCCCGCTGACGTCCATTGTCAGCTATGTGGACCTGCTCAAGCAGGAGCCTGCGGGTTCTCCCGCCGCTGCGGAATATCTTCAGGTGCTGGACCGCCAGTCTGCGCGGCTGAAAAAGCTCATTGAGGATTTGGTGGAGGCCAGCAAAGCGTCCACCGGCAACATCACCGTCCACGCCGAGCCCCTGGACTTCTCCATGATGCTGGGCCAGGCCCTGGGCGAATACAGCGAGCGGCTGGAAAAAGCGGGCCTGACGCCCGTGGCAAAGCTGCCGGAGACTCCGGTGATGATCTCCGCCGACGGACGGCTGCTGTGGCGGATCCTGGACAATCTTCTGGGCAATGCAGTAAAATACGCCATGCCCGGCACCAGATTGTATGTCACCCTCACCGCCGACACCCACGCCATTGTCACATTCCGTAACATCTCCCGGGACCCCCTGGACGTTACCCCTGAGGAGCTCATGGAGCGCTTTGTACGGGGCGATTCCTCTCGGCACACCGAGGGCAGTGGGCTTGGTCTTTCCATCGCACAGAGCCTTGCAGAGTCTATGGGCGGCGAATTCCTGCTGTCGGTGGACGGCGATCTGTTTAAGGCCGCCGTGGTCTTCCCCGCTCTGCCAATGCCCGCTGCGCCGGAACCTCAGCCTTCCGTCCCCGAAGAACCCACGCTATGATACAAAAATTCCCCGGTGCATCCCATTTTGAGATGCACCGGGGATTTGCTTTTCGTATGGATTACAGTCCTGCGTAGCTGATATAGCGCACCAGGAACGTCGCCACCTGCTCCCGGGTGGCATTGTTCAGGGGCATGATTTTGCTGTCATTGCTGCCCTTCAAAATATCGTTTTCCACAGCCCACACAACGGCTTTTTTTGCATACCCGGCCACCTTGTCCACATCCTTAAAGCCGGACAAATCGCCCTTAGTTTCCGGTTCGCCGCTAAGCCGATAGAGCATGGTGATCATGTCCTGCCGGGTTACGGCAGCCTCCGGCGCAAAGCGGTTTTTGCCCACACCGTTGATAACGCCGTTCTGCTGTGCCCAGGCGATGGGATCCCGATAATACTGCATGGTCAGGTCAGTAAATGTGCTGGAGCCGGTGACCTCGGGGCTGCCACTGAGCCGATAGAGCATGGTGGCCAGCTGACCTCTGGTTGCGATTCCCGCAGGGTCAAACCTCGTCGGACTCATGCCGTTGATGAGGCCCCGTTCATAGGCCTGAAGGATGGCCTCATAGCTCCACCGGGTCACTGCCACGTCCTTAAATGGCAGTGCGGAAATCCCAGCGTCGTACCAGTAGTCCAAATCCACGTTCTGATCGGGAATGCCCTCCACATAGCCGCTGGAGGTGCACTGCCAGAATTCATGGTCGCCGCCGTAATCCGTCTTTGAGGCATAGTGTGCCAGCCAAACCGAGCCGGTGAGCTGACTGGGATTCAGCTGCTTTTCCAGCATATTCTTGTTGGCATAGACCGCCCCGCGATAACCCGCCGCTGTTACTTCCTCACAGAAGGCATTGCAGATCGCCGTAGCCTGATTTTTCGAAAGGTTCGCCTGATACAGCCGTCCGGTGAGCCGTCCGGTAGAAGGATCGTCGGCGTATTCATAGTCGATGACCACCGGCAGAGTCACGGAATAACCCCGAATCCGGCTGAGTACAAATTGGGCCTCCTCCTTTGCCTCGGCCACGGTAATGGCCTGGGAGTAGATATAAACACCCACCTGAATACCGCTATCAATGGCCCCCTGGAGGTTCTGGTACACCAGCTTGTCCTCGGCCAGACTGCCGGTGCCCCAGCCGCGATAGCCCACCCGGATAAACGCGAATTCAATGCCGTTTTTCTTTACGGTGGCCCAGTCGATATTCCCCTGGAACTGGGAGATGTCCACTCCCTTGCGCAGGGTTTCGCCGTCCTTCAAAGGCCGGGGTGTAAACCAGGAATGATCCACCCCATAGGCCGCCAGCTGGGAATTTTGAATCTCCCCACGATGGGCCTCGGCCCAATACTGGGGATCTTCCTCCTCCGGAACAACCTCGTCCTCCGGCGCAGTCTCTACATAGTAGCCGTCCTCCTGAGGATATGTATCGGTATCCGACGCCATGGCCGGAACCACACAGCTCTGGGCCAGCAGCATCGCCGCCAGCATCAGGCTGATTCCTTTGCACTTTTTCATTCTCGCGCTCCCTTCCGTCTGATGGTTACAGTTTGTAACATTTCTATTGTATCATAGGTTCCCGAAATACGCAACCCGTTATGGCACAAAAATGGACGCTCTCGCGTCCATTTCTGTATAAATTTCTTGCCGTTTAGCTGGTTTCGCCCAGATAGATGCTCACGCGATTCTGAATCAGCGCCGCCACATCATCGGCGGACTTATCGCCGGAGAAGAAGGCAGCCGCTTCCTCATTGATGATGTCCAGAATGTCGCTGTCATAGTTGCCGCCCACAGCGGCATTGTCCACCATGGCCTTGAAATCGTCCACCTGCTCCTGGGTCAGCGGCGGGATGGTGTATTCGGTATCGCCGATGTGGGCGGTCTGGTCATAGTAAACCGTCTCGCCGTTTTCATCGGTGTAGGAATCCTTTTCCATGGTCGCTGCCATCGCCTTGTCAAAGGCAGTTTTGGTCACCGGGAAGCCCCACTGATCGGTCTGAAAATCGTCGGAAAGCAGGGTCTTGATGAAATCCCAAGCCGCATCGGTATACTTGGACTTTGCGGAGATGGCCAGGCCGCCGCCAACGCTGATCTGCACGCCGCTGCCCTCGTCGGTGGGATAGCCAATGTTCACCATGCCGAAGTTCTTGTTGTTGTACAGGCCATAGAACTCCTTGATGGAATAGCTGTCGCCGGAAATGTAGGAGGTAGTCAGCAGCAGGTCGCCGGACTGGAGCTGCTGATAGGTATCGTCCGAGTTGGTGCTGACGGAATCCTCGTTTCCATACAGCTCCTCCTTGGTGGGCAGCTTGGAGGATGCAGCCAGCAGCTGCTTAAAGGCGTCGCTGTCGAAGGAGCAGGTTGCCTTGCCGTAATCCACAAACTGATTGATGTTCTGATAGACCATCTGCTGGAGGAACTCCGTCTGGGTGGTATATTCCATCACGGAGACGGTATCGTCCAGGCCGTCGATCACCTGTGCCATCTCCGCCATATTCCAGGAGGTACGGTCTCCCACCAGCTTGACACTGGCAATCAGCGACTGTACGTTGAAGCAGTAGGGCATACCATAGAGCTTTCCATCGGAAATATAGGCCTTCAGTGCGCCTGCCACCAGGTCGTCCTGGGAAATGCTGTCGTCCTTCTCCATCAAAGCGCTGAGGTCCGCCAGCGCGCCCTTGGCGATGTACTTCTCCTGATGGCCGCTGGTGATGGAGATGATATCCGGGCAATTGCCGGAAACCACGTCACGATCCAGCTGCTGAGCACCCAGAGTATAATCGTCCTCCGTGTTGTACTGATTGTAATCCACCAGGGTAATCCGGTAGTCGTTGCTCTTGCGGTTATAGTCGATGACGGCATCCTTGATGTTGCTGTCCAAATACTCCGCGCCCAGCGTCAGCAGGGTTCGCTCGGGGATTTCAGACGCGGGGGTTTTGGTCAGGGTGCCCAGCTCATAGGTGTCTCTGCCCTTCATGCTGAACCGGCTGCACAGCACCAGGATCTGATCCTCGCTGGCCGCCGCTACACCGGAAAGGTTCGTGGCATTGATGTCGGAATCCAGCCAGGAGAGCATCTTGGTGGAAGCGCCGGTATTAATGTCCACACTGTAGAGGAAGTTGCCGTCGGAGGCCATCAGAGTGCTGCCGGTGCCGGGGTAAACGTTCATGCTGCTGAAGTTGCCGTCGCCGGAGATGGTGATGGGGTCGCCCAGCTTGCCACTTTCTACTTTGCACAGGGTAGCGCTGCCTGCGCCGTCCGCAAAATACTCCGCTACCACGGTTCCGTCGCCAGTACTGATCATATTCATGATCCACTGATTATCCATGTCAATATGCTCCTTCTCGGAGCCGTCCGCGCCGAAGCAGTAGATTTTGCTGTCGCTGGCAATGTACAGGTTGCCCTCGCCGTCCTGGGCCACATACTGGGGGTAGAACCAGTCCTGATCGGAGCTGACAATCTCAGTCAGGTCAATCTCCTGCATCTGATTGCCGTTCATGTCATACTGATAGGCGGTATAGGTCTCCTGGCTATCCCCGCCCGTGTAGCCCTCGTCAACGGCAGACCCCTCGGTGTTGCCCTCAGCCTCGGCAGTCTCATCCACGGGCGCTTCCGCTTTCTCCGCAGATGCCGCTTCGTCGGCGGCAGTCTCCTCCGCAGGTGCTTCGGCGGTTTCCTCCGTGGCTTCTGCCACCGGCTCTCCTGCCGGATCGGCTGCTGCGCCATCCTCGGTCATCGTTGCATCCGCCCCATCCGTGGAATATGTATACGTGTCAATGATCGTCCAATAGCTGCCTCCGTCCGGGCTGACCGTAAGGGCCTGAAGGTTCTGGCTGGAGGTATCCGTGCTCTCCAGTGCCGTCATGGGGATTTCCGTCACTTCGCCGGTGGCAGGATCGGCGCAATACAGGCGTACCCCGGACTGACCCGCCGCATCATCATAATACTGGCCCGCAAAATACATTTTTCCCTGGACAGTGGTGACATTGTTGCTGTTGATCCAATCCAAATCCGTGTCCAGCTCGTGATACTCGGAAAGATAGCCGTAGCCCAGCTCCTGGGCCAGGGTTTTGGTCTCATTCTTGCTGTCCTTGGAGCCGCCCTTGTCTCCGCAAGCTGCCATGGATAGGCACATGGCTCCGGTCATTGCGATTGCCGCACCTCGTTTCAAATACTTGTTCATAGAACACCTGTTTCCTTTCTGGGACTCTGCCCCACAAATTCTGAGTTTCTATTTCATGCGCATCCATAGGATCCGCAGCGTGTTACCGTTTTCTTCTCCAGCGCTGTTTTCCGGAGGAATAATCCAGCTCGTGATGCTTCACTTTCTTCGGCTTTTTCCGATGTCTTCGCAGGAAGGCTTCCGGTTCCTCGCCCCGGAGCTTTGCCTCATAGATTCGGGTATTGCGCCGGTCAATGGCGTTTCCAATGGCAATGGGGATACTGTAAAGGCCCCAGGTGCGCTTACGGTTCAGAAGAATCAGCCAGATCAGCACGCTGATGCCCACAATCGCCAATAGAATCGCCTCGGGAATCAGCCGCAGTGCCAGATGGTTTTCCGCCAGCTTTGCGGCGTTTTCATAATAGGGATAGCCGATGGCCTTGTCGGAAATGCCCCGGGTGGAGAGATGCCGCAATACATTCCACCGATTCTCCAGGGAAAACCGTCCGGCATTGTCGGTATAGGTTGTGTCCTCCGGTACAATTTCCTTGATGACCGATTGCAGGGTGGACACCGCAAAATTCTTAACCGGCTGGGGCAGCACCATTTCAAGGCACGTGTAGCTTACATCGCTTTCGGTGCTTCCGTTGGGCATTGCATCCGCCGAAGCCGCATCGGAATTGTCGTCACTGGGCACGGAGCTTCCGCCGGTCACCCCGGGAGAATCCGCATAGACCCAGGCCCGCCGGGTGCCGTCCGACGCTTCGCTATTATATTTCCCTGCCGGATAATCTACCACTGCCGCCACCTGATAGCGCTGGCCGTTCCACTCCAGGAACTCCCCCGCCACATTGTCGGAATAGAACAGATCCCAGGCGGTCTGCCGGTCCAATACGATCCGGTCATGCATCACGTCGTCCTCAGACATATACCAGCCCGTCCGAAGCTCCATGGGATGCATCCGGAAATAATCGCCGGTGACCAGTGTCAGCTCCACATTGCTGCTGGCAATGCCGTTTTTCAGCGTCACCTGCTCGGTCTTGGAGGCCGCGTAAAACCAGGGGTAGTCCTCAGAGGGAACACCTGCCGCACGCAGCGCATTTTCAATGGCCAGCCGAAGGGTGGGGATCACGGAATCGGAAATGGCATTGTCCTCCGGCAGATACACCGATGCCTGGGCATAGGGCTTGTCCTCGGTTTCCCAGCGGACATAGGCGGTCTGATCCGTTAGCTCCGACACAACCTTCCGGTCTCCCCGGCACAGGCCATGCCATATGCCAAGGCAAATCAGCACGATGAGGCCCCACAGGATCCATTTCCATCTTCTAAGCAGCCAGCGGAGCACTTGTTTCACCCGCAAATGCCTCACCTCACTCTGCAATCCGCACCTGGGTTCCAACCTCCAGGGGGACCGTTGCCGTGGTGATGACGAAATCATCAGCGGACAGATCACCGGATACGGCACTGTTGTTGTCATCCGAGGCCACAATGGTCACGGTCTTTTTCCGCACCGTATACCGGTTGCCCAAAGGGCTGGACTTCACCTGTACGGTGTAGACATAGCTGCCGTCGGCATCGGTATGGATGGCCGCGCTGGGAATCACCAGGTCATAGCTGGAATTCTTATCACCCACGGAGAAACTCAGGCTTTGGCCCACGCTGACATCCTCGCCGGTAACGGCGAAGGTCAGTACCCGGCTGTTGGCGGGGTCCTTTTTATCGGAGGTAATGGAGGTCAGGGTCATGGTAATGCCGCTGTCCCAAAGGTTCGTGATCTCCGCCTGAAGTCCTTCCTTCAGGGTACGGGCCTGCTCCTTGGTGACGGTGGCTTTGAGGGTATAGCCCTTCTCCGTCATTTCCACCACCATCAGAGGGGTGTCCGCCGTGGTGGTATCGCCTGCGGCCACATTGACCTCCGTGACCACGCCGGCATAGCGGCTCTTGATATTCGCCGCAGAGGTCTTCTCCTCCAGCGACTCGACCTTTTCCTCCGCTGCCTTTACTTCCTCTGCCTTTGCTTCCAAATCCAGTTTGGCTACTGCTTCATTATAAGCGTTGGCAGCCTCCGTGTCCTTGGCCGCTGCCTGTAGCGTTGCCAGATTGTCCTTGGCACTCTGGAGGGCCGACTGTGCCGCAGAAACGGAGGTAGCGTCCTGGTTTCTCGACTGAAATGTAGCGGTGGCATCCTGGGCACTATCGTAAGCTGCCTGTGCCTGATTTGCGGCGTAGGTTGCATCAAGAAGATTCTGCTGTGCCTCAGAAAGCTGTGCGTCCACTTCCGTGCTCGACTCCGAAGCACTGTTTTGTTCTTTCAGATTATTCACCAAGCTGTCATAATACTCTTTATCGCGGTTTTTCGTTGCCAGATCAGCCTTTGCCGCTGCCTCCTGATCCTGATACCACTTGAGGTCGCTCTCATATTTCTGGGCATTTGCCAGATCCGTCTCCGCCTTGGTCACCGCCGCCTGGGCCTGAGCCAGGCTAGCCGCCCGCGCCGCTGCGCCGTCCTCATTTTTGGGGAGCTTGAGCTTTTCATAGTCCAGCTTCACGGTAGCGAGATTGGCCCGGGCATCCTGGAGCTCCTGGCTTTCTGTAGCGTCCAGGGTCAACAGGGTATCCCCCGCCGCAATGGTGTCGCCCTTTTTCACGTTCACCGCTGCCACGGTTCTGGTTTCCTGCACCGTCACGTTATAGCTCTGGGCAGATTCCACAGTGCCGGAGCCACGGATTTTCGTGGTCAGGGTGGTGGACTGGGGATACTGCGCCGCCACCTCCGGCAGAGAATAGTTCATAATCGTATTGGAAAAGAAGGTCAGTACCAGCAGCACCGCCAGAAAAATGATGATCGCATTTTTCACCCAGTCCCGCTTGCCGCGCTTTTTTCTGCGCCGTCCTTCCGTTGACAGTTCGTTTGTCATGGCTTCCACCTCTCTCATTATCCCTTGATGCCGCCGGAGTAGGTAATGCCCTCCTCCAGATATTCTTCGCCCCATAGGAACATCAGCAGGGTCGGCACCATATAGATCACAGCCACCGCAAAGGCAACGCCCACCTCGCCGCTGTTGATTTCACTGAGGAATACGCTCAGGGGGTATTTTTCCTGATCGGTAAACAAAATCAGGGGCTGCTCCACCATATTCCAGTAGTCGATGAACACCAGCATTGCAACGCTCACCAGTGCGTTTTTACACATGGGCAGGCACACTCTGGAGAAAATCTGCCACTCTCCCGCACCATCCAGCTGCGCCGCTTCAATATAGGACTTGGGAATTCGGCGCATATTCTTTGTCAGCAAAAATACGCTGAACGGGGCAAAAATGCCCGGCAGAATAATGGCCCAGTTGGTATCCAGCAGGCCCAGCCACTTACTCACCAGATAGTTGGGCACCAGCGTTACCTGATAGGGCATGAGCATCAAAATAATATAGCCGAAAAACACCATCTCCCGGACCTTACCCCGGTATCGTGAAAAACCATAAGCCGCAAGGGAAGCCAGCGCCACCTGAAAGATCACAATGGGCACCGTCAGAATCACGGAGTTCCAGAATTTCAGCAGATAGGAGGGACTGTTGAACAGCACCGTCCAATACTGCTTAAACGACACCATATCCGGGATAAATTTCAGGTTCACCTGCTTGGAAATATAGCTGGTCACCGCCTGATTGCTGCTGCCGCTTTGATTCCCGGCGCTGGCATTGCCAAACACCGCGCCATAGTTGGCGGTGATCTCGTCCTGGGTCATAAAGGAGTTGGTAATGGTCAGGACGATGGGCGTTAAAAACAGCAGCGCCATGCTCAGGGCAATCACCGTCAGCAGGATGCGCACCGCCCGCCTTCTCCGCCGGTAGTAGCCCTGCCGGTGGGTTTTCGGATGCTTTGGAACTCGGCTCATTCCTCCTCCACATCCTTTCCCAGCTTGTTGTCCACCAGGAACAGCAGGCCAATCACCAGTACCATCACCGCCGCCATCACCAGCGCCGCGGAGGACAGCTTTTGATAGTCCATGCTCTCAAAGGTGTTGTTCATAAAGTGCTGCAATAAGTATAGCCCGTCATAGGGGTACTTTCCGGTGAGGAGATAGACCTCCCGGAAGATTTTCATGGAGTTGATCAGGCTGAGGATCGTCACAAACAGAATCGTGGGGAAGATGTACCGGAGCTTGATCTGGAAGAAGATCCGCATGGAGCTTGCCCCCTCCAGCATCGCCATTTCCTGAATGTCCGTTGGCACATTGGCCAGCGCCGCCAGAAACAGGATCATGTCGTAACCGATGTTCTTCCACAAAAACAGCAGGATCACCACATAGCGGTTGAACTCCGACTTCATCCAGTCAATTTTCTCCACGCCAAAATGGGCGAGGAAATCGTTCAGCGCGCCATTGTTGCTGAAAATAACCTGCCAAATGAGCACGATGGACGCCACCGGCACCATCAGCGGTGACAGCATAAATGTCCGGATCTGGCTGCGCAGGGGAATCCTCTGACTGAGCATACACGCCAGCAGCAGCGACCCGATCACCGCCGACGGAACTGCAATCAGCGAGAAAATCGCCGTATTCTTTGCCGCCAACCGGAAGGACTGGTTTTGGAACAGATTCCGGAAGTTATCAAAGCCCACAAATTCATGGAGCACCGGATTGTTCACAAAGGCGTAGTAAATCACCACAAAAAAGGGCAGCACAAAGAAAACCAGAACGCCTAGTAAGCTAGGGGATACAAACGCCAGGCTCACCAGCCGTTCCCGCCGCTTTTCCCGGCGCTCTGCCGCAGTCAGGTGCGCATTCCGCTCTTTCCGCGATGGCTTTTTTCGTTTTTTCATGGCGCTTCCCCCTTTCCTGTGTTCTTCCTATATAGACGTATGTTTTCCCGGTCAGGTTTCACTTCCGGAAAAATATCTTCACTTTATTTTCACCGTGCACTGTGTCCATGCTGTGTCCAACTGTATTAATCACGTTAGTACGATTATATCATAGCTCCGGTTTTGGCACAAGCCCGGCAAGATTAAGGTTTCCTTAAAGGTTTTGGAGGAATCGAAATAGAGAAAAACACCGCAGTCCGGGGGTATTTCCCGAACTGCGGTGCAGTTTAGATGGATTTACTTCTTCTTTTTCTTGGATGCCACAATGCAGCCTGCCGCAATAACCGCCACAAGGATCACGATGATGGCAATCACAACGGGGGTATTGCTCTTTTCTGCGGGCTGTTCCGCCGCCGCGGGCGCTTCCTCCTCGGCAGATGCAGGGGCTGCGATTTCGGTTTCAGCCGGTGCGGGAGCTTCGGTCTCTACGGTGCTCTCCACCGCGGAGATTCGGGTCTCCACAATGCTTTCCTCGGGCTCCTCAGCGGGGGCCTCGTCCTCTGCGCCCCAGGCTGCCTCGGTGTAGACGGTACCGTCGGGTGCGGTGGGGGTGTAGTCCAGGTTCACATACTCCTCGGCCTTCTGGGGCTCGAAGGTATATTCGCCGTCCGCCACGGTGCCAATGCCGGGCACGTGCTCAAAGGCAGTGAGATCATCGGTGCCATAGGTGCCGGTTACGGTGATGGTGTAGTCGCTGTCGCCGTCCACATAGCTGGTGCCGTCGGCGGAAACAATGGAAACGGTCTTGCCCTGATCGTCCAGAATTTCATCTCCGGCGGTGTAGAGATCCCGCACCTGGCTGTCTCCGGTGACGGTCCAAACTGCGGTGCCGTCCATATAAACGTCGCAGCCCCGGTCACCGTTGTCCTCCCGGCACAGGAATGCGCCGGTCATTTCGGTGTCCTGGGTTAGGAAGCAGCCAAGGTAGCTCCAGGTATCATAGATGATGTTGCCGTCAATGTTCTGGTCGATGGTGTAGAGCACGCACTCGGAACCGTTGGCCCCGGCCGTACCCCAGCCGCGCTGGTTGGTGTTGCAGGCGCACAGCAGGAAGGTGTCCATGCCCTCGGGATAGATCATCTCCACATCGCTCAGGCTGATGTAGCAGTAGGTGTTGGTGGTATAGAACATCTTGGCGTTGCCGTTTTCGCTCTGGTTGTTGGCCTTTAGAACGCCGCCCACCATGGTGCAGTAGGTAGTACCTTCCTCGGAGTCGCCGGACATGGACTGATAGACCATGACGTTGCAGTTCTCGTCGTCATCAGAAGCGGTGTAGTTGCCCTCCAGATAGGAGTTGTACATATGGAAGGGGTTCCGGCCCTCAAAGCAGATGGCCTGGGCGTTGTTTGCCTGCATGGTGGCGTTGGCTACGGTGATATCCGCCACGCAGTAGACCGCAGGGGAACCGGTGCCCTTGGAGCCGTTTGCAATATAGGTGCCGCCGTCGATTTCCATGAGACCGGAGCCGCGGTCCGAACGAATGGCCGCAGAGGAGCCGCCCTCGGTGGTAACGGTGCAGTTCTTGGCATACAGGGTGCCGCCGCCTGCCACCATAATGCCGCCGGAGCCACCCTCACCGGTGGTGGTAACGGTGGCATTCTCCATGTTAATGGTGGAGGAACCGTAGGCAAATACGCCGTTTGCACCGCTGGCAGAGGTCTCTACCTTGCCGCCGTTGATGGTCAGCTCCGCAGGGGTAGACGCATCCTCGGAATAAGCCAGCACGCCGGAGTTGACGCCGTAAAAGCTGCCGTCGTCACCGGTCATGTCACCGGCTGTTTTCGTCACGGTAGAATCCTTCAGAGTTGCGGTAACGCCGGGGCCTACCCGCAGCGCCACCTCCGTCTCCCCGGTGGAATCCGGGAACACCTGGCCGGTATAGTCGCCGGATTCCAAATCCGTCACGGCATCGCCGGTATAAAAGGTCATGGATCCGCCGCCGGGAGGGGGTGGAGGAACATTTCCGCCGCCGCCAAAGCCGCCGGGCGGCATATCCGCTGCCCATACTGCCGAGGAGAGCAGCACCGACAGGGACAGGGCCATGGTCATTGCCCGTACACTTCTTTTCTTCATAAAAAATCCTTCCTTCCCTTGGTATATCCCTATCATACCGCAGGAAGGAAGGATTGTCATTTTGAAATTACGGATTCGAACAAAGAGACCCAACGGGGTTCATTTTGTTGCAATTACCGATCCAGGTAGAACACCCGCATGGCCTTGGTGGTTTCATAGCAGTCCAGCTTGCTGACCACCTCAATGGGAGCATGCATACTCAGCACAGGCACGCCGGTGTCCAGGGTCAGGATGTTCCGGTCGGCCATATACTGTGCAACGGTTCCGCCGCCGCCGGCATCCACCTTGCCCAGCTCGCCCATCTGCCAGATGACGCCGCCCTCGTCGCAGAGCCGGCGAATCTTTGCCACGAACTCCGCCGGAGCATCGGAGGAACCGGACTTGCCCCGTGCGCCGGTGTACTTCATGAAGCAAACGCCGCCGTTGATCCGGGAGTTGTTGCGCTTGTCGCAGGTCTCGCCATAGGTGGGATCGTATGCATTGGTCACGTCAGCGGACAGGCACTCGGAATGGGCAAAGCAGTCCATGATGCTGACGTTCTGGCCCCGGCACAGGCACTCCATGAAATACTCAAAGGCCTGGGACTGCATACCGGTGATGCCCATGGAGCCGATTTCCTCCTTGTCGGCCAGGCAGCAGACGGCGGTATACTCGGGAATTTCCTCCAGGCGCAGCAGCGCATCCAGGGCCGCAAAGGAGCAGCTGCGGTCGTCGTGGCCGTAAGCAGCAATCATGCTCCGGTCAAAGCCCAGCTCTCGTGCCTTGGCGGCGGGGGTCAGGGTCAGCTCTGCGGAGAGGAAATCCTCCTCGGTGATGCCATAGGTCTCATGGAGATAATAGAGCACAGCCAGCTTTACGCTGTCCGCCCCGTCATCCTCGGGCATGGGCATAGAGCCCACCAGCAGATTCAGGTTCTCGCCGGTCACGCCGGTGGCCAGAGACTTTTTCATCTGCTCCTCGGACAGGTGAATCAGCAGGTCGGTGACGATAAAAATCGGGTCGTCGTCTTTCTCACCAATGCAGATTTCCACCACCGTGCCGTCCTTCTTCACCACAACGCCATGGATGGCCATGGGAACGGTGGTCCACTGGTACTTCTTGATGCCGCCATAGTAATGGGTCTTAAAGAAAGCCAACTCGGAATCCTCATACAGGGGATTGGGCTTGAGATCCAGGCGGGGATTGTCGATGTGGGCGGCAGTGATCCGGGTACCCTCTGCCAGGGACTTCTTGCCGATGACCGCCAGGTTGATGGCCTTGGCATGGTTCACGCTGTAAACCTTGGTGCCGGGGGTCATTTCCATGCCGGGGGTATAGGGCCGGAAGCCTGCGGCCTCTGCCTGACGGACGGTCTCGCGGACGGCCTCGCGCTCGGTTTTCGCCGCATCCAGGAATGCCATATACCGCTTGCAGTAGGCCTCCATTTCGGTCTTGCCCTGGTCAGAGATTCGTGCATGACCATTCTTGGGAGCATAAGTCAGCTGCTCCCGCAATGCCTGATACTTGTTCTCACTCATATTAATCTTCCTTTCTGCTGCTCCAGAAGCCGGACAAACAACGCCCGGCAATCCTGGGCAAATGCCTCCTGCGTTCCCTCGCCGTTGCGAAGGGTATGGTCGCAGTGTGCTTCAAAATATTCATTGGGCTGTTGCGCCGAAATCCGGAGCCGGGCATACTCCTCGGAAATCTGATCCCGGTCCATCAGCCGCTTTACCCGGATCTCCACCGGCGCAGTCACCGCAACGGTCACGTCGCAGCGATCCGGCAAATCCCCCTCCAGGAGGTTAATTGCGTCGATGGCGGCAATGGAAAGTCCCTTCTCCCGGGCTGAAGCCAGCTGCCGATCCGTTTCCGCCAGGATATATTTTCCCGTGATGGCGTTGAGATCGGACAGGGCATTTTTGTCCGCAAAGACTATGCTGCCCAGTGCCTTTCGATCCAATTCCCCGTTTTGAATGACACCGGGGAACCGGCCGTCCAGCTCATTAAGGAGATTCCGGTCGGTTTTCAGCAGTCCATGATAGACTGCGTCCAAATCCAGCACGCAGCCCCCCAGCTCCCGAATCGCATTCAGGGCCGTGGTTTTTCCGCTGCCGGTGGGGCCGGTGATGCCAACTACCATCATGGTGCCTTGTCTCCTTCCACAATATGAAATCCCGCCGCTTTTTTCAGCCGGTTGGCCACCGCATAGGTCACGCCGCCGCCGCTGGGACAGCGGGCGTAAATGGTTGGAATGTCCTTGCTGTCGAGATCCCGCAGGGCGCCAAACAGCCCATGGGCCAGAGTTTCCGGCTGTTTTTCGCTGCCATAGGCCATGGCAACGCCCGCCGGATACAGCTCCACTTCCTCCTGGAAGCACAGCACCCGATCCTTAGGCCCTAAGTGCCGGAGGATATAATGGGCCGCCTGCTCCCCGGTGCCGGTGACGATAATCACGTCGCCGGAGGGGGTATAATGGGTGTATTTCATACCCGGCGCGCGAACCACCGTATCCCCGGAGATTTCGCCCACCACGGCTTTGTCGATATCCAATTCGCCCAGCAGCTCCCGCAGCTGTTCCGGGGTAATGCCGCCGGGACGCAGCAGCCGGGGCCGTTCGCCGGTGACATCCACAATGGTAGATTCCACGCCCACCCGGCATGGCCCGCCGTCTACAATGGCTTCGATCTTCCCCGCCATATCATGATAGACGTGCTGAGCGGTGGTGGGGCTGGGCTTGCCGGAAAGATTGGCAGAGGGCGCGGCAATGGGCACGCCCGCCCTGCGAATGATCGCCCGGGTCATGTCGTTGTCCGGGCAGCGCACCCCCACGGTGGAAAGCCCCGCCGTGGTTCTTCTGGGCACCAAATCCTTGGCAGGCAGAATCAGCGTCAGCGGCCCGGGCCAGAAGGTTTTCATCAGCATCCAGGCCTGCTCGGGCACATCGTGGCAGAAGTCCTCCACCTGATCCATCCCCGCCACATGGAGAATCAGCGGGTTATCCTGGGGCCGGCCCTTGGCCTCAAATATTTTCAGCACCGCATCGGCATCCAGACCGTTGGCGCCCAAGCCATAGACCGTCTCCGTGGGAATGCCCAGCAGCCCGCCGCCTTGGATGATATCCGCCGCAGTATCCAGGGTTTTCGGATCCTTGGGATCCAGTATTTTCGTATTCACAGCGTATCGCTCTCCTGACTGTGCTGTAGCTTTTCCGCCTGATCCGCCGTAATCAGCGCATCAATGATCTCGTCCAGATTGCCGTCGAGAATCTCCCCCAGTTTATAGAGGGTCAGCCCGATGCGGTGATCCGTCACCCGGGACTGCGGGAAATTATAGGTGCGGATCTTCTCATTCCGCATCCCCATGCCCACCTGACTGCGCTTTTCTGCGGAGATCTCCGCCGCCTGGGCCTCCTGCTGGGCCTGATACAGCCGGGAATAGAGAATGCGCATGGCCTTCTCCCGGTTCTGTACCTGACTGCGCTCCTGCTGGCACTCCACCACCGTGTTGGTGGGCAGATGGATCAGCCGCACCGCAGAGGACGTTTTATTGATGTGCTGGCCGCCTGCGCCGGAGGAACGGAACACCTCCATTTTAATGTCCGCCGGGTTTAATTCCACGCTGACCTCGTCCACCTCGGGCATCATGGCAACGGTGGCGGTAGAGGTGTGCACCCGTCCGCCGGATTCCGTCTCCGGTACCCGCTGCACCCGATGGACGCCGGTCTCGAATTTCAGCCGGGAATAGGCCCCCTGACCGGTAATCATGCAAACCAGTTCCTTCACGCCGCCCAGCTCGGTTTCGTTGAGGGTGGTGATTTCAATGTTCCAGCCTTTTTTCTCGGCATACATGGCATACATCCGGTAGAGAGAATGGGCAAACAGCGCGCTTTCCTCGCCACCGACTCCCGCGCGGATTTCCAGAATGACGTTTTTGTCGTCGTTGGGATCCTTGGGCAGCAGCAGGATTTTCAGTTCCTGCTCCAGCTGGGGCAAAAGCGCCTTGCTCTCCGCCAGTTCCTCCTGGCAGAGTTCCTTCATCTCCGGGTCCAGGGGCATGGACAGCATTTCCAGCATGTCCTCCACGTTTTTCTGAGCCACACAGTACTTCCGATAGGCCGTGACCACCGGCTCCAGGGACCGCTGCTCCTTTAATAACGCCGCGGCCTTCTTGGGATCGTCGTAAAAATCCGGACGCCCAGACATATTCTCAAGCTCTAAATATCGGCTTTCCACCAGCCGCAGTTTTTCCAGCATAGTATCGCTCCCACAGTGAATTGCACTCTGATTGTATCACAGCCCCGAAGAAGTTGCAACGATTTGATACAGACGAAACAGCACCTGTGCCCGGTCATCCAGGGTCTCGGCCTCCGCGGCCCGCTGAGCGCCCTCCCGGCTGATCCGCCAGAGATGGGGCGTCATGGTCAGCAGCTGCATGATCTCCTGATGCTCCGTGAGTGAAAAATCGAACTCCAGCGTTTCCTCCTGCACCAGCCGGAAGCCGGAATATTCCTTGCTTTTCTTCTCCTGTTTTTCGGTGATCTCCGGGTAAATCAGCGCTTTCAGGGCCATTAAATGCTCCCGTCCTGCGGTGACCTCCAGATAGTAGCCCCCGGGAGTCAATACCCGATGGAATTCCTCGGGCATGGTCAGGGCGAACATGCTCATCACGCCGTCCAAACTCCCATCCATCACCGGAAGGTGCGCCGCCGACGCGGTGATCCACATGGCGCTTTTGCACCGCCCCGCCGCATACCGCACCGCATCCTTGGAAATATCCACCCCCAGAAACGTACCGCCGGGCAGATGAGACATCAGCTGGGACAGGTAATAGCCCTCGCCGCAGCCCGCATCCAGCACCTTGGGGGCTTCCGGCAGTTTTTCGCCGAACATCCGCTGCACCGTCTGGGCAATGGGGGCATAATATCCCCGATCCAGAAACGCACGGCGGGCTGCCACCATGTCCCGGGTATCGCCGGGGTGCTTGGAATGCTTTTGGGTCACCGGCAGGAGGTTCACATAACCTTGCCGTGCAATATCAAAGCTGTGGCGATTGCCGCACACCAGCGTTTTTTCCTGCTGGTTAAGCGTCTGCCCACAGACTGGGCAGCGAAGGATTGTAGCTTCCATCAACAGTTCCTCATCAGTCGAATAAAGAATTTCATCGCGTTTTCGGTGTTTTCCACCCGAATCCGCTCGTTATTGCCGTGTACCGTGGATTTTTCCTCGCCGGTGACGTATTTGCCGGAGAAGCGGTACACATGGTCGCAGATGCTCCGCCAGTGCCGGGAATCGGTGCAGGCCACCATCTGATAGGGGCTCACCACCGCCTGGGGCCAGGTGGCTTCAATGGCGGATCTCAGCTTCTCAAACTCCGGGCCCAATTGGGAGTCCGGGCCGGGATCAGTGCCGGGGCGCATATGGATTTCCACCTGGGGATCCCGGATTTTTTGGCTGAGCCGCCGAACCACGCTCTCCTGGGTATCGCCCCACAGCAGCCGCAGATTGGCGAACATACTGGCCTCCGCCGGAATCACGTTCCCCGCCTGAGACCCCTGGCATTGGGTCAGCGCAAAGGTGGTACAGGCCGCCGCCTCGATCATACCGCCCTGCTCCCGGAGCCAGCGGAAATAAAACGGGCGCAGCAGATGCCGATTGGCCAGCAGCAGCCGGGTCCGAAAATTGCAGTAGCGGCCCATGGTATCGGTCATTGCCTCCAGCGCCGGGCCGGGATGCATGGAAAAGGGATGCCGCCCGATCCGGCTCATGGCGCGGCACAGCCGGGGCAGCGGATTGTTGGGATAGGGCACCGAGGCATGGCCGCCTGCGCTCTTTGCCACGAAATCCAGATTGGCAACACCCTTCTCCCCGATGCCCACCATGGCACAGGGCACCGTGGTTCCGGGATAAAAGCCGTCCATAATATCGCCGCCTTCATCCAAAACAAAGGCCGGCGTAATCCCCCGCTCCACAAACAGATCCCGAATGGCAGGCGCCGAGGGGCCCATGATCTCTTCCTCCCCGGACAGGGCAAAATAGAGGTCATGCCGGGGCACAAAACCTTCGCTCAGCAGCTGTTCCACCGCCTCCAGCATGGAACAAAGCTGATTTTTCATGTCCAGCGTTCCCCGGCCCCAGAGCACGCCGTTTTCCAGCACCCCGTCAAAGGGCGGCTTTTCCCATGCATCGGCCTGGGCGGGCACCACATCATAGTGGGACAGCATCACCGCAGGATTCCCCGGCTCTCTACCCGGTACGTGGATCAAAATTCCGGTGGTGTCCACCCGCTCCACCGTGGCAGTGCGCCACAGGTTGGGGTAAAACTCCGGCAGCAGATTTCGAAACTTTTCAAACTCCCCTTCGTCCCGCAGCTCCGGGGTGGAGATCGTCCGGCAGCGGATCATGGCCTGTAGATGAGAAACCGCCTTGTCCCGATCCACCACCGGCTCTGTGTCCGGCGTTACCTCCCGCTTCGGCGGCTGAAACATTGCCGCCCGCACCACGCAGACGACCGCCAGCACCAGAATGATCCCCAGCACCGCCGCCAGAATCCAGATTCCCATATGGTTTTCCCCTTTCGCACCGATCCATTTCTTCTCCCCGCTATTTTACATCATTTTCCCCCGGGGGTCAAACCGGGAAAACCACAAGAAAACGCCTTGCGGCTTGGGCGCAGTTGTGATATGATGTAGAAAAATCAGTTGGAGGCTGCAAGCGTGGCAAAATTAAAGGATTTTATTGATCAGGTATCATTTGACGAGGTCTGGGCATTGCTGGGCCAGGATCGGGAGAATATGGAGCAGTACAAAGAGGCATGTCAGTCCATCTATTCCGAGCTCCAGGCGGCAACCCCTGCAGAAAACACCGACCATATGACCATCCGCTTTGTGATGGAGGAGGCCCCGGAGTGGATGTTCTTCTTTGACGACGACACGGCATCCGAAGGAGATGGCGCCGAGGCGGAGGAAGCCGAGGACGATGCCCCTACCCTTCAGGTTTATGGCTTCATCCCCGGTGACGACGAGGGCTATGCCGTTGGACTCAAGTCCCCGGAGATTCTGCTGGGTCTGGACATTGACCCTGAAACCGTCCGGGATTATACTCCTCAACAAATTGTGGCAAACTGCCTGGAGGAAATGATCTATTCCTCCACCGTTGCCTCCAGTGCTTACGGCACCGAGAAGGACATGGCGGGCGGCGGTCTGCTGGCATCCCAGAACTGTATGCAGGAGGACATCCAGAACATCGACCTGGAAAAGCTCCGTCAGGAACTGGGCGCGATTCCCAAGCCCACCGAGGACTACAAAACGAAATACGGTTTCCTGTTCTAATGGGAGCCAAAAGGACTGCTGCATAAGTCATGCAACAGTCCTTCTTTTTATAGGTAGCCTCTTTCCACGAGGAAATTATGATACCGTCTGCGCTGGCTGGGAATCATGTCCCGGGCCACAAACGCAGAAAATTCCTCCGGTGGGATCCAGCGATAGTCCACGGTTTCTCCGGGCTGGAGGGTGATTTCCGGCTTTTCGCCCATAATCTCCGCCCGATACATATAGAAGATGGAGTGCGCCGGATCGCTGACCTCCCGGCCCAACAGGATAAGCTCTGACGCAGCAATCCCCGTCTCCTCATAGAGCTCCCGTTTGGCGCAGCTCAGGGCATCCTCCCCCTTGAGGGCAGAACCGCCCGCCGTGGTTTCCCATGCCCCGGGATGGTTGGGCTTCCTCGGGTCCCGCTGCATGGCAAGGATGCTGCCGTCCTGATGCTCCACGATGATCTCGCACACCAGGTGGTAAAGCCCCTCCGGCACAATCTCGCCCCGCACCAGGTCTACCCGGGCCAGCGTACCGTCCCTTTGATATCCATCCCAAAGCTCCATGGTTATTCCTTTCTCTCCGGGCGCACCAAGTCAAGGTACCGATCCAGATAGATCTTCTGTACCGCCGCTAAAATCGCCGCCCGCAGAATGGACTTGACGGTAGTATTGTGACTGCCCACCGGCTCCATCTCCGCCTTGAGGCCAAATACCCCAGCCAATACATTTTCAAATTCGTCACAGAAATAGTCGTATGCCTGTTCCGGCTGATACTGCTCCAGCCCCTGACGCTCCAGAAGCCGGATATCCTCCATTGACAGTACATTTTTCACCAGCGCCACATACATCAGGTTGGCAATGGATTCCGGGCCATAGGACTTTTTCACCGGGCCCGGGATGGTCCTTTGCTTGACATAATTGCTGACCATAGATGGCGTTAGAATGGGGCAGCTTAGCTCTGCCAAGTAGCCATTGACATAACGAGTAACCTGTTCCAGATACAGTCCCACTGTGGGGATCTCATGATAGCGGGGCAGATGGATGTCCCGCACCGTGTTTTTCAGTTGTTCCGTTCGTTCCATGAGCAATATTATAGTATGATTCCCGGGAAAAAGTCAATGTATTTTCAAAATCCGTATTGCGGTTTTCAGAAACCCTATTGACTTTTGGGACAAATGTTTTTATAATCCTTCTAACGGTTTTCAAATAACCGATTATCTTGTCTATAAAAACTTGGAGGCCTTTTATGATTCGCCGCATTGTATCCGATTCCAGCTGTGACCTGACCCGGTTTCCCGGCGCCGATTTTGTCAGCGTTCCCCTGCGCATTCTAACCGCGCAAAAAGAATATGTAGACAACGCCCAGCTGGACGCCACCGCCATGGCCCAGGAGCTAAAGCAGTATAAGGGCCGCTCCAGCACCGCCTGCCCCAACGCCGCCGACTGGGAGGACGCCTTTTCCGGGGCCGACGAGGTGTTTGCGCTGACCATCACCAGCGCCCTGTCCGGCAGCTACAATGCCGCCATGTGTGCCAAAGAAAACTACGAATCCGCCCACCCCCATTGCCGAGTTTTCGTATTGGATACCCTGTCCACCGGGCCGGAGATGCTGCTGCTTATGGAAAAGCTCCGTGACCTGATTACTTTGCAGCTGCCCTTTGACCAAATCGTTTCGGAAATTACCGACTATTCTGCCCATACCCATCTGCTGTTTCTGCTGTCCTCGGTAAAAAATCTCTCCCGAAACGGGCGGGTCAGCCGACTGGGTGCTGAGGCCGTGGGACTTCTGGGGCTCCGGCTATTGGGTCAGGCCAGCAATCAGGGCACTCTGGAACTGCTGGGCAAGCATCGCGGCCAGCCCGCCTCCCTTCGAAGGCTGATGCAGCAGTTGGAAGACACAGGCTACGCCGGCGGCAAAGTTCGAATCTCCCATTGCCTTGGAGAAGAAGCCGCGCAGCAGCTTTCCGCTGCAATTGTCCAAAAATATCCGCACGCCGAGGTCGAAATTCGCCCCACAGGCGGTCTGTGCAGCTTTTACGCCGAAATTGGCGGTCTGCTGGTGGGCTATGAAGCATAATTACAGAAACCTCCAAGATGGTCATCGCCATCTTGGAGGTTTTTTCTTTATTTTCCAAGCTTCCGCTGAATCAGCTTAATCAGCTCCATAATCGGAACAATGCAGAACGCCAGCCCCAGTGCCACCGCATATTCCATCAGAGAAATATGCTGGAACTGGAACGCATCCCGCAGCCCGGGCACATAGATCACCGCCGTGGTCAGTACCAGCGACAGCGCCATCGCGCCCCAAAGCCACTTGTTGTGGCCCTTCAGCGAGAACACGGACTTTCGCCGGGAGCGCATATTAAAGGAGTGGAAAATCTCCACCATGGACAGGGTCAAAAACGCCATGGTCATGCCATCCAGGCTGTCGGTAATCTCCCATACCCCCGCCTCGATGCGGTGCCCCACAAAATAGGACAGCATGGTCAGTCCGGTGATGATAACGCCCTGAATCGCAACATCCAGGCCCATGCCGCCGGCAAAGATGCCGTCCTTGGCATTTCTGGGTTTCCGCTTCATAATATCCGCTTCCCCGGGTTCCATACCCAGGGCCAGCGCCGGGAAGCAGTCGGTAATCAGGTTGATCCACAGAAGGTGCACCGGCTTGAGGATCGTAAAGCCCATGAGCGTCGCAAAGAAAATGGACAGCACCTCGGACATATTGGAGGCCAGCAGGAATCCAATGGCCTTGCGGATATTGTCATAGATCCGGCGGCCCTCTGCAACGGCCTCCACAATGGTGGCAAAGTTATCGTCGGCCAGCACCATATCTGCCACGTTTTTCGTGACATCCGTGCCGGTGATGCCCATGCCCACGCCGATGTCCGCAGATTTAATGGAAGGCGCATCGTTCACGCCGTCGCCGGTCATAGCCGTGATGCAGCCGTTTTTCTTCCAGGCGTTCACGATTCTGACCTTGTGCTCCGGCTGCACCCGGGCATAAACGGAGTATTCGCCAATGTGCCCTGCCAGTTCTTCATCACTCAGCTCATTTAACTGTGCGCCGGTGATGGCCTTCTGCCCGGGTTCCAGAATGCCCAGCTGATTTGCAATGGCAACCGCAGTATCCCGATGGTCGCCGGTAATCATAATCGGGCGAATTCCGGCTTCCCGGCACTCCTGAATGGCCGCCTTGACCTCGGGACGAATGGGGTCGATCATGCCGGACAGGCCCAGATAGCAGAGCTTCTGCTCCAGGTGTTCCGGCTCATAGCAATCCGGCGCCGCCTCCCAGCTTCTCTGTGCGCCGCAAAGGACTCGCAGAGCCTGATCCGCCATGGCCTTATTGGCAGTCAGAATTTCCTGACGCTTTTCCTCGGTCATGGGCAGGACTTTCTCCCCGTCCCACCAGCTTTCGCAGCGGCGGAGCACCTCGTCCGGCGCGCCCTTGGTGAATTGAATGACGGTTCCGTCCGTCATCCGGTGTACCGTGGACATCATCTTTCGTCCGGAGTCAAAGGGCGCTTCTCCAATACGGGGATAATCCTGCTCCACCTGGGTTTTCGGCAGGCCCAATGCGGTGCCGTCGTTGACCAGTGCGCACTCGGTGGGTTCGCCCTGGGCCTGACCGTCTCTGCCCAGAACCGCATCCGAGCACAGCTCCATGGCCAGAGCCAAACGGGAAATATCCGCGCCGTGGTGGTCTACCACGGTCATTTTGTTCTGGGTCAGGGTGCCGGTTTTATCCGAGCAGATGATCTGCGTGCAGCCCAGAGTTTCCACTGCGGTGAGCTTACGGATAATGGCCTTGTTGGCGGACATTTTCGTCACACCGATGGACAGTACAATGGTCACCACTGCGGCCAGGCCCTCAGGAATTGCTGCCACCGCAAGGCTCACCGCCACCATAAACGTATCCAGCAGCCCCGTGCCGGTGATATTGGGATAGGCCCGGATGATATCCAGTAGGAAAATCACCGCGCAGATGCCGATGACCAGGAACGAGAGAATTTTACTCAGCTGGCTCAGCTTGATCTGGAGGGGCGTTTGCTCCTCTTTCGCGGTGGTCAACGCATTGGCGATTTTGCCCATCTCGGTGTTCATGCCGGTATCGGTGACCACCATGCGGCCCCGGCCATATGCCACAGTGGAGCCCATATAGGCCATGTTCTTTCGGTCGCCCAGGGGAATGTCCTTCTCCTCCCCCAGCTCCAGTGCATCGACCCGCTTGCTGACGGGCACGGATTCGCCGGTGAGGGCCGCCTCCTCCACCTTCATGCTGGCGCTGTCGAGAATGCGTCCGTCTGCGGGCACGGCGTCTCCCGCTTCCAGAATCACAACATCGCCGGGCACCAGCTCCTGGCTGGGCAGGGTGACGATCTCCCCGTCCCGAAGCACCTTGGAGGTGGCTGCCGCGATTTCCTGTAGAGCGGCAATGGCCTTTTCCGCTTTGCTCTCCTGAACCACGCCCAAAATCGCGTTAATCAGCACCACCACCATAATAATGATGACATCCGCAAAGGAATCCCCGGAATACACTGCGGTAATTCCGGAAATCACCGCCGCTACAATTAAAATGATAATCATGGGATCCGCCAGCTCCTTGAGGAACCGATGGATCAGCGATTCTTTCTTTCCCTCTGCCAGACGGTTGGGGCCGTTTTCCTCCAGACGGCGTTTCGCCTCCTGCCCTGTGAGTCCTCGGGAATTGCTGTCTAACTGCTGGAGCACTTCATCCTTTGAGCTTAGATAGGGTTTCATAGCTGCCTCCTTATTGATTCTAAAAAGCTTGTTTCCTATATTCTGCCCGTTTTCGGCCAGCCATTAGCCGCCGAAAAACAGGTGTTCAATGAGAATTTTCAGGCCAATGGCAATGAGCACCAACCCGCCAAGGAACTCCGCCTTGGACTGGAACCGATTGCCGAACACATTGCCGATCTTTACGCCCACGGCGGAACATACGAAGGTGGTTGCACCAATGAGCAGCACAGCGGGAACAATACTCACATCCAGAAATGCAAAGGTTACGCCGACCGCCAGGGCATCAATGCTGGTGGCCACCGCTAAGGTCAGCATGGTTTTGAACCCGAAGGAGGCATCTGGACATTCCTCCTCTTTGCTGAAGGATTCCTTTATCATGTTGGCGCCGATCACAGCCAGCAGCACAAAGGCAATCCAGTGGTCGATGTTAGTAATCATGGACTGAAATCTTATGCCCAACGCCCAGCCGATCAGCGGCATCAGCGCCTGAAATCCGCCAAAATACACGCCGCAGATCAGGCAGTGCTTTGCCTGTAGCTTCGGCACCGACAGGCCCTTACAGATGGACACCGCAAAGGCATCCATGCTGAGCCCCAGTGCCAGAGCAAGCAGTTCGATGACACTCATATGTATTCCTCCCAAGCATAAAAAAAGGACCTACCTGCCCTGCGGCAGATAAGTCTGGTCATTTCGTACGGAGCCAGAGCGCCATGCACTCAGGATGTTGACCCCATAACGCCACAAGCGGCGCTGACTACTCCCTTAACTTGGGGCTACTATACCATGATTTTGGAGGTCTGTCAAGGGAATTTCGGCGATTTTTGCGTCTGCTTGGATCAAAAATCG
>OLSL01000376.1_pt1 | contig 48742 bp, 45 predicted proteins | sample 1672511 | NCBI WGS metagenome assembly OLSL01 (sample SAMEA3136694, study PRJEB25190) | human gut metagenome | biome: human gut; feature: human-associated habitat; material: faeces | place: Austria | collected 2013
CCCCCCTCGACCCCCTCGGCAACGGCAGGAAATTCGGCTTCGCCGACTTTCCACGCGTCGTTGCATCCCGCGCTTTTTAATTTTTAGCCACGTTGCGAGGGTTCTCTTTGTGGGAAGTTGTCGAAGACAACTTCTAGGAAACTTGGCGAAGCCGACTTTCCACGCGCCGCTTGAGCACGCGCTTTTCTTAAATTCACGCTATGCTGTTGAGCGAACTATTACTTTTCTGCCGCGGCTTTTACTTTGATTAGAACTACTCCTTTACAGCATTGGCTCTAAGATTTTCAAGAGTCCTGCCATCAGCCTCCTGCTTCTCGGTCTATTCCTGCAATCTTCAAGCGTTACCTGCCTGCACTTATTCCCCACCATATATTCAAAATCTGCCTTGACGTCTGCCACGGCGCTGCATTTATACATATAGCATGAATTTTCAAAATGCAGATACAAACTTCTATAATCTAAGTTTATCGTGCCGACAGCCGCTTTCTCATCGTCCGAAACGAACGTCTTAGCGTGTATAAATCCGTCAAACTCATATATCTTCACGCCCGATTTTATCAGGTCTTCAAAGTAGCTCTCGCCCATCACTTTTACATACCATTTATCGGGTATCCCCGGCACGATTATCCTTACGTCTACCCCGCTCTTCGCCTTGTATATCAGCGAGGAGGAGAGCATTTCGTTCAGTATAAGGTACGGCGTGGTGATGTAGCAATACTTCTTCGAGGTGCTCAGTATATGCAGGTAGCTCAGCTCGCCTACTGCCTCGTCGTCAAGCGGCGAATCGCCGTATGCAAGCACATATCCGTCGGAAACCACGTTTTCCACGCGGTGCAGGTAGGGGCGGTATCTGTCGTAATCGGCGGGCTTTTCCCGCGGCGATATTACCTCCCACATCTGCAAAAACATCATCGTCAAGTTCCAAACAGCGTCCCCGCGCAGCATCACGCCCGTGTCTTTCCAGTAGCCGAAGCGCACTATGCGGTTTACATATTCGTCCGCTATATTGTCGCCGCCCGTGAAGCCCGTGTGTCCGTCTATAACGATTATCTTGCGGTGGTCGCGGTTATTCTGCGTAGAGGAGAGCATGGCGATAAATGGTTGAAAAACGCGCGTCTGTATTCCCCATTCAGTGAGCTTTTTGTGGTAGTTGAAAGGAAGCAGGTGCTGCGAGCCTAAGCCGTCGTAGATAAAGCGCACCTCTACCCCCTCGGCGACCTTTTGGCGCAGTATATCCAGTATCTCGTCCCACATACTGCCTTGGTCTACTATGAACATTTCTATAAAGATGTAGTGGCGGGCTTTTTTGAGCTGTTCTTTTACCACTTCAAATTTCTCCTCGCCCGAGCGGAAATACGTCACCTCAGAATTTTTCTGCATAGGGTAGCCTGCGTAGTCTTTCATGTAGCAGACGTAGTGGTAAACGTCCTCGTCCTGCGCGCGCAGCTCCTCCAGCAGGGCTTTATCCTGCTGCAGGTAGGGCTTTGTGCTCTCGCACTTTTTCGCGTGCATTTTGCGTATCATGCGCGTGCCGTACTGGTTTGAGAGTATAAAATATATCGCCACGGTGAATAGCGGAAAAGCCACCAGCGGCACCAGCCAGCCTATCTTAAATTCCGATTCGGTATCCCTGTTTATGATGTAGACCGCCGTAGCCGCCGCAACTATCTGAAATGCGAACTGCACCAGTGCCGAGTGCCGCTCTATACCGAAAAGTATATAGCCGAGCACCATTAACTGCGCCACCAGCATAAGTATCACGACAGTGCGCTGTGTGGCGATGTAGATGAGCAGATGTTTCAGCTTTCGCCGCAGCGGATATTTATTTTTGCTTTTTTCTATATCCTTTTCCTTCCCCATTTATTTTCCCTTTCCATTTCTTCTGTTTTTAAGGCAATACCGCACAACTATTGTGTGCAGATTGCGTCGTCAGATTTTTCGTCAGATTGCCTAAAGCCGACGACGCTTAACTCGCGTTAAGCTAGGAGGTTTTGGGTGATATGACGGAAAATTGTTTTGGCTTCGCAAAAACGCAAGCAAGATGTGCACAAAGCCGCTAGGCGGTAGTTGTGCGGTGTTGCCTTAAATAAACATTCCCATAAGCGTGCTCTCTATCCTGTCGGCGCGCACGTCTTTTCCGTTTATCGAGATATTTTTCACGTCTACTTTCAGCCGCGCGGTGTATACTATCTCGTATTCGTCGCCGTGCTTGGTAGTGCCCGTGTATGTGCAGGTGCCCGTCAGCGGGTTCACGCTCCATTTTCCCGATTCAAAATAGCTTTCCATAGCCTGCCCGTAGTTTGAGCTTTCCAGCTTTATCTCCGTCTTGAAATCGTAGGTAGATATTTTCACGCGGAATATCTGCACGAAAAATATCGCGAAATACAGCCCCACCAGCACTACTGCCGCCGTTGCCGCGTGGAATATCAGCCTTGCCTTTTTGCTGCGCTTTTTCGGCGCGCGCTCCTGCCTTTCGGGCGCAGGCGACGGTCGTGGCATGGGCGCAGGTCTGCGCTGAGGCGCTGTCTGCGGGCGTCTTGCCTGCGGCTGACTATTGCGAACGGTTTGCCCATTCTGAACCGTCTGCCCCGTGCGAACAGTGCGCACGTTCCTGACCGGCTGCTGAGGTCTGGGCGCTCTCTGCTGAGGGCGCGGGCGCGCGCTTACAGCCGCCACCTTGCCGCACCGCGGACATATCTTCATATCAGGCGTGAGCGGCGCGCCGCAGCCTGTACAAAATCTGTTGCTCATAATGTTCTCTCTTTCATCTTTCCAAAAATATCTTTATATGTATCTCACAAGTATCTTACTACCGCCACCACTCTGCCGAGTATCGCCGCGTTATCTGTAATTATCGGCTCCATAAAGTCGTTCTCGGGCTGTAAACGGTAGTGGCCGTTTTCCTTATAAAAGCGCTTTACCGTTGCCGAGTCGCCGTCTACCAGCACCACGGCTATCTCGCCGTTATCCACCACGGGGGTCTGCTCGGCTATAACAATATCGCCGTCGAGTATCGCAGCGTTTATCATAGAATCTCCGCGCACTTTCAGCGCAAAAAGCTGCTCGTCGTAATGGCGCGAGGGATTGAAGTCTATATAGTCCGTTATTTCTTGGATAGCCGTTATCGGCTGACCCGCGGTAACTGTACCCACCAGCGGAACTTTCATAGTCGGCGAGCCTGCCAGCCGTATAGCGCGGTTGAGATTATCCTGCTTTTCTATAAGCCCCTTTTCCGTCAGCGATTTCAAAGCGCGGTGGGCAGTAGAGGTAGATCTGAAGCCGCAGTATGCGCATATCTCGCGTACCGAGGGGGGATAGCCCTCGCCTTGCAGGCAGTCGCGGACATATTCGTAGGTCTTGCGTTCGTTTTCGGTAAGTTCCATATGCTCATCTCCCTTTCGGCGGTCTGCCGCCTGTTGGTCTAGTCCTTATCTTTCAGCTTTTTCAGCAGCATTTTCGCCGCCTTGTAAGCGTCGCCGCAGCCCATGGTTATCACGAGGTCGCCTGACTGCGCGTGCTCAAGCAGGTAGTCGGTCACCTGCCCGAAATTGTACTCTTTCTGCTCGGCGGTCTGCTTATCCACAAGCTCGTGGTCTGTTTCAAACCATACCGCGCCGGGTATCTTCTGCGCAAGCTGCTCGGCGTAGATACCGTGAGTATTCTTCTCGCGGCTGCCCATTATATCCGTGATTATAGCGGTGTCGGCGATCTCTAGCGCCTGAACGAATTCGTCCATCAGTATCTCGGTGCGCGAGTAGGTGAAAGGCTGGAAAACCGCCCATACTTTTCTGAAATCGAGCGATTTCGCCGCGCGCAGAGTAGAAGCTATCTCGGTAGGGTGGTGCGCGTAGTCGTCCACCACGGTTATGCCGCGCTCTTCGCCAAGCTGCTCAAATCGCCTTTTCGCGCCGCGGAAAACGTTCAATCCCTTTTCTATGCCGTCATACGATACGCCCGCGCTGCGCGCCGCAGCCGTAGCCGCCAAAGCGTTGAGCACGTTGTGTTTGCCGGGCACGAATATCGCCATATCGCGCACATATTCGCCCTTGTGGTATAGCTTGAAAGAGGTCTTCATGCCCTTTACGCCCGTTATCTCGGCGCTGTAATCATTGCCGCGGCCGAAGCCGAAGGTTATCTTAGGCTTATCCACGCCCTCTACCGCGCGGCAGGTGTTATCGTCGTCGCCGTTATAGATAACGCAGCGGGTAGCCATTTCGGCGAATTTGCGGAAGGACTTTATGATGTTCTCCAGCGTGCCGAAATAGTCGAGATGGTCGGCGTCAACATTCAGTATAACTGCCGTATCGGGGTAAAGCTTTAAGAAATGGTCGAGAAATTCACACGCCTCGCAGACCATGTTCTCGCTCTTGCCAAATCTGCCCGAACCGCCGATAGCGGGCAGCTTACCGCCGATAACGCAGGAAATATCTGTGCCCTCCTCGAGGAATATCTGGGTGAGCATAGAGCTTGCCGTAGTTTTGCCGTGAGTGCCCGAGATGCATACAGCGTTATCGAAAAGCGCGGTGATGAGCCCCAGCATCTCGCTGCGCTCTACCACCTCGGCGCCGCTCGCACGGGCAGCCACAAGCTCGGGGTTATCGGGCAGGATAGCGGCGGTGTATACTATAAGGTCTGCGCCCTCGATATTTTCCGCGCGCTGACCCATGTGCACCTCTATACCCATATTGCGCACCGCCTGAAGCGTTTCAGTTTCGTTATTATCAGAGCCTGTGATAAAGTAGCCCTGCGAATGAAGTATCTGGGCGAGGGGGTACATACCCGAACCGCCTATACCGATAAAATGCAGATGTTTTTTCGTTTTCAGCTCGTCTAGCGTTAGCATAGCGATTATCTCCTTTATGTGCTGATTTTTGTGAATATACTATTATATTTATTATACTACATTCGGCGAAAAAAATAAAGACCTTTTTGCATAATTTTCAGCAAATCGTCAAACTTTTTTATGGAGGTGCTGAGATATGGAGATAACCGAGGTGAAGATACGGCGGCTGGCTTACAGCGGCAGGCTGCGCGCGGTGGTGAGCGTTACTTTTGAGGGGCTGCTCGCCGTGCATGATATAAAGGTGATAGAGGGCGGCAGCAGATTTTTTGTAGCTATGCCCAGCAGGCTTGACGAGGGCGGCGTTTACCGCGATATTGTCCACCCGATAAACGGCGAGATGCGCAAGGCGCTCGAGGACGCGGTGCTTGAGAAATACCGCGAGGCAGCAGCTGATCAGCCGACCGCCGAAGATGATAAATAATTGACCGCCGAGCATCATATCATCTGACTGCAAAAAAGGTAGCAAAAAAAGCCCGAAGCTTTTTCGCCTCGGGCTTTATCTATTTATTGAATTATCTAGCTTCCTCAGAAAAACCGCTGTCTACGAGATCTACCAGACCCTCAACAGCCGCCTGCTCGTCAGCACCGTCAGCAATAATTCTGATAGAAGTGCCGCCTACGATACCGAGCGAAAGGATGCCGAGCAAGCTCTTAGCGTTTACTCTTCTGTCCTCTTTCTCGATCCAGATGGAAGACTTGAACTCGTTAGCCTTCTGGATAAAAAATGTTGCAGGGCGCGCGTGAAGTCCAACCTGGTTCTGAACAACTACGTCTTTAACGTACATAATAAACCTCTCCATTCATAATTCAAATTGCCATTTTTTCGCGTAACTTAATGCAGTGCCCGCGCACCGCACCGGCTTTTGGGTCTGCCCGACCCACTGCCTTTTCTCAGTTGCTACTAACTATTATACCCTAAACTTTCCACTTCGTCAACACGAAATTTCCACAAAGCTGTCCGTTTCAAAAAAATTCTGTTGTTTTAACAAAACACATTCTTGCAAAAGCCGTTTTACTTGTGCACACTTGCCAAATATCTTTAGAATTTGTGTTAACGTGTTTATAAAAAGTTTACACTTGCTCGTCCGCAAAAGCCATTTATACATTTTCTTTCAAATTTTATGCAAATTCTTTGTGCAGTATGTCTAAATCGTCTTTTGTCAGCGGGTACTTGTCCAGCATTTCGGGGCGTTTTTTTGCCGTATTCAGCAGCGACTGCTCGTGCCGCCATTTCATGATATTGGCATGGTGACCTGAAAGCAGCACGGGCGGCACAGCCTCGCCCTCCCACACCTCGGGGCGGGTGTACTGCGGATACTCCAGCAGACCGTTGAAATGGCTCTCGTCCTCGTAGCAGTCGGGCTGTGAGAGCACGCCGTCTAGCACGCGCACTACCGAATCCACCAGCACCAGCGCGGGCAGCTCGCCGCCGCTCACAACATAATCGCCTATCGAGATCTCTTCGTCTACTATTTTATCCAAAACGCGCTGATCTACTCCCTCATAATGCCCGCAAAGTATAAAAATGTCAGACATCTGCGCCAGCTCCAGCGACTTTTTCTGCGTAAGCGTTGCCCCCTGCGGCGACATATATATGACGTGCGGCTTGCGCTCGCCGCAGACCGCTTTCCAGCAATCGTATATCGGCTGCGCCTGCATCAACATTCCCTGCCGCTCGCTGTAAGGGGTGTCGTCCACGCGGCGGTGCTTATCTAGCGTGTAGTCGCGGATATTGTGGCAGTGCGCCTCAAAAAGTCCTTTCTTGCGCGCCCGCCCTATCACGCTTTCGTTCAGCGCGTTTTCCATAAAGTCGGGAAAAAGCGTTGCTATATCAAATCTCATACTCCGCCATGCTCCTTTTTATATGTCGAAAAGCCCATCGAGCGGGGTTATCTTCATTACCTTTTCTTCCAGATCTATACTGTCTATCACCTGCGGTATCGCGGGTATGAGCAGCTCTCTGCCGTCCTCGGCGGTAATGTGGTAAACGTCGTTCGCGCCCGTTTCGGTAACATCGGTCAGCTTGCCGTAGCGCTCGCCGCTCGCCGAATCGAAAACTTCCAGCCCTATCAGGTCGGCGATGAAGTAGCTGCCCTCTTCAAGCTCCACGTCTGCGCGATCCATATACAGCACATGGTTGCGCAGCTTCTGAGCCTCGTTCGCGTCGTCAACGCCCTCTATTTTCAGTATCGCCATATTTTTCTGCACGCGCGCCCGCTCGATGTTTACAGGCGTGCCGCTTTTCCAGTAAAGCGTTTCAAATTCGCAGAGCAGCTCGGGCGAATCGCACCAAGGCTGCACCTTTACCTCGCCTTTTATACCAAAGACAGAGGTTATTTTTCCAATTTCCAGCATATTTTCAGGCATTGTTTTACTCCTTTGTAAGTCCATACAGCTCGAAGGGGTGCTTTTCCAGCTCATTTCTGTAAATCGCGACCACCTCGCCGATGTTGAAATACATATATTTACAATTTCCGATATATCCATCGCGTATCAAGCCTTTTTGATACGTCATATCTTGAATAGTGTACCACGCTTTTACAGGCGGCGCGCCGCACGCCTATCTCGGCAAAAGCACGCGCCAGCGCCGCTCTGTCAAGCGCACCGCTCACAGCTTCACGCTTATCTCGCCCGAATAGAGCCTGCCCAACTCGCCGTTTTCGTAGCGCACTTCAAGTTCCGCCTTGTCGTCGATGCTCAGCACGCGGCATCGGCGCTCTCTTCCGCCGTCCACCGCCGTAATATCTCTGCCGACTATGAAAGATCTGCGGCGGTACTCGGCTATGTTTTCCGCGCGCGGCTCGCTCAGCGCCTTTTCCAGCTCGCAGCTCAGCCGCGCAGCCAGCAGGTTCGCGAAGCCCGCGGGGCAGTCCTCCTCGTTATCGAAGATCGCGCAGGCGCGGCCGGCTATCTCATCAGGAAAGCCGCCCTGCGGCGGGGTGATGTTTATGCCTATGCCGATTATCGCCCACTCGGTCAAGCCGCCCGAAAGCGAGCTTTCGGTAAGTATGCCGCAGACCTTGCGCTCGCCGAGGTAAACGTCGTTCACCCATTTTATCTGCGCCTGCCTGCCGCTTGCGGCTTCTATCGCGCGGCAGACAGCCACCGCCGCCGCCGTTGTGAAGTACAGCGTTTCCTCGGGCGGAGTGTTCGGGCGCAGCAGCAGCGAGTAGTACAAGCCCTTTCTGGGACTGAAAAAGCTGCGGCCGAGCCTGCCTTTGCCCGCCGTCTGCTCGCGCGCCATGAGCACGCAGCCGCCCTCAGAGCCTTTCGCTGCCCAGCGTTTCAGCTCGTTGTTGGTAGAATCTACCGAGTCGCAGACGAATATATTATATCCGCAGCCCACAGCCAGCGCGCGGACAGCGCTCTGCTCAAGTTCATTTACGTTCAAATCATTCATATTTTTACACCTATGTTCATCTGTTCGTCAGTAAAAAATGCGGCGGTAGCCTGACCGCCGCTGTATTGCCGCAAATTTAGCCCAGTGTTATGTCAAACTGCGCGCGGGGGTTGCCCTCGCTGTCGTCGTCTATCATCTGCGCTTTGCTTATCGTGATGGGCGTCAGCGGCTTTGAAACAGCGTTGTCAGAGCCTGTAACGCGGTCTACGTCGAGAAATTTGTCAACAGTTTCCATACCCTCGGTGACTTCGCCGAAAGCCGCGTAATCGCCGTCGAGGAACGAGCAGTCGTCAGTATAGCAGATGAAAAACTGCGAAGAAGCGCTGTCAGGATCCTGCGAACGTGCCATAGATACCGTGCCGCGCTTATGTTTCAGCGGGTTTTCCACGCCGTTGGACGAAAATTCGCCCTTTATAGTTTCCTCAGCGCCGCCCGTACCGTCGCCGTTGGGGTCGCCGCCCTGTGCCATGAAGTCGTCTACCACGCGGTGAAAAGTCAGACCATCGTAAAATCCTTCTTTCACCAGTTTTTCAAAATTCTCGCAAGTTATCGGCGCGTCATCGGGGTAAAGAGTTATGGTAAAGCTGCCAAGCTGAGTAACGCTCTCGCCACTCGCGGTCGCCTTATCGAACTCCTTTTTGGTGCGCTCGGGCATATTTTTATCGTGGCAGCCCGTGATAGCCGAAGCCGCAAAAGCCGCCGCCGCCACTGCCGCAATCACTTTCTTTAAAATGTGCATGATGCCGTTCCTTCTTTCTTTTTCATAGATCAGTGTAAACTCTCTTTTATTATAACACACAAAGTGCGCTCTTGTCAACTTTTACTCGTACAAAAAAGCCGCCCGCGCAGCGCAGACGGCTAATCGTGTGTATGAAGTTAGTGCTTGCCCGCAGCTTTTATTCTTGCCATGGCGCGGTTTAGCGCAGCCTTGGTGTGGTAATACTGCTTGGTGGAAAGCTGCTGGCGCAGGCGCTCTTCGGCTCTCGCCTTAGCCGCCTCGGCACGCTTGATGTCTATATCTTCGGGACGCTCTACCGTATCGGCGAACATCTTTACAAAGTTGGGCATTACTTCAAGAAAGCCCTCGGAAACTATCGCGCGGTGCCATTCGCCGTCGCAGCGGTACTGTATCTCGCCCGCCGAAAGGCAGCATATCATAGGCTCGTGCCCCGCCATTACTCCGCGGCTGCCGTCGATGGAGGGGAAAATTACCTCCTCGCAGTCGCCGCTGAAAAAGTATTTGTCGCAGGCAAGTATATCCAGCTTGAAGGTTTTAGCCATAGCTTATTCCTCCTCCAGCTTCTTCGCCTTTTCTATCACGTCGTCGATAGTGCCTACGTTGTGGAAAGCCGCTTCGGGGTACTCGTCCATATCGCCGTCGAGTATCGCCTTAAAGCCGCGCAGAGTTTCTTTCAGCGGCACATATTTTCCGGGAACGCCCGTGAATGTTTCCGCTACATGGAAAGGCTGCGAGAGGAACTTCTGTATCTTTCTCGCGCGCATAACTGTCTTTTTATCCGCTTCGTCAAGCTCTTCCATACCCAGTATCGCGATGATGTCCTGCAGCTCTTTGTACTTCTGGAGAACTTCCTGCGTCTTGCGGGCGATGCGGTAGTGCTCTTCGCCTACCACGTCAGGCTCTAGTATCCTCGAGGTCGATTCCAGCGGGTCTACCGCGGGGTAAATGCCCTGCTCTACTATCTTTCTCGAAAGTACGGTAGTAGCGTCGAGGTGGGTGAACGTGATGGCGGGCGCGGGGTCGGTAAGGTCGTCGGCGGGGACGTATACTGCCTGTACCGAGGTGATAGAGCCGTTTTTGGTAGATGTTATTCTCTCCTGCAGCTCGCCCATCTCGTTAGCCAGCGTAGGCTGGTAGCCAACTGCCGAAGGCATTCTTCCCAGCAGCGCCGATACCTCAGAGCCTGCCTGTACATATCTGAATATATTGTCTATAAAGAGCAGTACGTTCTGGTGCTCAACATCGCGGAAATACTCCGCCATAGTCAGACCCGTCTGCGCTACTCTCATTCTCGATCCGGGCGGCTCGTTCATCTGTCCGAAGACCAGCGCCGTCTTGCTGATAACGCCCGAGTCGGTCATTTCGTGCCAAAGGTCGTTGCCCTCGCGCGAGCGCTCGCCTACGCCGGTGAATATCGAATATCCGCCGTGCTCGGTAGCTACGTTTCTGATAAGCTCCTGTATAAGTACTGTTTTGCCTACGCCTGCGCCGCCGAAAAGGCCTATCTTACCGCCCTTAGCGTAAGGCGCGAGCAGGTCTATTACTTTTATGCCCGTTTCCAGTATCTCTACTACGGGGCTTTGGTCTTCAAATTTAGGCGGCTCGCGGTGTATCTCCCACTTAGTTTCCGCCTGCGGCTGACCCTTGCCGTCTATCGCTTCGCCCAGCACGTTGAACATTCTGCCCAGCGTGCAGGTACCTACGGGAACTTTTATGCAAGAGCCGGTAGCCGTAACTTCCATGCCTTTGCTAAGTCCGTCGCTGGCGGCGAGCATTATGGCGCGCACTACGTTGTTGCCCATGTGCTGAGCAACTTCCATCACCTTGGTCTTGCCGTCAAGCTCTACGGTAAGCGCGTCTTTTATCATCGGCAGATCGCCCGAGGGGAACTCTACGTCGATAACGGCGCCGAGCACCTGCAAAATCTTACCCTTTTCCATTTTTTATATCACCGTTCCTTATGTGTTCACTTGTTTTTCTGGCTTCGCGCACCGCTTGCTATCTCAGTTATCTCCTGAGTTATAGCCGCCTGACGCGCCCTGTTGTAATCGAGCGTCAGCTCGGCTATCATGTCGCGTGCGCTGCCCGTAGCGGAATCCATAGCCGTCATTCGCGCGTTCTGCTCGCTGCAAAACGCCTCGGTGAGTATGCCGAATATCAAGCCTTTTACGTAGTTCGGCACAAGATTATCCATAACGGCTTCGGGAGAAGGCTCGAATACCGCGGTAGAGTGGCGCATCTCGTCAGCCACCCTGCGCTCTTCAAAATGCTCTCTCTCCAGCGGGAAAAGCTTAAGCATCTGCGGTATCTCCTGCGACTTTTCCAGCTTGGTGTATATAACGTGTATCTCGTCGATCCTTTTTTTCAGGAACATATCTGTAATAGTTTCCTGTATGCGGCGTGCGCGGTACATAGCGGGGTCTTGCGCGGTGTAGAGAAATTCGGTATCTACGTTCATTCCGCGCGCTTCAAAGTACGCTCTGCCCATAGAGCCTATCACGAAGAGGCAGGTGTTCTTATGCTTCGCTATCTCCTGCTCCGCCAGCTTTACTATATTGTGGTTATACGCTCCGCACAAGCCTTTATCGCCTGTTACCACCACATATCCGTACATCTTTTCGTCCTCGGGCTTATCCCTGCCGTTATCGAAAAACGGATGCTTGAAATCGCCCGTGTGCTTTAGTATATGGTGTATGCTGTACTGCAGGTTTTCAAAATAAGGCTCGGTAGCGTCAAGAGCGGCGCGCGCCCTTTTCAGCTTCGACGAAGAAATGAGGTACATGGCGTTGGTGATCTTCATTATATCGCCTATACTGCCTATACGCTCTTTTATCTCTCGCATATTTGCCATAGCCTGTAAACATTCCTTTCCGTGCGCGGCGGGTCATCAGCCCTGTTTAAAGTCCTTTGCCGCGTTTACGATCTTATCCTCCAGCTCGGGGGTAAGTACCTTTTTCTCGTTTATCTCGTCGATGATGTCGGCGCAGTTAGCCTCGAAATACGACATCACGTCGCGGCGGAACTGCTTTATATCTGCGATGGGAACGTCCAGCATAAGCTTGTGGTTTGCTATGCAGAGCAGTATTACCTGCTCGTGCAGGGGCAGAGGGCGGTAAAGCGGCTGTTTCAGCAGCTCCATCAGCCTGTCGCCGAAATCAAGCATTTCTTTAGTAGTCTTATCCAGATCAGAGCTGAACTGGGTAAATACCTCCATCTCGCGGTACTGCGCGAGATCCATACGCAGCGTGCCCGAAACTTTTTTCATGGCTTTGGTCTGCGCTGCGCCGCCGACACGCGATACTGAAAGTCCTACGTTTACCGCAGGTCTTACGCCCGCGTTGAAAAGGCGCGACTCTAGGAATATCTGTCCATCGGTGATGGATATTACGTTTGTAGGTATGTAAGCGGAAACGTCGCCCGCCTGCGTTTCGATAATAGGCAGCGCGGTTATAGAGCCGCCGCCGTGCTCGTCGTCAAGGCGCGAAGAGCGCTCGAGCAGTCTGGAATGAAGATAGAAAACGTCGCCGGGGTAAGCTTCACGTCCCGGTGAACGCTCGAGCAGCAGGCTCATAGCGCGGTAAGCTACGGCGTGCTTCGAGAGGTCATCGTAGATTATCAGAACGTCTTTGCCCTGGTGCATGAAGTACTCCGCCATAGCCGTGCCGGAGTACGGCGCCATCCACTGTATAGGCGCGAGGTCGGAAGCCATAGCGGCGAGGACTATCGTGTAATCCATAGCGCCGTGCTTCTTGAGGTCGCTCACTACCTTAGCTACGGTAGAAGCCTTCTGACCTATCGCAACGTATATACATATCATATCCTGACCCTTTTGGTTCAGTATAGTGTCGATAGCTATCGCGGTCTTTCCCGTCTGGCGGTCGCCGATTATCAGCTCGCGCTGACCTCTGCCTATCGGGAACATAGAGTCGATGGCGAGGATACCTGTCTGCAAAGGTACAGATACCGATTTTCTCTCGCAAACGCCGGGAGCTTCGCTCTCTACGGGGTAGTAGTCCGCTTCTTTTATCTCGCCCTTGCCGTCTATCGGCGCGCCGAGAGCGTCTATCACTCTGCCTATGAAGTTTTCGCCGACGGGCACGCCCGCGCGCTTTTTGGTTCTGACAGCCTTAGAGCCTTCGTGCAGGCCGTGGTCTGAACCGAGCAGTACGCAGCCTACCGAGTTTTCGTTTACGTTCTGTACTATTCCTTTTACGCCTGTTTCAAACTCTATCAGCTCGCCGTACATAGCGTTATTCAGACCGTACACGTTTACTATGCCGTCATGTATGGTAATAACGGTACCTGTTTCAGATACCTGCATTTTCGCGTCGAAATTGGTTATTTCGCTTTTGAGCATTGAAATAATATCGTTATTCTTGCCGCTCAAAAAAATCACCTCCGTAATAATTCGCTCTGCAAAGCCGCCACAGCGCTCTTCACGCTCTTATCATATACTTTATCGCCCACCTGCAATATGCAGCCGCCGATAAGCTCGGGTTTTATAACGACCTTGATAACGACGGAGCTTGCGCCGTATTTTTTCATGAGCGTCTGCTCATAGCGCCTGAGAATATCGGCGCTCGGCTCGCTCACGCAGTAAAGCGTGCACGAAAGTGCTTCCTTCTGCTCCAGCTTCAGCAGCTTGTACTGCTCTACTATTTCAGAAAGCTGCGCTATGTGCCCGTATTTTTCCATTACCTTTATATAACTTTTCATACTTTCGGGAAAAGCTTTGTCTATTACCCTCTGCTTTTCCTCTCTTTTTACCGCGGGGCAGCAAAGCGCTTTCCTCAGCTCTTCGCTTTCATCCCATACCCCGCGCGCCTTATCGGCGTCTGCCTCGGGCACGCCCAACTCCAGCAGCACCTTTGCGCAGTTTTTTACGGCGGTATCAGTCATCAGAAACACCTACCTCAGACAAAAGCTCTTCCGCGTAGCGGCGGTTGCTTTCCTCGTCGATATTTTTCGCCAATACCTGCGAAGCCGCCATTACGGCAAGGCCCGCTATCTCGTCCTTGGCGGCGTCTATCGCCTTGGCTCTTTCCGACTCTATATCCTTTTCGGCGTCTGCCCTCATGCGGGCTGCGTCGCGGCGTGCCTCGTCCAGCATCTCGCTGCACTCGCGCTCTGCGCGCTGCTTGGCGTCGGTAGTTATCTTCACCGCCTGCTGGTGCGCCGCTTTAAGATCCGCCTCATATTCCTTCTTCATATTCTCCGACTCTTCTTTAGAAGCCTTAGCGCTGTCGATGTCGTCCTGTATCATCTTCGCGCGCCTGTCCATAATGGCGGTAACGGGGCCGAAGAGAAACTTTTTCAGCAGCCAGTAGAGCACGAGCAGGTTTATGATAGTCCACAGTATGTCCCAGGGATCTATATTAAGCATTCAAGAATCATTCCTTTCCTTACCGCGGGCTGCGCCGCGGCTTACTTTGCGGGTGGTCAGCAGTTTTGTTTACTTAGCCACAAAGATGATAAGGATAGATACCAGCAGACCGTAAATAGCGGTAGCCTCTGCCAGTGCGCAGCCCAGCAGCAGCGCCTTGTTTATATCGCCCTTAGCCTCAGGCTGTCTTGCTATTGCGTCGCAGGCGTGCGAAGTAGCCATGCCTATACCTATACCTGCGCCTAAACCTGTAAGTACCGCGAGAGCGGCTCCGATTGCTATGCTCATAAAAAACATCTCCTTATTATTTCAGCGGCGCTTTGCCTGCGCGCCGAGTGTTGTCTGACAAACTGATAAGCTTTTAGTCGTCCTCTACCGACTCCTGAATGAAGAGCGAGGTGAGGAATACGAAAATGTACGCCTGCAAACAGCCGTCGAAAATATCAAAATAGAAGCTGAAAGGCAGCGGCAGCACTACCGCGCATACCATTTTAATAAGCTCCATTATGATGAATGCCGCCATAACGTTGCCGAAAAGTCGCATACATAGCGAAAGCGGCCTTATGCCGATCTCGAGCACGTTCATTGGCGCGAGCAGCGGCAGCGGCTTTACAAAAGACTTGAAGAAGCCTTTTATACCGTGCTGATGGATATTTGAGTATTCGATGAGGATAATGCTCATCAGGGCGAGCGCTATGGTAACGCTCATATCCTTAGTAGGCGGCTTCATTCCCAGCAGACCTATCACGTTCGCGAAGCCTATGTAGATAAGCACCGTGCCGAGGTAGGGGAAATAGCGCATACCGTTTTTGCCCATGTTGTCGTAACAGAAATCGCGTATCCAGCCAACGGCAGTTTCCAGCAGCATTTGTTTGCGCGAGGGCACTATCGAAAGCTTTCTTGTAAGAATTATCGAGAGCACCACGAGCACCGCCATTATGAACCACGTTACCACGGTAGATTCATACACCGGTATGCCGCCGTCAACGAAAGGCACGGGTATGCGGAAAACTACGTCGCAGCTTATCTGCTTATTTATCTCGTCTGAGATATGGTTGCCGTAGTAGCTGACGGATGCGGCAGCCGCAGGGATATTTGCCGAAAGAATCATGCGATTCACCTCCCATAAAAAAGCGTCGTGACCGCACCTTATAAAAACAAGGTGAAAAAAATAAAACCAACCGCAAAAAATTGCCCGAGAACCCTTTTTTGAATTTTCTCTGCCCCAAACTTGCAGAAACACTAAAAAGGCTCGGATAAAATCTCCGTTGATTTTATGCGATAAAACTCGCCGTGCCGAGTACATATTTTTGCTCTTCGGCGCGCCCGGTCTTTACAAACATTATTATAATACAATTTTATTTATATGTAAAATACATATTTTGCATGGTAAGTATACACTTTTTCTATGCTTCGCGCCAAGCCGTCGTTTTTCACAATTTGCAGAAGCTGACCGCGCATATTTTATCACATATCACATGGTTGCAGTGAAATCAGGCGTTTCCGTACATCTTTCCGCCAAAGAAATTTGACATTTTGCGAAAACTGTGATAAAATAAAGGGAACTGAAAATACGATCCCGAAAGGATAATAAATATATGTCCGATGTAAATTTTGAGCACTACAAAGTGTTTTTTTACGTTGCAAAATTCAATAACATAACCTCCGCCGCCCACGCGCTGTACCTCTCGCAGCCCAGCGTCAGCCGCTGCATCGCAAATCTTGAGGAAGAGCTGGGATGCAAGCTTTTCAACCGCTCGAAAAAGGGCGTAGAGCTAACGGCAGAGGGCCAGCAGCTTTACAAGCACGTCAAGATAGCCTGCAAGCACTTCTTCTCCGCCGAGGAGGAGCTTTCGCTGATGCAGAAAGAGACTTCCGGCGTATTGCGCCTAGCGGTGAGCGACGCGGCTTTTCAGCAGCGCATTATCTCGCGCATCAGCGCTTTCCACTCGCTCTACCCCTCGGTGCATTTGAAGATAGACAATATGTCCACCCCCGAAACGATAGAGGCTGTGCACACTAACGTGGTAGATATGGCGGTGGTCACCACGCCTTTTACCTCGCCATACGAGCTAAACGTCACCGAGCTTTGCAAATTGCAGGACATTGCGGTAGCGGGCAGCGAATTCAGCTATCTGAAAGACCGCGAGCTATCCCTTGCCGAGCTTAACAAATACTCGCTGATAACGCTGGAAGAGGGCAGCACCACGCGCCACTTTTTCAACAAGCTTTTCCGCCAGCACGGAATAATGATGAATCCCGATATTGAGCTTGCTTCGATAAGTCAGGTTCTTCCGCTGGTGCGCAGCAGCCTTGGCATAGGCTTTGTGCCGCAGCGCATTGCCGAGGAGGACATACGCGCGGGCAAGATCTTCCGCATAAAGATAAAAGAAGAGATACCGCCGCGCAGCATAAGCCTCATCACCGACGACGAGTACGAAACGAACGACCTCATGACGGCATTCACAGGCGTTATCACCAACCCCGATATACAGCCGCCGCTGAATATGTGACCTGTCCTCTGCCGACTGGTTGAACGGTTCGCCCCCCAAAAAATACCCAAAAAGGAGCCTGCTACCCGCCCGTTGCGGTGTTAGCAGACTCCTTTGTCTTTTATATGGTATTCAGTTTTTGAGATTGACTTGTCAACCGGTCGGCAGAGGTCGTAAATGCCTTAATTATCGTTGTACATAAGCGTGGTAGCCATGCCGTTTATCAGACCTACCACCGCGCCGCTCACTGCAAAATATATCACCGCGGGTATCTTCGTTATCCACACGATAATCCCGAATATCACGATGAAGCCCATAGCCCCGCCTATCTGCACCGCGTAACGGTGGTTTTTCAGAAACGGCAGCTTTTCGGCAATCTTCGCTGTGCGCGTGCCTTTGCGGTCTGCAATGCGGTAGATGAGCTGTACCAGCGCCATCGGAACTGCTATGCAGAGCGCTATTATCAATAATTTTCCCATTGAAATGACCTCTTTCGAATATCTAATTAAAGTATTCTTACCTTAATAACGCCATCAATAGCTTCGATAGCCGCGGCGTCTACCTTGCCCGTGATGTCGAGCATGGTGTAAGCGTACTCTTTCTTCGACTTGTTTACCAGATTTTCGATGTTAGCGCCGGTCGATGCACAAACGCCCGTTATCTTCGCGATAAGCTCTGGAACGTTGCGGTGCATGATGCAAACCAGCTCGTCGCCTGTCTTTGCAAGCTCTGCGTTCGGGTAATTTACGCTGTTTCTGATAGTGCCTTTTTCGATGTAGTCGATAAGCTCGTGAGCTGCCATTACAGCGCAGTTGTCCTCAGATTCGGGAGTAGATGCGCCGAGGTGCGGCAGAACTATAACGTTCTCCTCGCCCAGTACAACATCGTCGGCAAAGTCGGTAACGTACTTAGCAACCTTGCCCTCGCCGATAGCCTTGATAACTGCCGCGCTGTTGATAAGCTCGCCTCTCGCAAGGTTTATCAGGCGAACGCCGTCTTTCATCATAGCTATCTGCTCAGCATCGATGGTGTTCTTAGTATCGGGGGTGTAAGGAACGTGTATCGAAATGTAGTCGGATACTTTGTAAATATCGTTGATGTCGGTGGTGATAGTTACCGCAGGGTCGAGGTGCAGGGCTGCGTTTACCGAGAGGTAGGGGTCGTAGCCTATTACCTTCATGCCGAGCGCTACCGCAGCGTTCGCGATCTTTCCGCCGATAGCTCCCAGACCGATGATGCCGAGGGTCTTGCCGTAGATCTCAGGGCCTGCGAACTTGCTCTTGCCGCCCTCTACCGTCTTGGGTGCGTCGGGCGTGCCCTTGAGCGATGCCGCCCATGCAGCAGCCTCAGTTATCTTTCTCGAAGCGAGGAGCAGCGCGCATATAGCCAGCTCCTTTACCGCGTTTGAGTTAGCGCCGGGGGTGTTGAATACTACAATGCCCTCTTCCGCGCATCTGTCAACGGGGATATTGTTTACGCCTGCGCCCGCTCTTGCGATGGCCAGCAGGTTTTCGCCGAACTGCATATCGTGCATCTTAGCCGAGCGAACCATTATAGCGGTAGGGTCGGCGGCGTTGTCGCTTACGGTGTAAGCAGCCTTATCGAAAATATCAGTGCCGCAGGCGGCGATCTTATTCAGAGTTAAAATATCGTACATTGTGAAAAACTTCCTTTCGGTAAGTATATAAAATCAAGCGTTCTCAGCCTCAAATTTCTTCATGAACTCTACGAGCTTTTCTACGCCCTCGATAGGCATAGCGTTGTAGATAGAAGCTCTCATGCCGCCTACTGTTCTGTGGCCCTTGAGGTTCTCAAAGCCGGCAGCCTTAGCCTCGGCAACGAATTTCTTATCAAGCTCGGCGTCGCCTGTTACGAAAGGCACGTTCATAAGAGATCTGTCCTCGGGAACAACCGTGCCCTTAAAGAGCTTGCTCTGGTCGAGGAAGTCGTAAAGTATCTTAGCCTTTTTCTCGTTATGAGCCTTCATAGCTTCCAGACCGCCCATCTTCTTTATCCACTTGAACACCTTGCCGCAGATGTAGATGCCGTAGCAGGGGGGAGTGTTGTAAAGGCTGTCGGCGTCTGCCTGAGTCTTCCACTTCAGCATGGTGGGAGTTCCGGGAAGAACGTCGTCGGTGATGAGGTCTTCGCGCGCGATAACTATAACTACGCCCGCAGGGCCTACGTTTTTCTGAACGCCGCCGTAGATAACGCCGTACTTGGTAACGTCTACCGGCTCAGAAAGGAAGCAGGAAGAAACGTCGGCTACCAGAGTGTGGCCCTTAGTATTAGGCAGGGTCTTGTACTTAGTGCCGTAGATGGTGTTGTTCTCGCAGATGTAAACGTAGTCTGCATCCTCGGGAATATCGAGGTCTGAGCAATCGGGAATGTAAGAGAAAGTCTTATCCGCAGAGGAAGCTACCGCTACTGCCTCGCCGTACTTCTGCGCTTCCTGATAAGCTTTCTTAGCCCACTGACCTGTGATTATGTAAGCGGCTTTCTTATTCTTCATAAGGTTCATAGGTACAGCTGCGAACTGCTGCGAAGCGCCGCCCTGTAAGAACATTACCTTATAATTATCGGGGATATTCATAAGCTCGCGAATATCTTTTTCTGCCTCTTTGATAATATCGTCAAAAGCCTTTGAGCGGTGGCTCATCTCCATTACGGACATACCTGTGCCCTTATAATCAAGCATTTCTTCAGCAGCTTCTTTAAGAACTTCTTCGGGCAGCACTGCCGGGCCCGCGCTGAAATTATAAACTCTAGCCATTGCTAAAACCTCCATATGTGTAATATTACATAGTTCATACTTGAACGGTGATACCGCCATTCAAAATATACCTCTTTTATTATCTCACTTTTCAGCCAAAATGTCAAGTAGTTTTTAAAAATTTGGGCGTTTTTTATGACATTTACTCTCTAAAGCGCCGCAAATCTTGAAAAAACGACTCGTATATGCTATAATATTAACGATGAAAAGGGAGCATGAGCAATATATGTTTTATGATAAAAATGAGATGAACGCACAAAAATACCGCCTGCTGAAACAGTTTTTCGGCCACGAAAGCTTTCGCAGCGGTCAGGAAGAGCTGGCGGACAGCATTTTGAGCGGGCGCGACGCGGTAGGCATAATGCCCACGGGCGCGGGAAAATCAGTATGCTACCAGCTTCCCGCGCTGATGCTGGGCGGCATCACTATAGTTATCAGCCCGCTTATCTCGCTGATGAAAGATCAGGTAAACTCGCTGATACAGTCGGGCGTGGGGTGCGCTTACATAAACAGCTCGCTCACCCGCGCGCAGTACGAAACGGCTATGTCGCGGGCGGCGCAGGGGGCTTATAAGATAATATATGCAGCGCCAGAGCGGCTGGATTCGCCCTCTTTCAAAAATTTTGCGCAGAACGCCAACATAAGCCTTATCGCGGTGGACGAAGCGCACTGCGTTTCGCAGTGGGGGCAGGATTTTCGCCCGTCGTATCTGAAAATACGCGAGTTTTGCGAAAGCCTGCCGCGCCGACCCGTAGTAGCGGCATTCACCGCCACGGCGACCGCCGCCGTAAAGCGCGACATAATAAATATGCTGGGTCTGCGCGACCCGTACTCCGTCACCACGGGCTTCGACAGAAAAAACCTGTACTTCGCCGTAAGCGAACCGAAGGACAAGCTGGCGGAGACCGAGCGGCTGATACGCGCGGCGGGCGAAGCCTCGGGCATAGTGTATTGCAGTACGCGAAAAAATACCGAGCTAGTCTGCGACTACCTAAACGAGCACGGTCTGCCCTGCACACGCTACCACGCGGGACTTTCCGACGAGGAGCGGCGGCGAAATCAGGACGACTTCATCTACGACCGAGTGCGGATAATGGCGGCTACGAACGCTTTCGGCATGGGCATCGACAAATCAAACGTCAGCTTTGTTATACATTATAATATGCCGAAAAATCTCGAGAGCTATTATCAGGAGGCGGGCAGAGCGGGGCGCGACGGCTCTGAGGCTGTCTGCACGCTGCTATTCGCGCGAAAAGACGTGCAGACCTGCCGCTTTTTGATAGAAAATTCGGGCGACGCCGCCGAGCTGGACGACGAAACTGCGCGGCGGCTGAAAGAGCGCGATTACAAGCGGCTGAACGACATGGTGCGCTACTGCACCGGCGCGGACTGCCTGCGGCACTACATACTGAATTACTTCGGCGAGAAATCGGGCACTATGTGCGCGAAATGCTCTAACTGCGCGGCGGGCTTTGAGAGCGAGGACGTAACCCTTGCGGCGCAGAAGATACTCTCCTGCGTTTACAGGCTGGCGCAGAGGAATTTGCAGATGAACGCGGCGGCGGTGGCGGAGATACTGCGCGGCGCTAGGACAAAGCGCATAAAGCAATTCAACCTAGATGACCTCTCGACCTACGGCATAGCCGCCGACCTGCCCGCGCTGAAGATACGCGCGATAATAGAAGAACTCTGCGGGCGGGGGTATATGCGCCGCGGCGATTTTGAGTCGCTGATACTTACCAACAAGGCGCGGGGCGTGCTTTTTGAGGGCGAGCATATCACGATGAACTTCAAGCGCTCGACCGCGGGCAGCGAGATCTCGGCAGTATCCCGCCGCGCGGCTGCGGAAACGGCGGAGCGCCCCGAGCTTTTCAGCCTGCTGCGTCAGCTTCGCGCCAAGCTCGCGGAGGAAGCGGAAGTGCCCGCGTACATCATCTTCTCCGACGCTACGCTGCGCGATATGTGCAGGCGGCTGCCGACCACCGATGAGGACTTCATGCAGGTCTCGGGCGTGGGCAAGAGCAAGACCGAGCGCTACGGCGCGGCTTTTACGGCTGAGATAGCCCGCTGGATGGAGGAAAACGGCGTTGACCGCTCGCAAGCCGATACCGACGGCGCGGCGGCAGCGCTCGACCGCCGCAGGAAAAGTCAGAAACCCTCGGCTAAGTCTAAGGCTTATAAAACGGGCAAATCGTCCAGATCTGATAAATCGTCCGACGGCGAAAATGCAGCCGCTAAAAGAAGATACTCCTCGCCGAAACTGCTGAGCGAGATCTCCGCCGAGCAGGCGGCGCGGCTGGGGCTATCCCCCGAGCTTGCCGCCCACGCAATAGAGGCTTACCTGCTGCTGGGCGGGTATCTGGAGCGCCGCGGCGGAGAGCTGCGCGTTACCCCGCGCGGAGGGCTGCACGGCATAGCTATGTCTACCAAATGCGAGAGCGGCAGCCGCACCACGGTGATAGAGTACAAAGCGGCAGCGCAGCGTCTAATAGACGAGCACATCGACGAGATCTTCAGATAGGGAGCGAGAAATATGGACATTTCAAACGAGCATATCGACGGCGGCATTGGCACTTCACGGCTATCGCGGTGATGGAAAAGATCTGATACATAAAAAACAAGGCGCTCTGCTGAAAAATGCAGAACGCCTTTAATATTGCTGTGATTTTTAATCGTCTTAATCGTCAACGTCTATATCGATGGCGTTGGCTTTGTCCTCGGCATGGGTGTCGCGGTCGTCCCTGCCCCTGCCGCTCTTGTAGCGAATGTCTTTCTCAAGCTCCTCTAGGTGCGAATATGCACGGCTCGCCGAGAAACCGCTGACAAAGCTTACCGCGCCCGCCAGCGCGAGTATCACGCCGATAACGCGCATAAATCCGCCCGCTATCACCGTAGGCGAGATGAGCACGAATATGCCAAGCGCAAGAGTTACCACCGCCGTTATCATCGGAAGCTGCCAGCCGTCTGCGCCCGCGCGCTTTACGCTCAGCGAAGTGCCCAGCTTAGCGAAACCCGAGCACATAAGGTACAGACCCAGCGCTATCATCACTACCGTTTCAAGCAGGCTCTTGTTTGAGAGCACGACTATGCCCGCTATCAGCAGTATAACTTCGGAAAAGAGCGAGAAAATGCTGCGCTCTTCGCCGCCGCGCACGCGGGAGAAGATGTAGCCCATTATGCCGAATATCGCCCAGGCTATCAGTATAACGCCGAGCGCGGTATTCAGCACATCGGTTATGATATGCGGACGTATTACCAGCGCCACGCCGAGCACTATGCAGGCGAGAGCGCCGAGCGAATAATTTTTCAGCATACTTTTCATTTTGTATCAGTCCTTTTTTACGAGATCACAAATATCCGTTTGAGCAGGTCAGTCCTCCCAAAGAGCGTCGCCGAAGGAGGAGAGGTAGGCGGTCAGCTGCTCTGCCATTTCGTACTGCTCGGTGATGCGCGGGTGGCCGGGGGTAGCCTTGCCCGTGCGGGTGAACATAAAGTGCGTTATCTTTTCATCGCCAAGCTCGGCGGCTATCTCGTCAACGGCTTTATCCCAGTCGGGCGAGTGCATCAGCACCGTCAGCAGCAGCACAAAGCGCGCCTTAGGGTACTTGCCGCGCAGATCGGTGATTATCGCCTTGTAAGCGGCTTTCCACTTCGCGCGGTAGGCGGGGTCGGTAATGTCGAAATCCTCGCCGCCCTCGTTGTGCGGGTCGTTTTGACCAACGGCGAAAAGCACGACGTGCGGGGTGTACTTTGCGAAATCCCAATCCGTCATGCCGCCCTCAGCCTCGGGGAAATAGCATACCTTATTGTAAGCTGTTTCCATGCCGATATAATTCGGGGCGTGGTAGTAGCCGGTATTGTCAAATATCGCGATGCCGCCCTGCGCTATGTTGTGAAGCTGCGCGCCGAGATTGCGGGCAGTTATCATCGAGTAGGACTGCCAAGCGTTATCGTAAACGCCATCGTGCCCCTCGGGGTCGTTTGAAGCGACGCACTGGGTAGCCTCTACCACCGCACCTGCGGATACGGAATCGCCGTAGCACTCCATTCTGCGCGCGGGCAGCTCGGGCGCTTTAAGAAGCTGCGAACCTGCGGGAAGCTCGAAAGCTTTCAGCTCAAAATAGTGGGTAGCGTCCTGCCGCTTGTAGAGGATAACGGTGTGCTCGCCCTGCTCCAAGCCCTCGGCCAGGGTAAGGGTAATGTCCTCTTCTGCGTGCTCGAATGTGACTTTGGTCTGCCTGCCGTCGATGATAACGCCAAGCTCCATAACGTTGTAGAATTTGTGGTTGCGTATAACGCAGCGCAGCTCTGTGCCGATAAAGCGCACGGTAACGTTCGTACCGGCGAAAACGAACCGCGGGAAGCCGCCGAAAAGCTCAGTTCTGCCCATATAGGTCAGCGCGGGGTCGGCGGGGGAAATTTTGATATACTCGCTCATATTTTCAGCTCCGTTTCATATTTTACTTTTTTCTATTTTACCAAACACTCGTGAGTTTGTCAAGCCGAATTTTCACATATCTGCAAATTTGCCGACAAAAAGCGGACGATGTTTCCTGCCGAAACGCCGTCCGCATTATTTTCAAAAATTATTTATCAAGCCTGCTTCTTGACTGCTACACATTCCTCTGGGTCTTCTTTATCTACGCGCTGAATGTCCGCGCCCAGCTTCTGAAGCTTTTCCACAATGTTCTCGTAGCCGCGCTCGATGAAGTGGGTATCGCCGATCTCGGTAGTGCCCTCGGCGGCAAGTCCCGCGATAATTAGAGCCGCGCCTGCGCGCAGGTCGGGTGCCATAACGGGAGCGCCTTTGAGCTTCTCCACGCCCTGAATTATTACCGCCTTGTCGTTTACTACTATATCAGCGCCCATTCTTCTAAGCTCGCTGACATAGCGGAAGCGGTTGTCGAAAATATCGTCCGTAACCACGCTCGCGCCGTGTGCAAGGGTCAGCAGAGTAGAGATCTGCGGCTGCATATCGGTCGGGAAGCCGGGGTGCGGCATTGTTTTTATAGATGTTCTTTTCAGCTCGCCGCAGGGGTATATCCTTACCGCCTCGTCGAATTCCTCAACGCCTACGCCTATCTTGCGCAGCGCCGCTGTGATGGATTCCAAATGCTTAGGGATAACGTTTTTGACCATGATGTCGCTGTGGGTAGCGGCAGCGGCTACCATAAAAGTGCCCGCCTCGATCTGGTCGGGAATGATGGAATACTCTACGCCCTTTAGCTTTTTCACGCCGCGTACTTTAATAGTATCAGTACCCGCGCCCATGATGTCAGCGCCCATAGAGTTCAAGAAATTGGCAACGTCTACAACGTGCGGCTCGCGCGCGGCGTTTTCGATCACGGTGTAGCCGTCCGCCTTTACGGATGCGAGCATAGCGTTTATAGTAGCGCCAACGCTGTTTATGTCAAAGTATATGAGGTTTCCGATGAGCGAATCGGCGTTCAGATGTACCTCGCCGTTTTCGATGGAATCCTCCGCGCCCAGCGCGTGGAAAGCTTTAAGGTGCTGGTCGATGGGTCGGTCGCCTAAATCGCAGCCGCCGGGCAGGGCAACGTGCGCCTCGTGAAATCTGCCGAGCAGAGTACCGAGGAAGTAGGAAGAAGCGCGCATGACTCTCGCCATTTCGTAAGGCACTTTGGGCACAACTATACCGCTGGTGTCTATACGCACCTTATTTTTATTGAGCAGCTTTATCTCCGCGCCCATAGATCTGAGTATCTTCATGCAGAAGGTAATATCGCTGATCTGGGGGCAGTTATCTAAGATACACGGGCCGTCGCTGAGTATAGTAGCGGCAACTATCGCAACAGCCGCGTTTTTAGCGCCGCTGATGGTTACCTCGCCCTCCAGCTTTTTACCGCCGTGTATAACATATTTCTCCAAAACGTCACATCCCTTGATTTTTTTGGCGCTGTGGCAGACCCCTATCGTTCCCCGCTGGGATAGGACAAGTAAGAAGTGCGGGGCGGTCCGGCATTTTGCGCCGTGATACAAATTCTAAAATACAGCATATATTGGTCGGCCCTCTTGAAAAAGGTCAAACGCCATTCCAAAGAGCCTGCGAAAAATTCAAGTGAAATTCAAATACCTTTACTATTCTAACACATATTGAACAAAAAATCAAGTGAATTTTTATTTTTTTCAAAAATGGTTTCATTTTTTATTCTTTTTGTAACACTGTCGTAATGTTATGCGGGTGGTTTAATGGACAGTTGTACCCAAAAAGTTACCGTTGTAACCGTGCTGTAATATTATCCGTCCAAAAAAACTCCCAATTCGTCCGAAAAGCGCGTTTTTGGCGGTTTTGCACATACTTTTTGCCAGAATTTACATCTGTAATATCTGTAACCTTTTATCTCGTGCCGCAAAGCGTACCCGCGCACCATATATAGCGTAAAATGCGCGTGAGGATATGTCAAAAAAATGCGCCGAGAAAATTTCTTTTCTGCTTTTGTACTTTTTAGCTTTAAAGGGCTTGCAATCGGCTGATTTATATGATATAATAGTTATAATGCGTTTATATGCAAAATTTTTGTGACTATTATTGAATTGGAGATGTTTTTCCCATGTATTTTCAGAAAGATATAGAAACTATGCCGCGCGCCGACATAGAAAAAATGCAGCTGGAGCGCCTGCAGCGTTTGGTAAAATACTGCTACGACAACGTGCCCTTTTACCACAAGCGCCTGAGCGAGGCGGGCGTATGTCCTGAGAAGATAAAGACTCTTTCAGACATTCAGTACATACCCTACACCACCAAGGCGGATATGCGCGACAACTACCCTTGCGGACTTTTCGCCGTGCCGCAGAGCAAGATAGTGAGAATGCACGCTTCATCGGGCACTACGGGCAAGCCTACGGTAGTCGGCTATACCGCGAATGACCTCGATTACTGGAGCGACTGCGTTGCGCGACTGGCGATGGCGGCGGGCGCTGACGAGAACACGATAGTTCAGATATGCTTCGGCTACGGACTTTTCACGGGCGCGCTGGGTCTGCACTACGGTCTGGAAAAGATAGGCGCTACGGTAGTACCCTCTTCAAGCGGAAACACCGAGAAGCAGATAATGCTGATGCAGGATTTCGGCACGAATGCGCTGGTAGCTACCCCCTCTTACGCGCAGTACATCGGCGAGCTGGCGCGCGAAAAGGGCGTGCTCGACAAGCTTCAGCTAAAGCTGGGTCTGTTTGGCTCTGAGGGCTGCACCATCGAGATGCGCAACGCCATAGAAAAAACGCTGAACCTCTTCGCCACCGACAACTACGGCATGAGCGAGCTGAACGGTCCCGGCGTTTCGGGCGAATGCCGAGAGCGCTGCGGTATGCACATCAATGAAGACCACTACTACGCCGAGATAATCGACCCCGCTACGGGCGATGTTTTGCCGCGCGGCAGCGAGGGCGAGCTGGTAGTGACCACCCTTACCAAAGAGGGTATGCCTGTACTGAGATACCGCACGAAGGACATCACGAAGATAAATTACGAGAAGTGCGCCTGCGGCAGAACGTTTGCAAGAATGGACAAGCCGAAGGGCAGATCGGACGATATGCTGAAAATTCGCGGCGTAAACGTATTCCCCTCGCAGATAGAAACGGTGCTGATGAGCTTTAAGGAGATAGCGCCGCACTATCAGCTAGTGCTGACGCGCGAGAATTTCGCCGACCACCTCGAGATAAAAGTAGAGCTGCTGGAGCAGTACAGCTCGCTGCTGGACAACTTCCCCGCCCTTTCCGAGCTTCACGCGAAAATCACGAAAGAGATGAAGATCGTCCTCGGCATACAGACGAAGCTGACGATAGTAGGCTGCAAAACTCTGGAGCGTTTTCAGGGCAAAGCGAAGCGCATCGTAGATCTTAGAAATCAGTAAATATTTGCATAGGGCGCGGAACAGTGATAGTTCCGCGTCTTTTTTATACCCAACCAAAAAGGGATACCGCGCCAACGCAGTATCCCTTTGCTTATTCCAGTATATAGCCTTCAAATTATTTCTTGAAGTATCTGTCGTACATACCCTTGAAAGCTCTGCCGTGACGGGCTTCGTCCTTCGCCATCTCGTGTACAGTGTCGTGGATAGCGTCGTAACCCAGCTCCTTAGCGCGCTTAGCCAACTTGAGTTTGCCCTCGCAAGCGCCGTTCTCTGCCATGTATCTCAGCTCGAGGTTCTTAGCGGTAGAGTCGGTAACTACCTCGCCCAGCAGCTCTGCGAACTTAGCCGCGTGCTCAGCCTCTTCGTGAGCAGCCTTTTCGTAGTACAGACCAACTTCGGGGTAGCCCTCTCTGAATGCAACTCTCGCCATAGCAAGGTACATACCTACCTCGCTGCACTCGCCCTCAAAGTTTTCTTTCAGACCTGCGATAACCTCAGCGTCAAGACCCTGCGCCGAACCTACCTTGTGGTCGTCAGCCCATACCAGCTCTGCCGATTCCTCTATCTTGTTGAACTTAGAAGCGGGTGCTTTGCATACAGGACAGACCGCGGGAGCAGCCTCGCCCTCATAGATATAACCGCATACAGAACATACAAACTTTGCCATAATGATTTCCTCCTGTTTTTTTAGTTTTATTATCTGTTGTTTTTTCTTCTTTTTTATCGGTTTCGTTTACCGTGATTAAAGTATACCATATTGGTGTGCGTTTGTCAAGTAGGTTAGCATATGCTTTTCTGTTAACTTTTCGTGAATTGATACAATTAGCTTACACACCCGCATATACAGCGAAAGGCAATACTTTTCGCACATTTCGCGCAAGCATTGCCTTTTATATATAGCTGTAAATTATGTTTTGAGATCACAAGTCTATCAGCTTATCATCCAGCGGAGTATCTCAAATTTCTTGCCCTCGGGCACGGTAACGGTAACTTCGTGCTTGCCCTTTTCATCAAACGAAACTATTTCGTTATTGCAGGCGTAATCGCCCCAGCCGCCGGTAAAGTCAGCATTTATCTCAGCGCACTCAACGCCGTCGATGGTAACGGTAGCAGAGCCGCTTTTGCCGTCTACGGTCTTGTAGTACAGCATACCGAGATTCTTGAACTCCATTTCAAAGGTTACAGAACCGCCGTTTGAAGCAGCCCAGCCGTCCTGGAAGTTCCAAGGAGAAGTCTGCTCGGTGAAAGCGCCGGCGTCCTTTACGGTGACTATCTTAGAATTCTTATCCTCAAGAGTAGCGTCAGCGTACTTATCGCCGGTGGGCGACTCGATAGAGGTGTCGAAAGCCTTAGCCTCGGTATCAACAGAATCTATATTGTCCTTGATGCCGCCTACGAAATTTTCGAGCATCTGCGCGAGCATCTTGTGGCCGTCGTCGTTCGGGTGGATATTATCGGGCGAAATATCAGTCCACTTGATGTTGCCTGCCTCTACCTCGGGCAGTACGGCATCGTGATAAGAGATTATCGGAACGTTGTAGTACTCGCCGATCTCAGAATGTACGTTCTGCGGGCAGGTGCCGTCCTCCATAGTCATCTCTACGAGGATAACTGCGGGGTTGTTAGGCTGCGCAAGGCACTTTCTGATAAGGCTGTCCATAGTGGTCTTATAGAAATCATTATCACTGTCATTGATGAACTCGATGAAGATGATGTCGGGGTTGTCGGCGAGAACTTCGCTGTCTACACGGTGTACGGCGAGATAAGAATCGGTAGCGCCGATACCTGCGTTAGTGCCTACTACGAAGTAGCTGATGTTTTCCTCCCACCAAGAGATGAACTGCTTAGTGTACTGGTTCTGGCTGGAGGAAGCGGCAGAACCTGCGGTGATGGAGTCACCGAGGAAAGCCACCTTAGTAGCCTTTTCAGTTTTCTGCGCAACTTCGAGCGAGTCGTCGTTAGCAACGTCGAGAGCTTCCTTTATTTTGGAAGCAAGGCGAGAAGTATCGCCCTCATTGAGCACCGATCTGGTCAGCATATTATCCGTAGCCCCCTTGGTAACGTCAACAGCGCCATCGTTCACGGGCGCTTTCAGCTCTGCCGCGGAGTCGGTATCAGCAGCAGAAGCGTCATCAGCGGCAGGATCAGCAGTTTCCGCAGCCGAAGAATCAGTGTCAGCCTTGCTCTCGGAAGAGTTGTCGTCGCTGCCGCAAGCGGTAAAGCAAGCAGCGGCAACTGCGAGCGAAAGCACAGCCGCTAAGATCTTTTTAATCATAGCAAAATTTTCCTTTCCCAATAATAATTACAATAAAAAGTTGTATCTATACACTAATTATATCACAAACATTTCGTAAAATCAAGAGGAAACGAAAATTTTCGCAAAGCGCATCTTTTTGCACGTTTGACAAATTTCTACAAGTATGCTATAATAGTATCAAGGCGTACTGCATAAAACGGTAGGCCTGAAGGCAGAATATCGCAGAGATTTTATACGAATTGCGCAGTCAGATTTTTCGTCAGAGCGTTCTAAAGCGACGCAGGCTAACTCGCGTTAGTCAAGAAGTTTTAGGGCGCTATGGCGGAAAATATGCAAGCAAGGCGTGTGAAATTTTTGCGATGTTCTGCCTTGATTCTTCCTCCAGAGATGGAGGTGAGCAATATGAGCGTGGCAACAGTAGTAGCGATACTCAACTTAGTCATTAACATAGTCAGACTTGTTCTCGACATTTGCAATAAAAAAAGATAACCGCCCGACTACCACATAGGACGGTTATCACAACAAAATCGTTCATGGAGGAGAACCGCTTACAGCAGTGCGCCTCTTGTTATCTATATTATACCACGCCGAGCGCGGTTTGTCAAGCGTTTGCGCGGCGAATATCGCGGCGGGAAATGCGCATAATATTCCCATACCAAATATTGATAGGGAGTGTGCTCATGAATATTTCTAAAGACCGTTACAGCGATATGGTCAAACCCGCCTCGAAAAACAGCCGCTGGGCGGTGAACCTGCTCAAGGCTTTCGTTATCGGCGGGGGGATATGCGTTATCGGGCAGGCGCTTACCTCGCTTTACACTTACCTCGGCGCGGACGAAAAAAACGCGGCGACTTGGTGCTCGGTCACGCTCATCGCCGCTTCGGTGCTGCTGACGGCTCTCGGGCTTTACGAAAAGATAGCTAAGCACGCCGGTGCGGGTACGCTAGTGCCGATCACGGGCTTCGCAAATTCCGTCGCCGCGCCCGCCGTGGAATTCAAGACCGAGGGCTACGTTCTCGGCGTGGGGGCTAAGATATTCTCGATAGCCGGCCCCGTTATCCTCTACGGCACTGCCGCAGGCGTTGTATACGGGCTGATATACTGGATATTCAAATGACCAAATAACGACACAAAACCCGCTTCGGGCCTTTCGGCTCTGGGCGGGTCTTGCGCTATAATTTATAAGTGGGATGGGGCAAAGTTAATACGGAGGATAAGTGTCCTCATCTCAATTAGCAGAAGTCTTTACTCTTCGTCCTGAAGTGCGTCGTAGCCGACAGCTCCCGTGCGGACTTTTATTACGTCCTCAACATCGTAAATGAATATCTTTCCATCGCCGATGCTGCCGGTGTAGAGAGCCTTTCTCGCAGTGTTTACTACCGTCTTTACAGGCACCTTGCTGACTACTATCTCAGCCTTTACCTTAGGCAGCAGCTTCGGGGTTATCTTAGCACCTCTGTAATAGTGCGTCTGACCCTTCTGCGTACCGCAGCCCTGAACGTTCGTAACGGTTACGCCCGTAACGCTTATGCCTTCCATTGCGGCGATGAAGTCGCCGAGGCGCTCTTCCTTGAATACCGCAACTACCTTTGTCAGCTTGTTTTCCTTATCTACTGCGAAGTCCTTTACGGGAACTGCGGTGTCGAGGTCTTCGAGTCCCGCGATCTCGGCTTCGTCATATTCGATAGTTTCATGTGCGAATACGAAGTCTGCGTATGCAGAGGGCAGACCGTGTTCGCAAACATCCAGACCCTTTATCTCCTCTTCTCTGCTTGCTCTCAGACCAAATATCGCCTTGATGATGAAGAAGGTTATCGTGATGGTAACTGCTGTCCAGAGGAGGATAGCGCCTACGCCGACTGCCTGATATGCGAGCTGGCCGAAGCCGCCGCCGTAGAACACGCCGTGCTCAGTATCGAAAAGTCCGCAGGCGAGGGCGCCCCAAAGACCGTTGCAGCCGTGTACCGCTACCGCGCCGACGGGGTCGTCAACGTGAAGCTTGTTATCAACGAACCATACGCCGAATACTACCAGCACGCCTGCTACCGCGCCGATTATCGTAGCGCCTAACGCGTCTACTATGTCGCAGGGAGCGGTGATGGCTACCAGACCTGCCAGCGAAGCGTTCAGACACATCGAAACATCAGGCTTGCCGTACTTCACCCAAGTGAAGATCATGCAGACGAGAGTTGCGATGGCGGGTGCGATGGTCGTAGTAACGAGGATAGAGCCGAGCTGGCTTACGGTAGTAGCCGCAGCGCCGTTGAATCCGTACCAAGCGAACCAAAGAATGAACACACCGAGTGCACCGAGGGTGAGCGAGTGGCCGGGGAATGCGTTTACCTGAATTACCTTGCCGTCCTTATCGCGCTTGTACTTGCCAAGACGCGGGCCGAGGATAGCTGCGCCGATGAGCGCCGAAAGTCCGCCGACCATGTGTATCAGCGCCGAACCTGCAAAATCGTGGAATACCACGCCGCCGAAGCGCTCTACGGTAAGCCAGCCGCCGCCCCATGCCCAGTGAGCTTCGATGGGGTAGATGACGAGCGAGATAACGCCCGAGTATACGCAGTAAGAGATGAATTTCGTTCTCTCAGCCATAGCGCCCGAAACGATAGTAGCGGTGGTGGCGCAGAAAACGAGGTTGAAGAAGAATGCCGAGTAGTCAAAATTGCTCCAGTCGGTAAACATCTTAAAGGTAGGCGTACCGATGAATCCGCCGATGTCCTTGCCGTAGATGAGTCCGAAGCCGAGCGGCATGAATACCGCCGTGCCTATGCAGAAGTCCATGAGATTCTTCATTATGATGTTGCCTGCGTTCTTGGCGCGGGTAAAGCCCGTTTCCACCATCGCAAAACCGCACTGCATGAAGAATACCAGCACTGCTCCGAGTAAGAACCATATGCCGAATGCGTCCGAGCCGAGCTGCTCAGAAACCTGATCGACGATAGTTTGCAGATCATTCATATTATCATATCCAATCATAAAAAATTTTCACTGAAATAAAAAAGTCGTGCGTCAATGCACCCTTACGGATACATAAACGCACGACATTGTGCCTAATTTAGTTTAAAGCTTAAATTACTTTACATAGAAGAGAAGCTGCTCGTAAGTAGGATACGGCCAGTACTTCTCGCCGCAGATAGCTTCCATCTGGTCGGCAGGCGCTCTCAGCTCGCCCATCTTGGTGAGGATAACGTCGTGGTAATATCTAGCCAGCTCTTCGGTATCGGCAATGTCGCCCGCCTTTACCTCTGCTTCTTCCAGCTCGTTCATAGCCTTGTAGGTGGAAGCCGCCAGCGAGGAAAGTCTGGTAACCAGCTCTTTTTCTACCGTCAGGTCAGCGCCGAGCGCGGTAGCGGTAGCGGCAGTCTCGCCCAGATCCTTAACGTAGCTCATAGCTGCGGGGAGAATATCCTTCTTAGCCATGTCGATCATGGTAAGAGCTTCGATGTTTACTATCTTTACATATTCGTCCAGCAGGATCTCAACGCGGGATTCCAGCTCTACCTTGCTGTAAACGCCGTGCTTCGAGAGCACCTCTACGTTCTTGTCAGCGAGGTATACGGGAACTGCGTCGGGTGTGGACTTGAGGTTCATAAGACCTCTCTTCTCAGCCTCAGCGGGCCACTCGGCAGAATAGCCGTTGCCGTTGAAGATGATGTTCTTGTTTTCGGAAATAGTTCTCTTGATAAGCGAATCGAGAGCGTCCTGGAAATCGTCAGCCTTCTCAAGCTCATCGTAGAACTGGTCGAGCACTTCTGCAACGATGGTGTTGAGAATGGTCATCGGGCCTGCGCAGGAAAGCTTCGAGCCGGGCATTCTGAACTCAAACTTGTTGCCGGTGAATGCGAAAGGCGAAGTTCTGTTTCTATCGGTAGTATCCTTCGGGAACTTAGGCAGTACGTCTACGCCGATCTCCATCTGCGTCTTAGCCTTGCCCTCATACTTGTGTCCCTCAGCCAGCGCTTCGAGTATTTCGGTAAGCTCGTCGCCGAGGAAGATAGAGATGATGGCGGGAGGTGCTTCGTTAGCGCCAAGGCGGTGGTCGTTGCCCGCGGTAGCTACGCTTGCCCTCAGCAGATCCTGATAATCATTTACAGCCTTGATGACTGCTACGAGGAATGTAAGGAACTGCGCGTTCTCAGCGGGGGTAGTGCCGGGGTCGAGCAGGTTTACACCTGTATTGGTAGATACCGACCAGTTGTTGTGCTTGCCCGAGCCGTTTACGCCGGCGAAAGGCTTTTCATGAAGCAGGCACTTAAAGCCGTGCTTTCTCGCCGTTCTCTTCATGATCTCCATAGTGAGCTGGTTGTGGTCGGTAGCGATATTGGTAGTGCCGAAGATGGGTGCGAGCTCGTGCTGAGCGGGCGCTACTTCGTTGTGCTTAGTCTTAGCGCAGATGCCGAGTCTCCAAAGCTGCTCGTCAAGATCTTCCATATAAGCGTTTACGCGAGTCTTGATAGTGCCGAAGTAGTGGTCTTCAAGCTCCTGACCCTTAGGTGCGGGTGCACCGAAAAGCGTTCTGCCTGTTAGGATAAGGTCTTTTCTCTTCGAGTACATCTCGCGGTCGATAAGGAAGTATTCCTGCTCAGGGCCGACGTTTGCGGTAACTCTTGTAACATCGTCAGCGCCGAAGAGCTTCAGAAGTCTTACAGCCGACTTATTGAGCGCTTCCATAGATCTCAGCAGCGGGGTCTTTTTATCGAGAGCCTCGCCCGTGTACGAGCAGAAAGCGGTAGGTATGCAAAGGCTCTTGCCCTTGATGAATGCGTAAGAGGTGGGGTCCCAAGCGGTGTAGCCTCTTGCTTCAAAAGTAGCGCGCAGACCGCCCGAGGGGAAGGAGGAAGCGTCAGGCTCGCCCTTTACGAGCTCTTTGCCCGAAAACTCCATGATGATCTTGCCGTCGCCGATGGGCGAGATAAAGCTGTCGTGCTTTTCGGCGGTGATGCCTGTCATAGGCTGGAACCAGTGAGTATAGTGGGTGCAGCCCTTTTCTACCGCCCAGTCTTTCATAGCCGCGGCTACTACGTTCGCCACGTCAATATCGAGCGGCTCGCCCGACTGAATGGTCTTTTTCAGCGATTTGTAGACCGACTTAGGCAGTCTTTGCTGCATGACGTTTTCGTCAAATACGTCGATTCCGAAGATCTCAGGGATGTTCATAAGAAATTCCTCCTATTATAAATTATAGATGCGTGAAACTTTGTCACATACATTTTTTGCAATAAAAAAAGGCACTGCGGACGTATCTTTCATCGTCCACAGCGCCATTGCTGTTTACAATACATAGTATAGCGCAACAAATCGTTTTTGTCAAGGCTTTTTTTGCAATTTCGGCATTTTCGGCGTTTCTGACAAACTCGCTGCCGCTTTTGCGAAAACTTTTTGTGAAGTTTACGCAATCGATCATTTACGCATACGCCGTGGTCTGTTTTGTGTAGCTGTAAACTATAAAGCTTTCCGCGTCGGGCGTTACGCCGCTCTGCTCAAAAAGCTGCGATATGGTAACGAAGCGGTAGCCCTGCTCTTTCAGCGCGGGTATTATCATATCCAGCGCCTGCACGGTCTGCTCGTTGCCCTCCATATCGTGCAGCAGTATCACTGCGCCGTCGCGCGCCTGCGCCAGCACCTTTTCCGCGCGCTGCCGCGCCGTTACCTCGTCAAGCCAATCCTCCGCGCCGAAGCCTGCTATAAAGGGCAGTTTCACGGTGTCTGCCATAGTTTGGTTCACCGCTATATACGGCGGGCGGAAAAACCGCGGCTGCCTGCCCGTTATCTCGGCAACGCGGCGGCTCGTTTCGGCGATCTCGTCGGCTATCTCCTGCGCCGTCATTTTCGTCATGTCTGAGTGGGTGAGCGAGTGGTTCTCTATCTCGCAGCCCAGCGAGCAGGCGCGCTTTACCGCCTGCGCCGAGAGTTCGTTTATATTGCTGCCGACGAGGAAGAAAGTACCCACCGCGCCGTACTTTTCAAGCACATCGAGCACGCGCGGGGTAGTGACGGTATTCGACCCGTCGTCGAAGGTCAAGGCTATTATTTTGTCCTGCATTTTATCCCACCCGCTTTACTTCATAAGCTCGCGCATTTCGCCGATAAGCTCGCCGAAGAGTTTCAGCGCGTCGTTTATCGGGGCGGCGGTGGTCATATCCACGCCCGCGCCTTTCAGCAGCGAGATGGGGTCTTTTGAGCAGCCGCCCTTTAGGAAGCCGATGTAGTCCTTAACTGCCTCTTCGCCGCCTGTAAGTATGCGCTGCGAGAGGGCTATCGCCGCCGAGTAGCCGGTAGCGTACTGGTAAACGTAAAATTCGTAATAGAAGTGCGGTATGCGCGCCCATTCAAGGTCTATCTCGCTGTCGATGACAACGCCCTCGCCGAAGTAGAGCTTGTTCAGCTCGCGGTAGGTGGAATTGAGAACGTCAGCCGTGAGGGCTTCGCCGCGGGCGTACATCTCGTTTATTTTCAGCTCAAATTCCGCGAACATGGTCTGGCGGTAAAGCGTTGTGCGGAACTGTTCGAGGAAGTAGTTTATCAGGTAAGCGCGCTGTTTTTTATCCTGCGTATTTTTCAGCAGGTACTGCATAAGCAGGGCTTCGTTGCAGGTAGAGGCTACCTCCGCCACAAATATCTTGTAGTCGGAGTAAACAACGGGCTGAGTGCTGTTCGAGTAGTAAGAATGTATAGCGTGGCCCATCTCATGCGCGAGGGTGAACATACAGTTCAGCGTGTCCTTATGATTGAGAAGCACATAGGGGTGTACGCGCGCGCCTGCGGAGTATGCGCCGCTGGTCTTGCCCTCGTTTTCGTAAACGTCTATCCAGCGTTCGTCGAAGCCTTTTTTGAGCACCGCGAGGTATTCATCGCCCATTACGGAGAGCGCTTTGTACACGGTATCTTTAGCTTCCTCAAAGCTTATCTTCATATCCACGTCGGAAACTATGGGCGCGTAGAGGTCGTACATATGCAGTTCGTCGAGCCCCATAAGCTCTTTGCGCAGAGCGGCGTAATCGTACATATAGTGCATATTATCGTGCACGGCGGCTATCAGATTAGTGTAAACATCGGTAGGTATCTCGTTGCCGTCGAGTGCGGATTCCAGCGCCGAGCCGTATTTTCTCGCCTGCGAGTAAAAAGCGAGGGTCTTTACCTGAGCCGCGAGGGTAGCCGCGCAGGTATTTTTAAAGCCATCGTAGGTATGATAAAGGTTCTCGAAAGCGTTTTTGCGCAGGGTACGGTCAGCGCTCTGCATCATGGGGATATAGCTGCCGTGGGTAAGCTGGTGGGGGTTGCCGTCCTTATCGGCGGCGTCGGGGAATTTAAGGTCGGCGTCAGAGAACATTGAGAAGATATTCTCGGGCGACATACCCATATCTCCCGCGAGGGCGAGCAGTTTTTCCTCAGCTTCGGAGAGCACATGAGCCTTGCGGCGGCGAACTGTATCGAGCGCGCGGCGGTAGAGTTCAAGCTCGGGCTTATCCTTATAGAAGTTTTCGAGCAGGTCGTCGGGGATAGCGATAAGCTCGGGCGTTTCAAAGCTGCCCGCGGAGTTTATAGCTACATAGCCGTTCATCAGGCGGGATACCATAGCCTGATACTTAGCGTTCGCGGTATTTTCATCGCTTTTTCTCTGAGCGTAATTGCCGAGCGAGTCGCAGAGCACAGCTATCTCGTCCGAGAGCCGCAGAAATTCGAGCAGCGTATCGGCGGACTCAGCCAGTCTGCCCTTATAGCCCGCGATGGTCTCGGGCAGTTTAGAAAATTTAGCGAAGTCGCGTTCCCAATCCTCATCGGTGGGGTAAATATCGCTAAGGTCCCAAGTATATTTCGGGTCGAGTTCTTCGCGTTTAGGTATTCTTTCTTCGGTCATGAAAAGCACTCCTTTTATAATAGTATAGTTTATTGTTTATTTACTGAATTTTTGTGCGTGGGGGAAAAACTGCTTTTTGGGGTGGTGGCTTTGGGTCGTTCATTCAAGGGCGTGCGCCAGGCGTTGCTTTCGCGGCTTTTTAATAGTCTTATTCTATCATGCCCTCAAACAGAGCTTTTTAGTCTGGTTTTATTATAGCACGATGATGGGGTGTTGTCAATCTGCCCCACCTCTTCTCTCCTCTTTTCTTGCAAAAAAATTAAAATTTTTTCTAATTACCCCCTTGACAAAAATGTTAGTTTGAGTTATAATTATATCATTGTAAAAGAGAGTAGCTGACGGCACTTAGCCGTATATGCAGTCGTCAATACACGATGCGGGCTTCGGCTGTGGTCGGGCTTCCTTCCGTTGCATACATAAACAGCGAGACTTTTACTAAAGTTATTATCATATGGTGCGGTAGGCACGGCTTTTCAGGCGGCATATTCCTCTATGCCCGCTTCTTGTCGCGCGCCCATTCGGTCATGGCTTTAGTAAACGTCCCGCTTTTTTTATGCCGCGATGTTTGCCTGCCCGCACCGCAACAGATTTATCTAGAAAGGAAAGATGTTTAATGGCAGACCGCTACAAGCAATCCCCCGAGGAGCTTTACTACGAGTTTTCTTCCTCGGCTACGGGCCTCACCTCCGCGCAGGTGAACGAAAACATTGAAAAATACGGCAGAAACGTGATAGCTCAGGGCAAGAAAAAATCGGCTGTGCAGATATTCCTCTCGCAGTTCGCCGATTTCCTCGTTATCATTCTGATTATCGCCGCCCTCATCTCCGCGATAACGGGCGATATGGAAAGCTTCTTCGTTATCATCGCCGTTATCACCATGAACGCTATCCTCGGCACGGTACAGACCCTAAAGGCGGAAAAGAGCCTCGATAACCTCAAAAAGCTCAACTCCCCCAGCGCTAAGGTGCTGCGCGGCGGCGAGAAAATGATAGTTTCCTCTGAGGAAGTAGCCGTCGGCGATATTGTGCTTATCGAGGCGGGCGATTGCGTTCCCGCAGACGGCAGACTTATCGAGTGCGCATCTGTTCAGACCAACGAGTCGGCGCTTACGGGCGAATCGCTCAATGTCGATAAGACCGCCGATGTCCTTACAGACGACCTCCAGCTCGCCGACCGCAAAAACATGGTCTACTCCGGCAGCTTCGTCACCTACGGCAGAGGTTCTTTCATCGTTACCGCCGTCGGCATGGAAACCGAGGTCGGCAAGATAGCTTCGCTGATACAAAACGCGGGCGAGCGCAAAACGCCCCTGCAAATTACGCTGGATAACTTCGGCAAAAAGCTCTCCATAGGCATACTGATAATCTGCGCATTAGTATTCGGGCTTTCGATGTGGCGCGCCGACGTTATCAACTTCGACTCAGTAATGGATTCGCTGATGTTCGCCATCGCCCTCGCCGTAGCCGCTATCCCCGAAGCGCTCAGCTCGATAGTTACGATAGTGCTCTCATTCGGCACGCAGAAGATGTCGCGCGAAAACGCCATAATGCGCAAATTGCAGGCGGTAGAGGGCTTAGGCTCGGTATCCGTCATCTGCTCTGACAAAACGGGCACGCTCACACAAAACAAAATGACGGTACGCCGCGTGGTCTGTGACGGCCATATCATCACCGCAGACGACGCCAACATGGAAAACGTCGGCGAAAAGCAGCTTGTTATAGCTTCGGTGCTCTGCAACGATTCCAGCTGCCGCGACGGCGTGGATATTGGCGACCCGACCGAAACTGCGCTGATACACTTCGCGCACAAGGCTGGGCTTTCCGATACCGAGATCCGCGAAAATTACAAGCGCATAAGCGAGATACCTTTCGACTCAGACCGCAAGCTGATGTCTACCCTCAATATCGTGAACGGCAGCAAGGTCATGTACACCAAGGGCGCGGCGGACGTGCTTACCGAGCGCATGAACATCACCGAAACGGCGAAAAATCAGATACGCGAGCAGGTAGAGCAGCTCTCGAAACAGGGTCTGCGCATACTCTGCTTCGCCTGCAAGGAATTTGAGGGCGACGAAATTACCGTAGACGATGAGAACGGTCTGGAATACATGGGACTTATCGCCATGATGGACCCGCCGCGCGAAGAGTCGGCGCAGGCAGTTGCCGAATGTAAGAGCGCGGGCATCAAGCCCGTAATGATAACCGGCGACCACATCGTTACCGCCTCCGCCATCGCGAAAGAGATAGGCATACTCGAAAGCTTCGACGAAGCGGTAGAGGGCAAGGCTCTCGACGACTATACCGACGAACAGCTGGTAGATTTCGTAAAGGACAAATCAGTATACGCGCGCGTTACCCCCGAGCATAAGATACGCATAGTAAAAGCTTGGCAGGCGCGCAACAATATTGTAGCCATGACGGGCGACGGCGTAAACGACGCACCCGCGCTAAAGCAGGCCGACGTAGGCGTGGCCATGGGCATCACGGGCACGGAAGTTTCCAAAGACGCGGCGGCTATGGTTCTCGCGGACGATAACTTCGCCACCATCGTAAAGGCTGTCAAAAACGGCAGAAATATTTACGACAATATCAAGAAAGCTATACTCTTCCTGCTTTCGGGCAACCTCGCGGGAATAATCGCGGTGCTCTTTAACTCTATCGCAGGTCTGCCCGCGCCTTTCGCGCCTATACACCTGCTTTTCATCAACCTGCTTACCGACTCGCTGCCCGCCATCGCGCTGGGCCTAGAGCCGCATACCGACAGCGTTATGAAGCGCAAGCCCCGCCCCGCCAACGAATCGCTTATGACAAAGCCTTTCCTTTTCGGCGTATGTTACAGCGGCGTGATAATCGCGGCGGCTACCATAGCGGCGTACATCATAGGCTACCGCACCGCGGGCTCTCCCCTCGGCATGACTATGGCTTTCGCAACGCTCTGTATGTCCCGCCTTTTCCACGGCTTCAGCGCAAAGGCTGACGAGCCGGTGATCTTCACAAAGCGTATGTTCAACAACAAATTCGGCATAGGCGCTTTCGCGGCGGGAATGCTGCTGGTAAACGCCGTGCTGCTGATACCCTCTCTGCACAAGCTTTTCAGCGTTTCCGACGCTCTTCACGGCGCGCAGATAGGCATTATCTACGCCCTCAGCTTCGGCTCGATGTGCGTGGTGCAGATAGCAAAGGCTATCATACAGGCAGTCAAGAAAAACTGATAGTCTGACAGTCAGACAAATAAATATGCATAAACGCAGCTTGCCCCCGTCGGGATACACAACACCCGAGCGGGGGCAAACGCTTTCTTTTCTCTTGTTCTTTTTGTATTTTTGTTGTCTTAATATATGCGTTAGTGGGTCATTTCCGGCGGCAGGGCTTTAATGGCGTTCATTTCAACGGTGTAATAACCTTCTACTATCATATGCCACTGGTCGCGGTTCATTATTCCGTATGGCAGACCTGAGAGGTCATTGTTCCAGCCTAAAGGAGGCCCGCCGCCCGATTCTTGATTCGGGTCACTGCCCGCCGTGGTGCTGCCCTTTGAAGACGTGGGCTTTCCGCTGCCGCTGCTCGTGCGTGAGCTTTCGTCTGCGGGATCAACATCGTCCGCTGCCGTGTCTTTCTTTGTATCTGTTTCTGTACTATTATCGGGCTTAGCGGACTGATCGGTCTGCTCCTGCTCATCGCTGTAAGTTCCGCCGTTCTCCTGCGCGTTTTGTTCGGCTCTTTCTTCATCGCCAAACTCGGCTTCATCGGCAGACTTCACCTGCTCGGCGGCTTCTTCACTGCTAACATTCTCCGCCGGCGAGCTGTAAACGCTTTTATCGGTCTTTTCTATATCCGAGCCGAGCGGCAGCTTATACGCCGCCGTAATTATGATCGCTACAGCCGCCGCCGTGCAGACCAGCCCCGCCGCCGACCTTTTCGCCAGCGCACGCCGCCTCAGCCGCACCGCCAAGCCATCGTCAAGCATTTCGGCGACCTGCCTGTCCGCCGCGCCGCCAACCGCGCGGTATACCTTATATAACATATCCGTTTTGTTGTCTTTTCCTATATCAAATTCCTGCTGCATGAGCGCACCTCCTAAACCTGCCAAAGATCTGAATTTTGCAGAGCCTTTTTAAGCTTTGCGCGTATGCGGTGCAGGGTAACGCCGAGGGTGTTCGGGCTTACGCCGTAGCGCTTTGCTATCTCGGCTACGGGTTCGCCGAGCCAGTAGCGGCGCATGAAATACACACGCTGAGCCTGCGGAAGGGTATCGAGAAAGCTGCTTATCAGCTGCGCCAGCTCGTTTTCCGCTATGGAGTCGGAAGGGGCGGAGTCGGGGTCGGGCAGACATTCGGCAAGCTCGTCTAGGGGCGTGAAAGAGGCGGTGCGCTTCGCGGCGTTAGAGCGGCGGTAGCGGTCGATGGAGATGTTGCGGGTAAGCGAGCCGACAAAAGCCGCGAGCGAAGTAGGCCGCTTTGGCGGAATAGCGTTCCAAGTGTGCAGATAAGCGTCGTTCACGCACTCCTCCGCGTCGGGCGCAGAGTGCAGTATGCGCTGAGCGATGGTATGGCACATAGTGCCGTATTTAGTATCGGTCTCAGATATAGCGAGCTGATCGCGCGCGAAGTACAACTCGATTATAGCAGCATCTTCCATAAAAACACCCCTTTTTGCCCTTCCATAAATATAGACGTAAAACACCGTGCGGATATTACACATTAAAACAATTTTTTTGAAAATATTTTTCAGCCGCCGTCAGCGATCTATCCCCCCGCCGCATAATAAGCAGGAAAGCGCTTGACAAACCGCGCGCGGCGTGGTATAATTAAGATAATAAGAGGCGCACTGCTGTAAGCGGTTCTCCTCCAAACTGAGAATTATCTAAAATAATCGCCCTATTTGGTAGGTGGGGCGGTTATTTCTTTTTGTTGTTGCAAATGTCGAAAACTAATCCGACTATGTTTGTTATCAAGAGTAATAACGAGATCACATCTGAAACGCTCATACTTGCTCACCTCCATCTCTGGAGGAAGATTTGAACCGCCTACCGTCTTTGCAGTACGCCTTAATGTCTATTATAGCATGCTTGTAGAAATTTGTCAAACAAAAACCAAAACAGCCCCTCGGCTTTAGCTTTTCGCTTGCCGGGGGGCTTTGATCTTCACATATATTTCCGCCGACGCATATACTGCTAAGGCGGGTCAGAGGTCTACATGGTTGCACATTATGCCGTTCGGGGTGATGTCGATAAAGGCATAGCAGGGCGGCTTTCCATCGCGCGGACACGATGCGCTGCCGGGATTCAGCAGGGTAACGCCGTCCACATACTTGTAATAACGCTCGTGTGTATGGCCGAAAAGCGCTATCTCTGCGCCTACTTCCTTCGCTTTCGCGAGCAGCATATCGGTGCCGTACTTTACATTGAACCTGTGACCGTGCGTGAAAAGCACTTTCACTTTGCCCGCGTTGTAAAGATCGCTGTTCGGCGTGAACGAATTGTAATCGCAGTTGCCCGCTACGTTAAGTATCATTTTCTCGGGGTAAACTATGCGCAGCTTGTCTATCTCGCGCTCGCCGTCGCCCAGAAAGATAAATGTATACACGTTCTCATTTCTCTCGACGATCTCGCGAGCTGCTCTGAAATTGCCGTGAGTGTCTGAAAATACCACTAAGCGCATTGTGCCACAAGTTCCTTTCTTTTACCTGTATTTTATAATGTATTATAGCATATATTTATATGAAATAATTCTAATAAAGGAGAAATTTTTATGAAAAATACTTTGAACAAAAATTTAAATCAGCCAGCCGATGATAAGTCACAGTCAAATCAGTCGAATCAGCCCGACCCCCGCGCGCTCGAGATGCTTATAAATATGGCTTCCAAAAAGCTCGGCGTGCCGCCCGCTATGCTGCGCGCTAAGATCGAGAGCGGCGAGCTGGTGAAGGCGGTGCAGAATAACCCCGACCCTAAGTTCGACGCGGTGCGCGCCGCTATGAAAGACCCCGCGGCTGCCGAAAAGCTGGCGAAAGACCCCTCTGCCGCGCAAATGCTGAAAAACATAAGCAAGGGCGGCTTCGGCAGGGGCAGATAACGGCTGCTCGGCAGCTGATATTATAAGGAAAGGAGCGTGGGCGGTGTGGACGATCTGATGAGCAAGCTTTCAGATGTTCTGAACGACCCGCAGAGTATGCAGCAGATCTCGCAGCTCGCCTCGATGTTCGGCGCGGGGGCGGATAATTCTTCTGACAGCGGCGCAGGCGATTTGAGCAACTCGGGCAACTCGGGCAACGTCGGCAATGCGGGCAATATTAACGGCTCGGGCAATACGAATACAGACAATTCGGGCGGAATGGGCGACCTTTCATCTATGCTGAGTTCGCTGATGGCGGGAATGGGCGGTCAGCCAAGTCAGCAGGGTCAGACAGTTCAGTCAAGTCAGCCAAACGCGGCAGCGCAGCCCTCGCCGCCCGCGCCGTCCGCGGGGGATATGCCCGACATAGCGCGGATAATGCAGATAGGCAGCGTTATATCCTCAAGCGGGGCGAACGACAAAAACATCGCTCTGCTTTATGCGCTCAAGCCGCTGCTGAAAGAGGAAAATCAGAAAAAGGTAGACAGGCTGGTAAAAATATTCCGCCTGATGGCTGCCTACCCGCTCATAAAAGAGAGCGGTCTGCTGGGGGGCGATCTTTTTGGCTGAGAGCGATTTTCGCAGTATGCAGGAGGAAGCAGTAAAGCGCGTCATGGAAATGCAGCGGCGTTCGCGGAGTTACACGCAGGAGGGCGGCATGAGCGGCATGAGCGGCATGGGCAATTCTTCCGAAACGGCAAATACGGCGGGCGCGGTCGGGCTGAACGGGCTGAATACCCAAAGCGTTGCGGATAATTCGAGCGGCGGGCAAAATGGCGGGCACGCCGAAAAAAAAGGCGCGCTCTTTGACCTCGCGGGGATACCGATAGACGAGGAAAAAGCGATGATAGCCCTGCTGATATACATACTATACAAAAACAAGGCGGATATGAAGCTGCTGCTGGGGCTGGGGTATCTGCTGCTATAATGGGCTGTAAAGGCGCGCGCAAGTATTGACAAAATGCGACAAGTGGTGTATAATAAAAAGGTATATTCAAATTATCCTATGTTTAAGATGGAGGAATCTCTAAATGTTACTTAACGGCTCTGAAATACTGCTTGAATGTTTGCTCGAGCAGGGCGCTGATACCGTTTTCGGCTATCCCGGCGGCGCTGTTCTCAATATCTACGATGCACTTTATATGTATTCAGATAAGATACATCACGTTATCACCGCGCACGAGCAGGCTGCCTGCCACGCGGCGGACGGCTTTGCGCGCACCACGGGCAAGACCGGCGTAGTTATAGCTACCTCCGGCCCGGGCGCTACCAACCTAGTTACCGGTATCGCCACCGCGAATATGGACTCTATCCCCCTAGTTGCCATTACGGGAAACGTCGGCACGAGCGCGCTGGGTCTTGACTCTTTTCAGGAGGTAGACATTTGCGGCATAACTATGCCCGTTACCAAGCACAATTTTATAGTTAAAGACGTTCACGACCTTGCCGATACGGTGCGCAAGGCTTTCTACATAGCCAATGAGGGCAGAAAAGGCCCTGTACTTATCGACATACCCAAAGACATAACGGCGGCCAAGTGCGAATTCACCCCGAAACAGCCGCAGAAGCCCGTCAACCACAATCCCGAGGACATAGGCGAGCGCATAGCGCAGGCGGCGGAGCTGATAAAGTCGAGCGAACGCCCTTTTATCTACGCGGGCGGCGGCGTGGTATCATGCAGCGCCGAGGCGGAGCTGACAGAGTTTGTAAAAAAGCTCGACGCCCCCATTTCGCTCTCGCTGATGGGACAGGCTGCTTTTAACAACAAAGACCCGCATTTCGTAGGAATGTTAGGTATGCACGGCACAAAGACCGCGGCGCTCTCGCTGAAAGAGTGCGACCTTATGATAGTTCTCGGCTCGCGCTTTTCCGACCGCGTGGCGCTGAACACAAAGACATTTGCAAAGCACACGAAAGTACTGCACGTTGAGATAGACCCCGCCGAGATAGGCAAAAACGTAGCGCCCAACTGCTATGTAAACGGCGACCTGAAATACGTACTCGCCGAGCTGAACAAGGCGCTTGCGCAGGAGAGCCACCCCGAGTGGATGGCGCAGGTGGAAGAATGGGAAAAGACCTACGCGCTGAACATGAAGCCTATACACGAAGCGGACGAGGTACTGCCCTGCGACGTTATCCGCACGCTGAACGCGCTTGCGGGGGACAACGCCATCATCACTACCGAAGTAGGTCAGCACCAGATGTGGACGGCGCAGTTTTACGATTTCACTCATCCGCGCAGCTTTGCTTCCAGCGGCGGACTCGGCACTATGGGCTACGGCCTAGGTGCGGCGATAGGCGCTAAGGTCGGCAACCCCGATAAGTATGTTATAAACATAGCGGGCGACGGTAGCTTTTTCATGAACTGCAACGAGCTTTCTACTTTGGCAAAGCACGGCATACCCGTTATCGAGCTTGTTTTCACAAACAACGTACTCGGAATGGTGCGCCAGTGGCAGAGGATATTCTACGGCAAGCGCTTCTCGCAGACCGACATCGACCGCGGAACTGACATGATGAAGCTGGCGGAGGCTTTCGGCATAGAGGGCGTTCGCATAACCAAGAAGGACGAGATAGAGGCGGGCTTGAAAAAAGCTCTTGCCTGCGGCAGACCCTGCCTGGTAGAATGTGTTATCGACAAGGACGTGAACGTACTGCCTATGGTAGCCCCCGGCGGAGATGTTCTCGACCCGATAATGGAGATCTCGCTGGACTAAAAGTCTGACAGACAGAAATACATATTGATAACTGAAAAACGGCGGCGTTGAATATGCGCCGCTTTTTCACCACATAATCATAATAGGAAAACAGACAACGGACGGAAAAACAGGAGCGGCATATGAAAAACAAACGCGAACTAAAACATTTTCTGCAAACGCTGGCGATAGTGGTGGTCGGCGTGGTGCTGTACTGGGGACTGGCAAATTACAAGGTGGTGGAGCACTGGCTGGCTCTGCTTTTCGGCGTGCTTTCGCCATTCATAATAGGCTTCGTTCTGGCGCTTATGCTGAATGTGCCGATGAGCTTCATCGAGCGCAATCTCTTTCGCCCGAAAAAGGACGGCAGCCGCGGAAAACTGTCGGCGAAAATAGCCCGCCCCGTATCCCTCGCGCTGACCTACGTTATCTGCGCGGGTGTGATAGTACTGGTGATGGCGCTTATAGTGCCATCGGTGAAAGAAACGGTGGTGCAGCTAAGCGAGCAGGTGCCGGACTTCGTAGTGCGCGTTTTCAATAAAGCCTCGAACAACGCCGCGCTCAACAGCTGGATAAACAAGGCGGGGCTTTCCGCCGACAAAGTTATAGCCACCCTCACCGACAAACTGCACAACAGCACGATAATCTCCGACGCGCTCACGGGCACGATAAATTTTGCGACGGATATGGTGAGCAGCATGGTGAATTTCTTCATCGGGCTGGTATTTTCAGTATATATGCTGGCGCGGAAAGAGAAGCTGAAAAGCCAGCTTTACCGCACCTGCACGGCTTTCCTGCCCGAAAAGGCGGTAAGGCGGCTGGCGCACGTCGGCAATCTTTCAAAAGCCACCTTTTCAAACTTCCTCTCGGGTCAGAGCTTGGAAGCCTGCATACTCGGCTCGCTCTGCGCGCTGGGCATGAAGATACTCGGCTTTCCCTACGCGGCGACCATCGGCGTACTGGTAGCGGTGACGGCATTTATCCCAATAGTCGGCGCGTTTCTCGGCACGGGCATCGGCGCGCTGCTGATACTGATAACCTCGTTCAAGCAGGCGATATTCTTCGTGATATTCATGATGATCCTTCAGCAGATAGAGGGCAACCTCATCTACCCGAAAGTTGTGGGAAAATCAGTGGGTCTGCCGAGTATGTGGGTGCTTTTCGCGATAACCATCGGCGGCAATGTCGGCGGGATATTCGGTATGTTCGTAGCCGTGCCGATATGCTCGGTGCTCTACTGCCTGCTTGGCGACGCGGTGAAGATATGCAACGAGCGGCGTACTGAGAAAAAGCGCCGAGCGGCTGAGCAAGCGGCGGTCGCAGAAACGGCTGATACGCCCGATACCCCCGAACCTGCGGATAATGCGGAAAATTGATATATGTCAGATACGGACGGCGTGTATTTTACGCCGTCCATATTTATAAATTTCGTCAAAAAAGGCTGGACAATTCGGCAAAAATATGTTAAAATATACTTTAGTACTAATGTACTATATACTAATGTCCGAAGCGAAAGGGGGAAGCTTGAAATGGAGAACGCTATCGGGATATTCAGTAATCTGGTAAATATGGCTATACCAGCCTTGATATTCATATTTTTGAACGATATACTTTTTCTCTCAAAAGACCTGCCCAAAGCCGAGCGCGACGCTGACCCCGCTATGCGCAGAAAGCACCGCAAAAAGCTGATAAAGCTGATATTCGTTTCGCCCATCGGCTTCTTTTTGCTTTTCATTTTCGCATTCATAGCGCTTGAGATGATAGTAAACGCATTTCTGCTGGCGCTCGGGGTGATAGAGTTTTCCAGCGATATGGCGCTTATGCCCTCGCTTTCCGCGCAGCGCGGCTTTTTTATCAAGACAGGCGTAGCCGCCGCGACAAACGACGGGCTGCTTTTTACTCTGGCGCTCGCCGCCGTGACCGCCGTGCCGATACTCGTCGCCGTTATCCGCAGCTATTGCAGGATAATCGGCTGTTCGCACGGACTGGGCGTATTCGTGTACATGGCGGTGCTTTATATGTACGTCACCGGCACACTGGTAACACTGCCAATTACTGAGATAAACGCGACCATCTCGGGGCTGATCTCTACCGTCAGCTTTATCACGATGCTGCTGATATTCTATCAGTCGGCGGCTGAGAAGATAGAGTTCATGCGCCGCCAGCCCGACTCGAAAGCGCTGCGGCAAATAAACACCCTGCCTACCATCAACTTTGCACTGCTGACGATACTGCTGGGGCTGGAGATAATGATGGAAGCTAATGGCAATATGGACACGGCGTACTACATCGTGATACTGATATT
>OLSL01000389.1_pt1 | contig 48278 bp, 41 predicted proteins | sample 1672511 | NCBI WGS metagenome assembly OLSL01 (sample SAMEA3136694, study PRJEB25190) | human gut metagenome | biome: human gut; feature: human-associated habitat; material: faeces | place: Austria | collected 2013
TTATTCAACAAATTTTCTTAGCCTGCTAACTGACTTTTATAATTGGTAAGAATTATAATCATTTAACGTCAGGCTCTCCAGACGACAGGATGTTTCATTTGATAGTTACAATGGTGTTACTGTTCACGGATCAGACAATGTTTATGGCAAAGCCCTGAGGCGAATGGCTTTCACGAAGCCGAACGTTGAAGCAGGACTTTCAAAGTAACATAAGATAATAAATAACGTAACAGGTGCCTGCGGAAAAGAGAGGCTGACGAAACCATTGCGCCGATGGGCTTTTTTCAACCCATCCGTGAACTGTAACATACATTTTGTGATTTCGAATCTTGTCGAACGATTTTGCTTGCTTTTTTCTACAAAAAATGATAATCTCATCTCGTACAAAAGAGAAAATCGGAAATCGGTTTCGATGAATAACATCACGATAAAATGGATTGCTAACAAGGCGATCCCCTTTTCATGCTCTATATGTATAATTTTCTTTTTCATATAATTTTACAAATCTGTTTCGATAGAAACGCAAAAGAGCCGCTACCTATCGTAACGACTCTCTCATCATTTCTTGTCTCACTACCAACTTCTGGACAAATTGTCCAGAAGCTACACTTTAATCTCATTTATCAGTTCTGTCTATTTTCGCTTTCATCTTCATTAACCATAAACTCAGTATTTACTAAATGACATAAAGCTGCTCTCCCTGATGCAAAATCAATTGTTGCATTACAATGAGCACAAGAATAAAAGAAGCTTTTCTGCCTACTGTTTATAAGTAAACGCATACAAGACGAACATACTGGACATTTTATACATGCTTCATTTGATGACCAGTAGACTCCCTTTATTTGATTAATTGCCAATACAACTATATATATATATTTGCTGCACCTGCTTTTTTTAGCTCTCGAATACATTCTCGCAATGTTGCCCCAGTACTCACAACATCATCCAAGATGACAATATTTTTTCCTGTTAAATCGGTCGTACATTGAAATACCCCTTTAATGTTTATCTCCCGTTCCTGCTGTGATAAATTTTTTTGCGGTGGATACTCTTTTATACATTTCAATTGCTCCGAAATATCGTCTACATCCAATTCTTCGCAAATCTTATGAACAATTTCTGCAAATCTGTTTTCCTTTTGTGGTTTCGGTGGTACACTACAAATGGCATCAACATTCCTATTCTCCATAATTCGTTTTAAAGCATTTCTATAGATTACTTCAAATACATCATTGAACGCACCATAAGACCGTCCCCCTTCCTTCTTATTGAGATAGATTGCTGACGAATACGGATGCAATTGATTCATATAGTGTGCATAGCCAAAATATCTTCCAAGCATATACAACGGAAATATCATATCATCCACTTGAAATTTTACTGGCACGATCACCCCTCTTTTATTCTTTTCTGGAAACACAAGCACCTCTCCATAAAAACCTTCTCCTCCATTCGAAAGAAATCTCTGAAGAACATCTATGCTTTTAACGATCACATCAGGAGCATTACTTGCTTCTTCATAGTTGATTGTCCTATCGGTTATCCAAATGGTTCCTCCAAGAAACTCCATTGCATTCTGCAAGAACTGTATATTTTTCGAAAGATACACTATTTCCGTAGCTTTCAGTTGCATTTTTTTCAAGACTTCGCCATGCATTACATGATTGGGGGCAAACAGTTTCAAATATTTTTTCACACACCATACTGTATCTGCTCCGTATTGGTTCGATAATCTTCCTGAAATTTGTTCGTCGGACGTAATAAAAAAAAACTGGATCTATGTCAATACTTTGAACACAAAAAGTTGAAAGGCTATGCGGATTTTTTTAATTCTTCATCTTCCTTTTGTTGTGGTGTCATATAGCCAATGGCACTATGAATCCTTTTGCGGTTATACCAGCCCTCTATGTACTCAAAGATTGCTCTCCGAGCCTCTTTGGAATCTTGATATGTGTGAAGGTGGATCTCTTCTTTTTTCAATACAGAATGGAATGATTCTATACAGGCATTGTCATAGGGATTCCCTTTCCGGCTGAAGGAATGTATCATCCCCCGGCTGTTCAGGTATCTCTCAAAGGCCTGGCTTGTGTACTGGCTTCCCAAATCACTATGGACGAGGATTCCCTGCGTCTTCTTCACATTCAGACAGGCATTTTTTACTGCCTCCACTGCCAGTTCTGCCGTCATGGACAAACCATAAGCATATCCGATAATCTTACGGCTGTACAAGTCCATCACACAAGCCAGATAGGTCCAGCCTTCTTTCAGAACATGAATGTAGGTAATATCCGTACACCATTTCTGATGAATCGTCTCGGCCTCAAAATCACGTCCCAGGATATTGGCCTTATCATTAGGGACAGTTCCGTGGTTCGCATGGTGGTTATACTTTTTTACCACGACAGACCTCAGCCCCTGGTTGGCCATATGCCTTTGGACGCGCTTGACACTGCAGGGAATTCCGCTGCTATTGAGGATATGACATATTTTAACAGCACCATACCGCTGTTTTGAATCATCATAAACCTGTTTCACCTTATGGCTGAATTTCTCATATTCCTCCTGCCTGTTTGAGGGTACACGAACCAAAGCTTTGTAATAGGTGCTTCTTGGAAACTTCAGGGCACTGCAAAGCTGTGATACCGTGTAATATTCAAGGTTATGCCGGATGAAAGAAACAATCTCAGCTATTGTTCTTTTGCGAATATGGCGGTGGCTTTTTTTAATATCTCATTCTCAATCTTAAGGCGTTGATTTTCTTTTTGGAGCGCTTTATATTCTTTGAGAGTGACAGTTTGTTCCTCAGAGATTTTGATGGGTGATAATTGCTTTACCCAAGTGCTGAGAGTACTCTTACTTACGCCATATTCATGTTCCAGTTGAGGATATGAGGTACCTCCGGCATTGTAGAGATCGACGATCTGCTGCTTGAATTCCGGAGTATACGATTTTTGATTTTTCGCCATGTTGAACATCTCCTTTGCTCTTTCTTTTTATAGTATAGGCTGTTCAACTTTTTCTGTCTACACTTATATACTAACACCAAACTTATAATGCACATCGAAAATATGCCAATCAATTTCCTCTTCGAAACTATCCGCATCAATAATCAGTCCTTTTAATTCTGTTGTACATCTAAACACAAATTTTCCTCCATCGTACAGTCAAGCAAAAACTATTCTTCCATCAGTATCGGCTCCATCCAATCAATTTCACATTGATCCTGCGAAATCGCATCCAGTTCTTGCATATATCCGTCTATCGTCTGTTGTGCGATCTCTTTTGTATTCTCTTTTTTAAATATATTATTTTCCGCCAAGCGCTCTAAGACATCACCAGGTGTATTAACGATCTGCGCTCCTCTTTTCACATATCGTGCAGGCCATGTTATTTTTTTCATTTTCAGAGTTTTCTCTGGAATCATAATTTGTCTTCCCTGCTTCAAAGCAAAATCTGCCTGTTTTAAAGCGCCCGAAGTTTCTCCTGCTTCCATTATGACAGTTGCTAATGAAAGTCCACTCATAACTCCATTTCTCAAAGGAAAAAACCATCTCTCAGTCTTTGCTGCTGGTGAAAACTGAGAAACTACCAAGCCTCTTTTCTCTATTTCTAGCTGGACTTCTTTATTTTCTCTAGGATAATACTGATTTAAATTGGTACCTATAACAGCAATCGTATTGAAACCCGATTCCAAAGCTGCCTTATGTGCTGTCACATCAATGCCTTTTGCTAATCCTGAAACGACCGTTATTCCATTTCGTCCCAAAGCACGTGCCAAACGAACTGTATTCTCTTTTGCCTTTTCTGATGCCTGTCTTGAGCCAACCAATGCAACCGTTCTTTTTTCATGTAGTAGTGCTTTTTTTCCTCGAATATAGAGAAAACGCGGTGCCTGCTCTGTATTTTCCAGCAATGTCGGATAGTCCTGACTTCCTCTCTTTATAATTTCATCAGTCTCCTTCAGCGCTGAAAAAGCAACTTTTGCCTTTTCATATTCAGTCAAAAGACTTAATTTGCTCACACCAAAAAAACATGTATATTCATCACATACTTCGGTCGCATCAAGTGGGATTTCAACTCTCACATTCTTGCCAAATTCATCAAATAATGGCTCTAATTTATGTTCTGTGTAGTTCAATACATTCATGAGCGTAGCATAATTTAATGCCTCTTGTTTTTCTTTCGTATCAATCTTAAACATAGTATCTCCACTCCTATGATCTACCCTTTCAAATATTTCAAGTTCCTCTTTTCTTTTATCAAGCTCCTCAATATGAAAGATCGTACCAGATACACACTTTTTTAAGGGCTTCACCTTCCCCTCTTGAACTAATTTGTTTAATCTTTGAACAGTAATTCCCAAATACTCAGCTGCTTCTTTTGAAAACAACAATTTCTCTGCTAATTCTTTCTCATCCATCGCCAAAACCTCCTTGTCCCAATATTACCTTATGGGTTTCAATCTGTCAACCTTTATATTTTTTCTATTTTAAGAGCTTTTTATCCCCCTATATGTACAATTTTGTATGCTTCTATAAAGCAAAAGAGCCGCTATCTACCGTAACAGCTCCTTCATCACATTCTATTTTATTTTCAACTTCACAATATTTGACTATCATCTTCCCACTTCTAAATGATCTGTTTTATCGCCCGTTTTCTTAACCTGTTTATATTCGATTCAGACATTCCTTCCTTAATGATTTCTTTATACTGCTTTCCTTCAATGTAAATTGCTTTTAATACGGACTGCTCTTTTTGGGGCAATTGTAGATAATATAAATAAACATGTTTTATACGATCTATCGAATCCATAATCTGAAGCATATTTTGACGGATCTCTTTCTGGTAATTTACCTTTTGTCTTTCATATATCAAATAAATATCATCAAATCCCTTGTTGCCTCCACTTGCATAACCTTCATTGTCAACTTCTGGACTTCTCATTTGAAGCATACGAATCAATTCATCTGCATCCTCATATTCTTTATAAAGCATCTCTATCGGTTTTGAGCGTGACCTTTCTCTTATGCAGACTTCTCGTTTCTAATATCAACTGGATCGCTGCTGGTGTCAATGGTTCCTTCTGCTCATATGCTTTTAATATTGCCGACTGCTCCATACTTAATGCAGTCCCTTTTTGCTCAATTGCATCAGCCACAAGCTTCTGTGATTTCTCTTACAGAAACGATAAATCCACTCCCTGAGCAACACCAATTTTCTTCTCATCTACCATCTGAAGCAGCTGATCCGACAATCTAGACAGTCAAATGTATCTCTGCACCTTCTTTGAATTTTCTCTGGCTGCTTCTCCCACTTGATCCAGTGTACTCTTTCCAGATTTCTTTCCCTGATGCTTTAAAGCTTCATACTTTAGCTTATAAGCCTTTGCCTTCTCACTTGGTAGGATATTTTCTCTCTGGATATTGGTATCTACCATCGTCCGTATAACCACGGATGATTACTGGCATTTCCGTTTTACCTGCAAGCTCTGATCCATGCTTTCTGCGATGTCCGGCAATCAACTCATAGCCCCCCTCGGCTCTTGGTCTCGCAATACCTGGCATCAATACACCATGCTGACGAATGCTTTCTGCAAGTTCTTCCATTTCCTTGTCGTCATTCACCTTAAAAGGATGATTCTGAAATGTGTATAGCTCACTCAATGCCTCATTCTGGCTTTACACAGCTTGTCTTAAAGTCATAAATGCGGTTGATGTTTCTTCTGGTATCATTGCTAATGCCGAGGCAGTAACAAAGCGCCTTATGGTATTCGTCCTGATCTTGCACCTAACGCTGTACTACTCATACTGTTGTACCTCCTTAAATTTTTTTACAGTAACAGGTATTCCAATAAAAAAGACGAACCCACTCATTGAATCAATGAATGAATTCGTCAAAGCAAAACTCTCGTTTCGTTAATCTCGGCAGTATTATTACATATATTACATATTATCGCGTATTATAAGGCAACAATCTGATGTAAAACCATTCCTCATCTATGTATTGCTGACTTCATTTTCAGTCCGCAAAAAGCCTCTTTTTACGCTCGATCATCTCGTCTGTTTTTTCCAGATAAGTCTTGATATCCTTGACATTTTCGCATCTTTCGATCCTGCCGTTTGGATATACCGCCTTTGTGATGGCTCCTGCACCAAGTGCTACGATGGTCTGCATTTCTTCCATGATCAAGATATTGTAGATTCCTTCTTTTCCTGGCTTTGCGTATCCGACATTTTCCATATTTCCTGTCATGTTTTTCTGGCGGTACAGATAATACGGCTTCATACCCATTTCCTCTGCGGCATCTTGTGTCAGCTCCATTGTACTTTCAGAATTAACACTCTTCATACCTGCGTATTCTTCCTTCTGAGTATTTAATCTTGCAGCACGCTTAATGGCCAGGGAGTGAACCGTCAAATTGTCTGGTCCTAGCTTTTTGATTTCTTCCAGCGTATTCTCAACATCTTCTCTTGTCTCCTGCGGCAGTCCAACAATGATGTCCATATTAATATTATCAAAGCCTTCTTCTCTTGCAAGCAAAAAGGCATCCTTTACCTGTAAAACTGTATGTCTTCGGCCAATCAGTTCTAGTGTCTCGTCTTTCATTGTCTGTGGGTTGATACTGATACGTGTGACAGGATGACGCTTTATTGTCTTAAGTTTTTCACGTGTAATGCTGTCTGGGCGTCCTGCCTCAACTGTCCACTCCTGAAGGAAAGACAAATTAAAGGAGTTCTCAATCTTTGAGAGAAGGCGTTCTAACTGATCTGGCTCTAATGTGGTCGGCGTACCTCCACCGATATATATTGTGTTTAGCTTCTTATCTTTAAAAGCCTCTGCCACATAGTCAATCTCTTTTTCAATTGAATCAAGATATGCATCCACACGATCACCAAATCGGCTCACTGGATATGATGTGAATGAGCAGTACGCACATGTTGTCGGACAAAATGCAATTCCGACATACAAACTATATCCATCCTCATAGTCCAGACAATCAAGCAGCTTAATTTCTCTCTTTGCAATATCAAGACTAAGCATAGTCTTTTCCTCACCGCAAAGCATCTGATTTTTCATGTAGTCTATGCATTCCTCATCAGAAGCACCTTCCATCAGCATAGTTCTTGCAATCTTTGTCGGTCGGATGCCTGTCAGTGTTCCCCATGGAAGCTCTTTTTTTGTAAGCTTAGAGAGTAGACAATACAGCATACATTTTGCCTTTGTTTTAGTATCCTTTCGATCTGACAATTCACATTCACATGCATCATCAAGCAATGTGCCATCCTGCATAAGCTCCATTGTCATCTTCTTTTTAGTGTTATCCTCGTTTGCTAAACATTGTGTTTCTGCACAATCACTCATACACACACGAAGAAACAAATCACCCTCTGCACACGCATATTCCTTTGTTTCAATTCTTTTAATTGCCCGTCCCGGATAAAATGCCATGAACAGGCTTCTGATATCGTTATCTAATGCATCGCATTCCAAATAAAAATAAATCATATCGTTTCCTTTGCTTTCCTTTTACTTTTTATCGCATTCCTGCTGCCGGATTGTGTGTTTTTTCATAACCTATCGAGGTCACCTGTCCATGACCCGGATATACATCTGTCTCATCTGGCAGTACAAATAGCTTTTTCCCAAGAGAACGAATCAGTGAAAACATACTTCCGCCAGGAAAATCTGTTCTTCCATAGCTCTCGAAAAACAACGTATCTCCCGCAAACAGCACATGTTCCTTTTCTATATAATAGCACACACCACCTGATGTATGACCTGGTGTTTCAATCACGGTAATCTTCATTCCGGCAATCTCAATTTTTTGATTGTCAACAACAAACTCATCTGCCTTCATAGTAAAGCCCTCAGCCCACATCGCAGAAAGATTTTTCTCGGCATCTGCTAAAAGCTCCTCTTCATGAATGCCGGCGTATACAGGAATCTGATAATATTCCTTCACTTTCTTTGCTGCCATGATGTGGTCAAAATGACCGTGTGTCAAAAGTATTGCCTCTGGCTTTATTTCATAACGGCTGCACACGCGAATGATTTTATCTGCCTGTTCACCTGGATCCACCAAAAAGCCGCGTTTGCTTTCTTCATCCCATGCCAAATAGCAATTTGTCCCCATTTGACCTACCATAATTGTCTCTATTCTCATGAAAATACCTGACCTTTTCTTCTTAATTTTATAATTAATGCCTACGAATTGCTCCGTTGCGATGCAACTCTCGCAATTCTAAAAACAGGCAGGGCCAATACCCTGCCTGCAATCTGTGCATAACATCATTGTTTTATCCATTAGAACGTTCAATATCAATTACGCTGTTAACTGCCATCAGGCGATTGATAAGCTGCTGCAGAGCATCTACACCGCCAACTTCAAATGACATGTTGATAGTTGCCGTTCCCTGCTTACTTGTCTTAGAACTCATGGAAGCAATGTCAATCTCTCGCTCTGTAAAAATCTTAGAGATATCTGCAAAAATACCAATACGATTGTTACAGAAGATCTTGATCTCTGCCATAAACTTCTCATTAGAATGGAAGCTTTCCTGCTGCCACTCAACATCGACAAGACGTGACTTTTCAGACTCTGGAAGCGCTATGACATTTACACAGTCTGTACGGTGAATAGAAATACCGCGTCCTCTTGTAATAAAGCCAACAATCTCATCACCTGGAACTGGCGAACAGCATCTTGAAAAACGAACATTAACATCAACAACACCATTGACTAAAACGCCGTTTGTGCTGCGAATCTTGACTGGCTTATTCTTATTATTTTCAATTACAGACGCCAAAACCTGCTCATCTGTCGGTGCTTTCTTCTTAGATTCCTGATAAAGATCAATCAGCTTGTTTACAATCTGGCCTTCCTTAAGTCCGCCGTGTCCTACTGCTGCCAAAATAGAATCCCAATCACGGAAGCCATATTTTGTGATAACCTTCTTTGTAAACTCCGGCTTTGTCAGATCACTGATCTCAAAACCCTTGCCCTTGGCACAGCTGGCAACAAGCTCTTTTCCTCTGGTGATATTTCCAGCTCGTCCTTCCTGCTTGAACCACTGATTAATCTTATTTTTAGCCTGTGTACTCTTTGCGATATTTAACCAGTCACGGCTAGGTCCTTTGACATTCTGAGAAGTGAAAATCTCTATTCGATCACCATTTTGAATCTTATAATCAAGAGGAACCATCTTGCCATTAACTGCCGCCTGCTTCATGCGGTTTCCTACTGCTGAGTGAATGCTGTAAGCAAAGTCAATCGGTGTAGATCCAGCCGGAAGATTCTTTACATCACCCTGCGGTGTAAAGCAGTATACATTATCCGAGAATAAATCAAGATCATTTTTTACCATGCTGATAAATTCTTTATTATCGGAAACATCCTTCTGCCATTCAAGAATCTGACGAAGCCAAGAAAGCTTTGCCTCTTCATCACGCACTGTAGTGTCTCCCGAACCGCGCTCCTTGTATTTCCAGTGTGCTGCGATACCATACTCAGCAGTGCGATGCATCTCAAAGGTACGAATCTGAATTTCAAACGGCTGACCATTCTTTGCAATCAGAGTCGTATGAAGTGACTGATACATATTTGGCTTTGGCATTGCAATGTAATCCTTAAAACGAACCGTAATAGGATGATACATTTCATGAATAACACCAAGTGCGGCATAACAGTCCTTTACTGTATCAACAATAATACGAACTGCAAAAATATCATAGATCTGATCAAGTGTTTTATCCTGATTTACCATTTTTTTATAGATGCTAAACAGATGTTTAACACGACCTGAAATCTCAGCCTTAATTTCAGCCTCCTCAAGCTTGACCGCAACCTCAGATTTGATTTCATCTATAAAACGCTCGCGCGCATCCTGCGTGCTGTAAATCTTTTCTGTCAGTTCCTTATAGACATCAGGGTGCAGATACATAAGAGACAAATCGTCAAGCTCTGTCTTGATTTTAGAAATACCAAGACGTGATGCAAGCGGCGAATAGATCTCAAGTGTTTCTCTTGCCTTTTGTTTCTGCGTCTCTGGCTTCCAGAACTGACCCGTACGCATATTGTGCAGACGGTCTGCAAGCTTTACCATGATAACACGGATATCCTTTGCCATAGCAAGAAACATCTTTCTAAGATTTTCTGCCTGGATCTCAATCTTATCCATATCCCAGTTGATCTGCGTCAGCTTTGTTACGCCATCTACCAAAAATGCGATTTCTTCTCCGAAAAGCCCGATCAATTCTTTTAGAGTCATCGGGGTGTCCTCTAAGACATCATGAAGAAGTCCTGCCGCAATACTTTCCTTATCAAGTTCTAGCTCTGCTAATATAATTGCTACGCAAAGCGGATGGATGATATACGGCTCTCCGGAGCGTCTGCGCTGATCTCCGTGCGAATTTAGTGCAACCTCATAAGCCTTGCGGATCAGTGACAGATCATCCGATGGATGATACTTTCTGACACTATCCTCCAATTCTTTATATAATTCATCCGGCGATGTAAAATTAGCCGGTGCCTTAACCGAAGGTTTTGGCGGGATTAATCCTTCTTCTTCTGGATTCATATCAGACACCTCTTTTCCTCATTTCAACTCAACATATTTATTCGTTGAAAATTATAAGCTTGCGTACTTTTCTTCCATAAACTGTCTTGCCTGCTGTGCATTGGATGGATTTGTATCCTCTAACAGCACGTGAATATGCGGCTTATGCTCCTTGATATAGCGAAGCAAAAATTCATAGTCCATCTGACCTGTTCCGCATGCGCAGCTTAACAGCTTGCCATTTTCGATCTTGAAATCCTTTGCATGGATCGTTGCAATATCTGGTCCAAGAATCTCAACAAACTCTTTAAAAATTGCCGGATACTCCTGATAATTGGACTCATCAAGCAAATTCACTGGATCAAAGATGATCTGAAGATTCGGAGAATCAATCGCATCAAGAACCTTTCTTGCACGCTTTGCATTGTTTACAATATGTCGGCATACTGGCTCAATTGCAACAATTACACCAAGTTTTTCTGCATATTCCACAACAGGACGCAAATTCTTAATAAAAATCTCAAGTGCTTCCTCAGTAAATGAAAATGGTTCTGTGCGATACTCGGTATTACATGCACCTGTCTCTGTTCCAACTACACCTGCTCCAAGAAGACTCGCAAATACAATATGTCTCTTGTAAGTGTCGATAGTATCCTTTAATGCAGCCTCATCAGGAGTTGCTAGATTCTGGTAGCAGCCAAGAACTGCAACATCTACTTTGTTCTCTGCAAAGACTTCCTTCATGTACAATGCCATACCAGGAGTTAAAACCTCCTTTTTGGTTGGAAACTCATGAACCGCCTTCGGTACTGCTAACTGACAGCAATGCATTCCCTCATTGTGTATTTCCTTTACAAGCCCTTCAAAGGTATCTGCCTTTACATCATGGGCACGAATTCCGATTCTCATACACTTCTCCCTTCGCGTTTCGCTACTTTTTTGATACTCACGAATTGCTCCGATGCTTCGCATCTTTCGCAATTCTAAAAACATTCGGATTCGCTGATTTTCTTTGAAAATCGCTGCATCCTCATGTTTTTGCGGGTTCCAAGCTGCAAAACCTTATCGTGCAAGCACGAGCAGGTTTTGTAGCTTTTAACCCTAGTATCATGTGATTTCTTAATTATACTCAATTTAACGAAACTCTGCAATAGTTTTGTATCACGATTTGAAGGCTTCTTTTCCCTTGAAATTCGTTAATTTGTGGATAATACGTCACACCAATATCAATTGTATTGCGCATTCCCCTAAGAGCCGCCGCTACATTGTCACGCCCATATTCCTCTTCAAGAAAATCAAAGAACACATCTGTGTCCCCAAAATAAAGCGCGTCCATAATAATGCCTTCTGGTCCCATAACAGACATTTTTACAACATTTCTATTCTTTCCGATACGTGAGATACGAAGCACAGACAAATGCTGCTGGGCAAACAATGGCTTTTCATTGGCTCGTCCAAATGGCTCTAGCTTTTCAAGATCAGCAATGACTTCTTCACTGATATAACCAAGCGGCATCGCAGCATCAATCATTACAAGCGGCATAAGCTGCGTTTGTGTAAGCGTACATCTCGCATTTAAACCGTCTCGCAAAATCTCTAAATTTTTCTTTTCCATTGTAAGACCAGCTGCCATCTTATGACCGCCAAAGCGAAGAAATAAGTTCCTAAATGCACTTAGTTCTGTAAACATATCATAATCATCAATACTTCTGCCAGAAGCCTTAATCTGCCCCTCTTCTGACGCATCAGTAAAGACAAGCACAGGACGATAGTAACGCTCACGAAGGCGTCCTGCAATTATGCCGGCTACACTCTCATGGCAATCTTTTATGTAAACAAGATATACATGCTCATCCTTCCACGTTGCATGCTCAATAAGCTCTACTGCGCGCTCTGTTCCGACTCGCGTTAATTCCTTTCGCTCCTCATTCATTGCCCACAGCTCACCAGCTAAGGTAAGCGCCTGATCATATTCCTTTGATTCAAGAAGCGCCAATGCATGAACAATCGTGTCTAGTCGTCCTGCTGCATTAAAACATGGTCCTAAGATAAATCCAATATGATAGGCACGCACCTGCTCTGGTGATATGCCGCACACCTCCATCAATGCACGAAGACCTATATGGTTTGTGTGATTAAGATATGAAAGACCTTTTCTGACTAGAATACGGTTTTCACCGACAAGCTCCATAACATCAGCCACAGTAGCAATCGCCGTATATTGTAAAAAAATCTCCTGACGGCTCATTGTGCGCTTCATTCTCCGAAACAGCAGTGTCATAAGCTGATAAGCTACACCTGTTCCACAAAGACTTTTAAATGGATATGCACAGTCTTCCTGCTTTGGATCAACAATGGCATCAGCCTTCGGCAAAAAATATGTCTTTTTTCCATCATACTCCTCGAATGGAACCTCATGATGATCTGTCACAATAACTGTCATGCCAAGTTTTTTTGCTTCTTCAATTGCCTCAAATGCTGCAATTCCATTGTCGCATGTTAAAAGCACACTTGCTCCCTTTGCGTTTGCTTCCTCAACGATACGACTGTTTACACCGTAGCCTTCCATTACTCGATTTGGCGTAAAGATTGCTGCGCGGCCGCCAAGTTCTATAATAGCTTCTTTTAACAAAAGACCGGAGAAAATTCCATCATTATCAAAATCACTTGAGATTGCAATCAGTTCGTTGTTTGCAATCGCAGCCTCAAGCAAAGACGCGGCCTTATCTGCATCCTTCATAAGCGCAGGGTCACTTATATAATCTAAATCTCCCTTTAAATAGCTTTCAATCTCCTCTTTTGTCTCAACGCCACGGTTTCTCATAATCCTTGCCGTTACCTGATTGATGCCGTATGCTTTGCTGATGGCTGCAAAATCTGCTTTTTTTGCGTACAGACGCCAACGTTCCTTCTTCATAAATTTATTCCTTTCACTAATTCATTTTTCATGATGCGTTTTTTACTGACTACGCTTTATGACCACCAATCTGCTCATTTCTCTCCTTTGCAGTTGCGCCGTCAAGCAGATTCATTCCTTTTAAAATCGCATTTTTTCCAAATTTCTTTTTAATCTGCAGCATTGCCTGCTGCATTTTCTTTTCCTTATCTAGCGCGGCTTTTTCTTCCTGTTCTTTTTTTTCTAATGCTTTATAATCTGTAAATAAATCAAGCTGCTGAGGCTTTTTTCTAGTGGGCTCTGAACCCTCTGGCACAACATGATTTGCTGTCAGACTAAGACGTCTCACAAGAAGATTTTGATCAATAATTGTATCGTAAAGCTTCAATACTGTCTCGGTTGCTAACTTTGCTGACGATGTAAATCGTCCGATATTGACACTGCCATGTGCGCTTTTTGGAATCTTTCTTCCATACCTATCTGTGACAATATCACCATGATACTGCTCACGGCGTTTTAGATCTGTTAAATTTTCAATATCATAGCCAATCGTTAAAACCATCTGATCAGTGACAAGACCTTTATCTACAAGCTGCAGCAAAAGCTGATCAGTCATTTCTTTTACAATCAAACGCGTTTTCTCTGCCGTATATGGGCAATGAAGCACCTGACCATTCTCTATGCTGCTTGACTGTGGACGATACGCCTTAATATGCGCAATCGTGCATGGCTCCCAGCCCCATGCATGATCAATTATAAGCTCTGCATTAATACCAAAAAGTCGGTACAGCAATTCTTCATTATGGAGCTGATTAATTTTACCAACAGAACACCTTGCCACATCTCCCATTGTAAACATTCCATTTTGTTCAAGCTTTTTCGCCGTCTGTGGACCAATTCGCCAAAAATCTGTGAGTGGGCGATGATCCCACAGTTTTTGTCTATAACTTTTTTCTGTAAGCATAGCAATTCTCACGCCATCACTATCTGCCTTAATGTGCTTTGCCTCGATATCCATTGCAATTTTAGCCAGATAAAGATTTGTTCCGATCCCTGCAGTAGCTGTAATTCCTGTTGTCTTTAATACATCTCGTATCATTTGACCTGCAAACTCATAAGCATTAAACCCTGTCAAAATCAGATACTGCGTGATATCGACAAATACCTCATCAATCGAGTACGCATGTATATCCTCAGGTGCCACATATTTTAAATAAATATTATAAATTTTTGTGCTGTACTCCATATATTTTGCCATACGCGGCGGTGCAATAATATAGTCAATCTGATACTCAGGGTGCAAATCAAGCTCTTTTGCATTGCTTGAAGATCCTTCAAATAATCTTTTTGGTGCCTGGAAACGTCTTCTGGCATTTGCCTGTTTTAACATCTGCACAACCTCAAAAAGCCTTGCTCGTCCTCCTATGCCGTACTTTTTCAACGACGGAGATACTGCAAGGCAAATGGTTTTTTCAGTAAGTGCGGCATCTGCCACAACAAGATTTGTGCAAAGTGGGTCAAGACCACGCTCAACGCATTCAACCGATGCGAAGAATGATTTTAGGTCAATGCAAAGGTATGTTTTATTTTCAGCCATTTTAGTCATTATACTGCTCCATTTCAATATATACTTCTGTTTGCTGTATTGATTTTTTCACTGTTTCTGTTACTGCTTCATCATACCCTCTAAGTGCAGCATATGCGCCAAACTGCGCAGCACGATCCGACAACGCCATTTGTGGGTGACGTTTCGAGACATGGTGTGGAAGATCTATGATATCAGCATATTGGCTAGCATATCTGCTGGCACGTTGATCCACTTGATTTTTTTCTACTTGATTCATTTGATCGTTACTTGAAATCAATAGCTTTGCCTCCAGTCTTTGCATTGATGTCCAAAGTATAGCACTCTTTCTCGTGTCCGTCAAAGATTTGTTTGTATTGCTTTTGACATGTACTCATTTTTGCGGTGAACTACAAATACAATTTATCTTACTTCAAAAAAAGACACTGCATGTCTCCATACAGTGTCTTAATAATCTAGCATTCTTCTGATATTCTGTTTTTATCTTCCGAACTTTTCAGCAACGTCCTCTTCTCCGAAGCATTCACTGATCGGTGCACCTGGTGCTACCATTGGGAATACCTTGTCGTCCTTGTCAATCTGAGCATCAATTACTACTGGAATATTCAGCTCGATTGCTTCCTTAACTGCATTATCAAACTCTTCGCATGTGCTTACTGTGTATCCCTTTGCTCCAAGACCCTCTGCTACCTTTGCAAAGTCAACGCGGTCATTTAACACTGTCTGAGAATAACGCTGTCCGTAGAACAGATCCTGCCACTGGCGTACCATACCAAGCACGTGGTTGTTTACAACGACCTCTATAACTGGAATATTATATCGAGTTGCTGTTGCAATCTCATTCATATTCATACGGAAGCAGCCATCTCCTGCGATATTGAATACAAGCTTATCCTTACGAGCCATCTTTGCACCAATCGCAGCGCCAAGACCATAGCCCATAGTTCCAAGTCCGCCTGATGTTAAAAGCTGTCTCGGTGCCTTATACTTATAATACTGTGCTGCCCACATCTGGTGCTGTCCTACCTCAGTAGAGATAATAGCATCGCCATGTGTTGCCTCATAGATTTTTTCGATAATATAAGGACCAGTCAAAACACCCTTATGATAAGTCATCGGATGTGCTTCCTCATAGCTCTTAACTTCTGTAATCCACTCATTATGATTCATCTGAGGAAGCTTTTCATTTAACTTTTCTAAGATAACCTTGACATCACCGATAACACTTGCATCTGTTTTGATGTTCTTATTGATCTCTGCCGGATCTACATCAAACTGCAGAATCTTTGCATTTGCGGCAAATTTCTTTGCATTTCCATATACACGATCACTGAAGCGTGCTCCGACAACTACAAGAAGGTCACACTGGCTTACTCCATAGTTTGATGCCTTTGTTCCATGCATACCAAGCATACCTGTATACAAAGGATCAGTACCGTTGAAGGCACCCTTGCCCATTAAGGTATCCGCAACTGGAGAATCAATCTTATGAGCAAATTCATTAAGCTGTGCATCTGCACCTGATGCAATTGCACCGCCTCCGACAAAAACGTATGGCTTCTTTGATGCCTCAATCATCTTGACTGCAGTTTCAATATCTTCTGCCTTAATGCGATCTGTAATACGTTTAACCTGCTCTGGCTCTTTACGCTCATATTCTGCCTTATTTGCAGTAACATCCTTTGTGATATCAATAAGCACCGGACCCGGACGTCCTTCCTTTGCAATCTTGAATGCACGACGAACTGTATCAGCCAGTTTATTGACATCCTTTACGATGAAATTATGCTTTGTGATCGGCATTGTAACACCAGCGATATCGATCTCCTGGAAGGAATCTCTTCCCAGAAGTGAAACAGCAACGTTACATGTAATTGCAATAATCGGAATAGAATCCATGTAAGCTGTTGCAATTCCCGTTACCAGATTGGTAGCACCTGGGCCAGATGTGGCCATGCAGACACCTACCTTTCCGGTTGCCCTTGCATAGCCGTCTGCTGCATGAGACGCGCCCTGCTCATGGGAGGTTAAAATATGTGTAATTTCATCCGAATGCTTGTAAAGAGCATCATATACATTCAGAATGCAGCCGCCCGGATAACCAAACACGGTATCTACGCCCTGTTCCCTTAAACACTGTACTAAAATTTCAGAACCTGTTAACTCCATATTTATTTTCCCTTCCTTAATATCTGTCTTATCTATGTTTTATATCAGAAAACCAGCTTATTTATTAGTTCCCGGAACCTGTAAAACTGCACCCTTGCTTGCATCAGTTACAAGTGCTGCGTAGCGTGCCAGATAACCAGTTGTTACCTTTGGCTCTCTTGGTGTCCATGCTGCCTTTCTTCTTGCCATCTCCTCGTCAGAAACACGCACATTCAGAGTGTTTGCCGGAATATTGATCTCGATGATATCTCCTTCTTCAACAAGTGCAATTGGACCGCCGACAGCTGCCTCTGGGCATACATGTCCAATGCTTGCTCCTCTTGAAGCACCTGAAAAACGTCCATCTGTAATCAATGCAACACTGGAACCAAGTCCCATACCTGCAATTGCAGAAGTCGGATTTAACATTTCTCTCATACCAGGGCCACCCTTTGGTCCCTCGTAACGGATGACTACAACATCACCTGCAACGATTTTTCCGCCCTTGATTGCTGCGATTGCATCATCCTCACAGTCAAATACACGAGCCGGTCCCTCATGAACCATCATCTCTGGTGCAACTGCTGAACGCTTTACAACACCTGAATCTGGTGCCAAATTACCCTTTAATACAGCAATTCCGCCAGTCTGGCTATATGGATTATCGATTGGACGAATAACCTCAGGGTCCTTATTCACAACGTTTGCAATGTTCTCTCCAACTGTCTTTCCTGTAACTGTAATACAATCAAGATTTAACAGATTCTTCTTTGACAGCTCATTCATAACGGCATAAACACCGCCTGCTTCATTTAACTGCTCCATATAAGTATGACCTGCCGGAGCTAAGTGACACAGATTCGGAGTCTTTGCACTAATGCCGTTTGCGATATCAACGTTTAAAGCTACGCCAGCCTCTCTTGCGATTGCCGGAAGATGAAGCATACTGTTTGTAGAACATCCAAGTGCCATATCAACAGTCAGCGCATTGACAAATGCCTTCTCTGTCATGATATCTCTTGGGCAGATATTCTTTTCAATCATCTCCATAACTTTCATACCAGCGTGCTTTGCAAGCTTAATTCTCTCAGAATAAACAGCTGGAATTGTTCCGTTGCCCTGAAGACCCATACCAAGTGCCTCTGTCAGACAGTTCATGGAGTTTGCAGTATACATACCAGAGCAGGAACCGCATGTTGGACATGTCTTGCACTCATACTCATATACATCTTCTTCAGTCATCTTGCCTGCTGCGTAAGCACCAACTGCCTCAAACATGGAGGAAAGACTTGTTCTCTGTCCCTTTACATGACCTGCAAGCATCGGACCACCGCTGACAAATACAGTCGGGATATTGATTCTGGCTGCTGCCATTAACAGACCAGGTACGTTTTTGTCACAGTTTGGAACCATAACAAGACCATCAAACTGGTGTGCCATTGCCATACACTCGGTAGAATCTGCAATCAGATCTCTCGTAACAAGAGAATACTTCATACCAACGTGTCCCATTGCAATACCATCGCAGACAGCGATAGCTGGGAATACAACCGGCACGCCTCCTGCCATTGCTACGCCTAATTTAACGGCTTCTACAATCTTGTCTAGGTTCATATGACCTGGAACAATCTCATTATAGGAGCTGACAATACCAATCATTGGCTTGTCCATCTCTTCCTTTGTAAATCCTAATGCATTAAACAGTGATCTATGAGGTGCCTGTTGCATTCCTTTTTTTACATTGTCGCTTCTCATGTTTTTAACCCCTTCCAAATTTGTTAACCAAGAATTTTTTCTGCAATCAGATCGCCCATAGAAACTGTGCCAACCTGTGTCATACCCTCTGACATGATATCAATTGTGCGGTAGCCTGCCTTAAGTACCTCTTCTACTGCAGTCTCAACTGCCTTTGCTTCTTCATCAAGATCGAAAGAGTATCTAAGCAGCATGGCAGCAGATAAAATTGTCGCAATCGGGTTTGCAATGCCCTTACCTGCAATATCTGGTGCAGAGCCATGGCTTGGTTCATAAAGTCCAAGCTTTCCTGCACCAAGGCTTGCTGATGATAACATTCCAATGGAGCCTGTAATCATACTTGCCTCATCAGAAAGAATATCACCAAACATATTCTCTGTCAAAATAACATCAAACTGTCTCGGATTCATAACAAGCTGCATGGCACAGTTATCAACAAGCATATGCTTTACTGTTACATCAGGATAATCCTTTGCAACTTCATCAACAACTGCTCTCCAAAGTCTTGAAGTGTCAAGAACATTTGCTTTGTCAACGCTTGTTACATTTCTTCCGCGCTTTCTTGCAATCTCAAATGCTTTAACTGCAATCCTTTTAATCTCATTCTCATCGTATGCCATAATATCAGTTGACTTACGAATGCCATCAATTTCCTCTGTTTTATGTTCACCGAAGTATACGCCTCCGGTCAGCTCTCTCATCATAACAATATCAAATCCATCGCCGATAATCTCTGGCTTTAATGGACAAGCATCTTTTAATTGTGAAAACAGCTTTGCCGGACGGATATTTGCAAACAGACCAAGACCTTTACGAATCTTTAACAGACCTGCCTCCGGACGCAAATTTGGTGCTACCTGATACCATCTTGAGTTTCCGACGTTTCCGCCTACTGCACCTAAAAGCACGGCATCACTAGCCTTTGCCTTTTCAAGTGATTCTTCGGTCAGCGGTTCGCCATACGCATCAATTGAGCAGCCGCCCATAAGAAGCGTCTCGTATTCAAACTCATGTCCATATTTTTTTGCTACGGTATCCAGTACCTTTTTGGCCTCAGCCACAATCTCAGGACCAATTCCGTCTCCTGGTATCAATGCAATCTTACCTGTCATCCTGTATCCTTTCCAACAGCAAAAGCTGTCTGCAAAAAGTTTCTTTTTTATCATAATGAAAGTACAAGCACCTTTCAGCACTTGTACTTCCCTATGTTAGTATATTTTGACATTTTTTTCAAGAGAACAAACTTCGTTCCACAAATAGCATCAATAATCAATTAAATTACATCAAGTTTTTTGAAGCAATACACTACTTTGGGATAAAAAGCAATAGGTTATTTGCTCTTATATATCATTATTCATTGATACGCTCAAACACCATTTCATAACCGTCACTTCCAAAGTTTAAGCTTCGGTTCACACGGCTGATTGTCGCAGTAGATGCACCTGTTTTCTGTGCAATCTCAAGATATGTGTTTTTCTGGCGCAGCATAGCTGCTACCTCAAAGCGCTGTGCGATAGACTGAAGTTCATTGACGGTACATACATCTTCAAAAAAAGCATAACACTCATCAAGATTTTTTAATGTGAGAATTGCTTGAAACAAATGATCTGTTTCAGGGTTTTTAATTTTTTTATTCATTCTGGTTTCCGTGTGCTCAAACAATATATTATTAAAGCACACACCCTCTCCTTTCTACATTCCTGTTTTTATTTTTTCTGGTTTTTAATTAGATTTTTAACCCTATGCATGTATTTTGACACGCTAAAGCGAAAAAGTCAAGTCTTTTTGATAAAATTTAATCTTTTCATTTGTACTACTGTTTAAGTTTGCTCCATTTTCTTCATCTAAATGAAAACCTTCTGGTGATACCTTCTGCTCTCCGCACACATCCATACCTAGAAATATAGCACCTGACTTCTTTACATCTGTCAAAAAACAAAGAATCTGTGAAAGCTGCATGGTTCCCTGGCTCCAGTCCGTAACTGCTTCCTCTTTGTTTAATACATCCTTATCAAGAGAAATATATACAGGCCACTTTGAAAGTTCCTTACACAAAGCTTCCTTTTGCTGTTCAAATTCAGCCTCTGTCACCCATGTGATGCGAGAATCTTTTAAAAGCTGCTCTGCTGTTTTATCCTCATCTGCCGGACCTACTAATACTGCCTTTTTTAAATTAGGAAAATTTTCTAATGCATGAAGAACCCAGCTTCCACATGTTAAAAGACCGCCGCCAAATGCGCTTTCCATACAGTCTGAATGATGGTCAAATAAAAGAAGGCTAAATGGCCGATTTATGCGCTGCAAAAACAAAAGACTGACATAATGATAGTCGCCTGAATCAATAAAATGAAGCGCATTCACTGGAACATGCGCCAAACGCTTTTCAAGCTCTGTTTTCGCCTCATCACTGCAAAAATACAGACTTCCAGAAATATCAGTGCAGTCTGTATATATGCAGTCTAAGCCTGGCTTATTTAAAATATTGTCTGTTGCTTCTATGTCTTTTGCTTTCCAAAAGGACTGACTGTCATAGGCACCTGACAAAGAAATCATATAATAAGGATTTTTGCTCACGCTGTCTTTTCCTTTCTTATCTATTATTCCAGACATTTTTTAGATAATCTCTTACTTCAAGCAGATCTGGCAAAATTATTTCGGCAAGACTTTGCATTTCTTCATTTGGTTCAAGAAGATCAGGCACCATAATAGGATGAAGACCTGCCGCATGGAGTGAACGCATTCCGTTATATGAATCCTCAACACCATATGCGCTCTCTGGAGTAATGCCCATGCGTTTGCATGCCTCTAAATAAATATCTGGCTCTGGCTTACTCTTTTTTGCCATCTCACCGCCTACAATCACATCAAAATACTGTATTAAGCCAGCATGAGTCAGCTGACGAATGACTGTCTCACTTCTTGTAGATGAGGCAAGTCCAACATTAGCGCCGCTCTCCTTTAGCCATGACAAAAGCTCTCTAGCTCCTTTTTTTACAGGAAGCCCCTCTGTCTCTTCAATTTCGTGAAAGCGATTAGATGTGTCTTTTCTAAACTCCTCATACGGGAAATCTGGTCCTTCAAAGCGAAACATTGTTTCCTTTGTCTTTTCAATTGTCGTGCCAATGCAGGCATGAAACATGCCCTTTGCATCCTTCAATTTATATTTTTCCTTATAATCCTCCCAACAGCGCTCACATACATGCTCAGAATCAAAGATGACACCATCCATATCAAATATAACGTTCTTCATTTTACACCTCTTAAGCTCATATTTTAAAGTACAATAGCCGCCCTGTTGCCAGGGCGGCGAAATGTTATTTTATTTAATCTACATATTTCTTTAAAGTATTGCGAACAGCATCTTTTCCTGCAAGCATTTCAACAAACATGCCCTCTACCTTGTCTGCAAGACCTGCCTCGTACATATCAACACCAAAGATTGCCTTATTAGTGAGAATTTCCTTAAGCTGTCCTGTATAAGTCTCTGGCTTTCCTGCCTCTACACCAGAAAGTTTTTCCTGCAGCTTAGCAAGCATTGGATCACTACTAAGCTCCATCTTCTCAAGCTTATCATCTGTTCCAAGAAGATAACGAAGCCATCCTGCAATTGCAAGCGGAATGTATACAAGAGAAGAACAGTCAAGCTCACTGCTTGCCATGTAAGATTTCATTGTCTCACCAAAACGAACAACGATTTTCTGAGAAGTATCAGTTGCAATACGCTGCGGTGTGTCTGGCATAAATGGATTTGGAAGACGCTTCTCGATTACTTCATCAATAAATGCCTTCGGGGAAAGAATGCCAGGATCAGTAACAACCTTCATACCCTCATCGTAACCAATATGACGAATAAGTCCTGTAAGCTCCTTGTCATTCATCTCATCTGCAATCAGATTGTAACCAAGCAGGCAGCCATAAACAGCCAGGGCGGTGTGCAGCGGATTTAAGCAGGTAGTTACCTTCATACGCTCTACACGGTTTACAGTATCACGGTCAGTCAGATAAACACCAGCCTTCTCAAGTGCCGGTCTTCCTGCCGGGAACTTGTCCTCAATTACAAGGTACTGCGGTCCCTCTGCATTTACAAACGGTGCAATATAGGTATTTCTGGAAGTAATAACAGGTGCCATTTCTTCAACGCCTGCTGCCTCTAATTTTTCCTCAACAGCCTTTGCCGGTCTTGGTGTGATCTTATCGATCATACTCCACGGGAAGCTGATGCTTGATTCATCCTCAAGATATGTGATGAACTCTTTTGTTACAAAACCTTTCTCTGCCCATGCCTTTGCGATTGTCATAACAGATGCCTGAAGCTTCTCACCATTATGAGAGCAGTTATCCATGCTGACAACGGCAAGCGGATAACGGCCTGCCTTGAAACGCTCGAAAAGAAGTGCAGCAACGATGCTCATTGCATGCTTTGCGCTCTCTGGACCATTTTCGATATCTGATACAACTACCGGAAGAAAGTTTCCATCAATACCCTTTAATGCATAACCCTTCTCAGTAACTGTAAAGCTGATCATCTGTAAGGATGGATTTACAAATATAGCCTTTAATCTGCCATACTCTGCCTCATCAGCTGTATTTGCCTTAATTCCGTCTGCAATACTTGCAATTACACGGCTTGAGGTATTTCCGTCTGGAAGAAGCGTTACCATCAGTGTCATTGACTCATGTGGCTTGTAGATCTTATCGATGATATCATAATCAAAAGTCTCTGCTGCAATAATTCCTCTGTCAGCAGCACCTTTATTTAACAGATCTTCCTGCAGTCCTGCAATATATCCGCGGAAAATATTTCCTGCTCCAAAGTGAACCCATACAGGCTCCTCAAGTGTCTTTTTATGAACTGCTTCAATATCATAAGACGGCAGTGTAATACATGCCTTTTCAAATTCATTTTTCTTTTGTGTTACATCCTGTAATGTCAGTTTCATCTCTGATTCTCCTTTACAATTGACTCCCACAGGCCGCATAAATATGCAGCACCAAGTGCTCTGTCATACAGACCGTATCCAGGCATTGCCTTCTCGCCCCAGATCATTCTTCCGTGATCTGGACGGATAATTCCATCAAATCCAGTATCGTACAGTGCCTTCATGATTGCATGCATATCAAAGGTACCATCTGAAGACAGATGTGCAGACTCCTCAAAGTCATTCATACCATCGTTAAACTGTAAGTTTCTTATATGTGCAAAATGGATTCTTCCCTTAAGTGCGTGAATCATCTCAACTAAGTTGTTGTTTAAGTTGGTTCCGTAGGATCCAGTACAGAAGGTAACACCATTGTGCGGGTTATCTACCATCTTCATCATACGCATGATGTGATCCTTGTTGTTGATAATACGTGGAAGACCAAATACGCTCCAAGACGGATCATCTGGATGAATTGCCATATTGATATCATACTTATCACATACAGGCATAATTGCCTCAAGGAAATACTTTAAGTTTGCAAACAGTTTCTCCTCATCGATGTCTGCATACTCCTCAAACAGCTGCTTAACCTTTGCCATACGCTCTGGCTCCCAGCCTGGCATAACTGTTCCGTTCATGTCATTTGAAATAGAATCAAACATCTTAGCCGGATCAATGCTGTCTACTGTCTTCTGATTGTAAGCAAGAACTGTAGAACCATCCTTTCTCATACGTGCAAGTTCTGTACGAGTCCAGTCAAATACTGGCATAAAATTATAACATACCATATGAATATCAGCCTTACCAAGATTCTCAAGTGTCTTGATATATGCATCAATATCCTTGTCACGCTCTGGAGCTCCCGTTTTGATTGCATCGCTGATATTTACACTCTCAATACCAGGAAGGGTCAGTCCTGCTGCCTCTACCTCATTCTTAAGAGCCATAATCTCCTCATAAGTCCACAGCTCACCTGGCATTTTGTTGTAAAGAGTAGAAATAACACCCTTTACATAAGCTGTCTGTCTGATCTGCTGTAAGGTAACGGTATCATACTGGCTGCCGTACCATCTCATTGTCATCTGCATAACGAATTCTCCTCCTGTTTGAACTGCCAATTATCCATTACAGATAAACGGCAGTTTTATATATTTTTTACTATACTTACATAGTAGCATAGATCACTATGATTGAAAATGTGTTTTTTTACATTTTTTGTGTGGTTTTTGGTAGTAAAATTTTTGTTCGTGCTGCAATTATACTTATAAAAACTGCGTCACATCTTTGCATGCCGCATAGCTTAACTCAAATTCCTGCGCTGTCAGCGTTTTTGACTCTTTGTCATAAGATGGTGACGTTTCTTTTGCGCGTTTTTTAAATGTCGCAAAACTAACATCTGACTTTTTGCCGCCGCATACACAAAGATAAGCTGCATTTTTGCTGTAAGCACGCTGCTCACAATTAAAATTCATACCATTGTGTGCTTCCAGTTTTTCACTGCACCATAATGCCAGATAGCCTGTTTCTTTGCGAAGGAATATCCAATTTTCTTCATGGATCACCTCATCAAAACGACACTCAGGGCAATATAAATGAGTATAGCCAATTGGATGCTCATCTGGAATCACATAAATACCGCCAAGAATACCATGCTGCTGTTTTAATGCCGGCATCACACCATTTCCGTGCCAGTAGCCTGGGCGCATATCGCCCTCCTCTGATGTAGAACCTGGATGTGTGACGAAAATGCTCGCTTCGCCGTCAAGCGCTGCATACCACATGTGCTGCTGATAACCGTATGTACCTGGTCTAAAATATGTAGTTCCATGAAAACGCTCGTTAAATGATTTCGTAAAGTTATGTGTCGTGATATCCACATCTTCCTTAAGAGTCTCATTTTCCCAACGTGTAAACGGCTCTCTAGGAGATGCTACGCTCGTCAAACAATAGTCATCATTTTTCTCCAGATAAACTCTTGCATTGCCCGTTGTATAATTTGTCTCAACATCATCCTCCATAAGCTTTACAAGGCCTTCTGGAATCGGATAGTGGCTGCTTGCATAAAACCCAAGCCATCCCTCTCCAAATGTGTATGGCAGCTTTGGATTGATCAAATTCATAAGTGCCATTGCTCCCTGATCAAACGGATACAATACACTTCTGTAAACACGTCCCATCGGTGCCACAATACCAGTTTTATAAGTGTGAAGAGCAAGCATAGACAGCATCTTATCAGTAACAGCTGCCGCGCGCTTTGAAATTTCCGGCTCTGAATAATCAACTACATTAATCAATGCAGCAAATGTAACGCACATATAGACAGTGCTCAAAAACTCCTCAAAACCATACTCTTCTACATCATCAAGCCACTGCAAAACTTTGTTTCTTCCATATAAATGCAGTTCTCTTCCTGTCATCTTTGCACGTGGGAAATATTCGTCTGGATACATCTCTCCTGCATTCATCGCACATGTATAGAACATCAGCGCATGGTTCTCGCTCCAAAAGCACATGCCATCAAAACCGTCCATATCCATCCAGTAGCGATAATTGATCATAACATCTTTTATACGCTCTTTCATTGCTCCTTCAACTGGATAATTATGCAGATAACGAATCAGTCCGCACATCAAAAAGTCAGAGCAGTCATATCGCTCTTCAATCATCTCAAGCATCTCATACATCAATCGCTCATCATCCATAGAGTTGTCATTGAAATGCTTTCTTGCAAGGATATTGGAGATTGGGAAACCAAACTTCTCACCGCGGCTCTCGCTCATAACATCTGCAATTCGTCTGAATATAAGCTCCTTATTCTCCTCAAAGCTAAATGCACTTCCATCCTCGCGCAATGCATATTTAGGAACAAGCTGCTCGGTACGTTCAAAGACACGCTTAAGCTCAAGCTTTCCTGAAACAACCTTCACTGTTACATATGGCTGTCCATTTTCTAAAAGAATCTCGTTTTTTCCCTCTGCCTGATACCAAACAGCAGGTATCTTTGCCTTTGCAAAATCCTCTTCATGATAGCGATATGTATAACTTGTTCCTGCTGGAGCTGGGCTGTCAAAACAAAGCTTATTTGACTCTAAACGTGCACTCTCCAAAAATGCTTCTGCCACAGCTGCAGCGTCAGCACATGCTTCATCTGGAATTGACACTTTAATTTCATCCTTATGATCTAAAATCTGCAGACCTGCTACGCTTCTTGTATCACGCACGCCAAGATTCTCACATGCTAAATAAATAAGATTGCACCCTGCTTTTAAATGAAGCGTCAGCTCTTTTTTCTGAATTGGCTTATAAACTGGCTGCTTTAATGCACCCTCTAATCTGCCATTGCAATATACATCAACTGCTGCATATGACCAAAGCGCTGCCATAACATCGATATCCGATGATGTCTCAAGCACAGTCGCAATATCAAAATGAATGCGGCGCATAACAGAATAGAACGTTGAAATATTTACAAAACAGCTTCCGCTGTCATAGTAATACTTCCATTCTTCATTCAAGCGGCTCTTTGCTCCAACAAGAATCTCACCAGTTTCACCAACTGGTTTGTGTTCTGCAATTACAGAACGCAGATATGCCTCATAGCGAAGCTGATTTTTATCCTTCGCCTCATTAAAATAAGGCTCTTCCTGCGGACCTGACACCATAAAATGTGTCACAAATCCATCCAGGCCTAGTTTCCATCCGCTCATTTGCTTTTTCCTCCTACAGCATCATTGACTCTACTTACGCTGATCAATTTTTGTTATTGACATCATAAAGACAAATTGCTTTTCTTGTATTACAGCTCCTTGGTACTACATTTATATCTTCTAATACAAGATTATCAATATGACGTGCCCAGATGCCATATGCATCTACATCACCATGTGCATTACTCTCTGGATAATCCTCCAAAAATTCATCAAACGTCTCTGGGATTTCAATGATTTCCTTATTATCCCTATATATAACATGATAACTGTTTACAGTAATATTTTCAAGTGGTCTTCGAACAACACTTCCATCCTTTTTAGTTGTTTCATATCCAGTTAAAATTGCCGGAACTTCTGCGTTATCTGCATTAATATTTTCAATGTGGATATTTTTAATGCTGCCGCCCCAGTAGCGATTTTCTCCCACTTTGTCTGTATATGGCTCATTATAACGATTTCTCTTATTTAAACAAATATAAAGAGGACAAATAATCTTATCCATCGTAATATTTCTAATAATTACATCAGAAAGATTCGTTCCATCACATGACTCAAGTGAAATTCCAGAAACAGAACCAGGATAAATATCGGGCATGCAAAACGTACAGTTTTCTACAAGGATATCACTAATATCATTTGCTGTTTCAGTTCCAATTTTGAATGCGTTCATAACTGTAACAACAGTACATCTTTTTACATGTACATGCGTCATGGCACGTCCAGTACGAATTGGATTTTTAATTACAATTCCATCATCTGCACAGGAGATAAAACAATGATCTACTAATACATTGTCACTTGCGTTAATATCAACACCGTCTGAATTTGCTACATGACGATTATCATCAATTACCATATTCTTAACTATGATATTTTCACAGCACTCAATATGAAGTGTCCAGCTCATTGAATCATATAAGATAATATTGTTAAGCGTAACATTTTTACTGTCCTGTACCCATACAAGTGCTGCCGGACGATTTAAATTTGGTTTGCCCTCACCATATTTATCTTCTGAATAACGTATTCTCTGTCTATAATAATAGCGGAGTGTTCCAGGAATAGTATTAATTTCTTTTGCCTGATCACGTCTTGGCAAACGGCTTGTCTCAAATGGAACAAGTGCCGGAAGCTCTCTTGGTTCATATACATACCACTCACCGCTTCCGTTAATACGACCTCCGCCTGTGATAGTCACATCCTCTGCATTCTTTACACGCACAAAAGCGCCCTCACTCGACTCGCCCTTTCTGTCATCTATCTGTTCTTTTTCTTTTGCAAGCAAAAGATCTACATTTCTGGACGCTTTGATTTCAGAATCTGCCGCAATAAACAGTGTTGTGTGAGACGGAATATACACAGTGCCCATGCAATATGATCCGCCTGCTACAAGAATCACACCGCCTCCTGCTTTCTCACATGCTGATGCAGCTTTTAAGAAAGCTTCGGTATTTAAAAGATCTTTTTCTGGTCTTGCGCCAAAATCGCGAATATCGAAAACCCTTTTTCCTTCTGGAAGCTTCTTATTTTTATCGATAAATTCATCATATGGAAGTGCTTCATAATAATCACCCGGATAGATATTTCCTAATTCTGGGTAAGTGGGTATATCGTATGTGTTCTGCATAACAGTGAATCCTTTCTAAAAAAGGCCGACAATTCGTACTACCACAAATTGTCAGCCTATCTTTTTGTTACCCCTTTACTGCACCGGCTGTCAGACCGCCCATGAAGAAACGGCTAAAGCAACAGTAAACAATCAAAATCGGGACAATTGAAATTGTCGCACCTGCAAACATGATGTTCCATGCTGCAGTACCGTCTCCGGCATTCTTTAACATATTAACACCTACGGTCAGAGGACGAAGCTTATCATTAGTCATTGTAAATACAAGAGGAAGAATGTACTCGTTCCATCCCTGTCTGAAGGATAAAAGTGCAATTGTTGCCAGAATCGGCTTTAACATTGGAAGAATAATCTGATAATAGATTCTGAAGAATCCACATCCATCCATCTTTGCCGCCTCATCAAGCTCCTTAGGAACAGAATTAACAAATCCACGACATAAGAAGATGAAAGTTGCCTGGCCGCCGCCTGCTGAGATAATAGCAACAGCTAACAGGCTCTTATTCATCTTCAGCTTAACAGCAAGCTCAAATAAAGGACGAAGGGAAACAGAACCAACGTTGATGAACATGAATGCTACGAAAAGCATATACAGAAGTTCCTTACCCTTAAAATTCTTTCTTGCAAATACGTATCCTGCCATGCTGGCATTGATTAACGAAATAAGCATAACAGCTAAACTTAAGAACACACTGTTCATTGTATAAGTTGCAAAATTTGCCTGCTTCCATGCCTGAACATAATTATCAAACACCCACTTTTGTGGCAAGATGCTAGAACCGCCGACAAGCAGCTCCTTGTTGTCCTTAAAGGAACCAAAGATAACATAGCATACAGGAAAGATTGTGATGACCGCCACGAATGCCAAAAACAGCCAGATGATCAGACGGACGATCTTCGTTTTTGTTGAATATACTGCATGAGTTTTTTCCATCGTATCTCCTCCTAATTTATACTACATCGTCAAGTTTCTTGGAAACAAACAGATAAATACCAGTTACAATACCTACGATTACTGCTGCAACAACACTAAGCAGTGCGCCATAACCGATCTGTGGCTGGCTTGTGCTTCCTGCAGATCCAAAGATAATATTGTAAATGTATAAGAACATTACCATAGAACGGTTGCCAGGTCCTCCATTTGTCAGAACCATGATTGCCTCGTAATCCTTAAATGCTCCAGTGATCGCAAGCATTAAAACAACCTTTAATACCGGTGCCAGCATTGGAAGTGTAATGCGGAAGAAGGTCTGCACGCCAGTTGCACCATCGATCTTTGCACTCTCGTAAACATCCTCAGAAATACCAGTCATACCAGTGATAAAATACAGCATATAGTTACCAAAACCACCCCAAATTGCAAGGATCGTAACGGCTACCATAACAACACTCGGACTGTTCAACCACTTTATCGGAGAATCAATCATATGCATGTTCTGAAGCATAGAGTTTAAAATACCATTCTTTGTTGCAAAGATAAATCCAAAAATCATACCTGCAATAGATGTACTGATGATAGTCGGCATGAAATAGATTCCTCTAAATACTGAAGAACCTCTTAATTTCTGGTTTAATAAAACTGCCATCAACAGAGCTAACGGAATGATGAAAATCAGCTTATAGAATGCATATTCAAATGTATGCATAACACTATTCCAGAAAACCTTATCATTCAGCATACGCTCAAAGTTTTTCCATCCGGTAAATGTAGACTTGAAACCATTGTAGTCACATGCTACATAGCGGAAAATCCAGATAAACGGATAGATAGAACACAGGCAAAGAAAAAATACTGCCGGTGCCAGCATAAGTGCTGCTGAAAAACTTCCACTACTTTTCGCTTTCTGGAACTTTTGTGAAAAAGTCATTTTTTTCTGGCTCATAAAATCCTCCTTTTTTTCTTAGTTCACATTTTTTACATCCCGTGAATAGATGCGATAAGAAAGGGAAAGCCGTCTCCTTATTTTTTTCGGAAACAGCCTTCCCATTTTATTCAGATGCCACTATAGGCTGTCTGTTTCTTATTTGTCAAGATAGGTTGCAGTTCCATCACTTGGATGAAGCGGATCATAATCCTCAATTACAAGTCTCTTAACGCTGCCAGACTCGATATCTGCATCATATGCCTCATTGTAACGGGTATTCAGATCTTCGATTGCATCGTCAACATCAACATAACCCATGATTGCATTCCACATAACAGTTCTGTAATCATCACCTGTCAGGTTAATTGTCGGTACTGCCGGGTATACAGACTCATAGTCAAGTAAAGAGAAATCTGCCAGACGGCCGATCTTAGACTTATCGATCTTCTCATCCATATAAGAAGTAATCGGCAGACAGTAACCATTCTCTAAGTATCCCTTTAAAAATTCCTCAGACTGGAAGTACTGAATTACCTTCCAAGCCTCATCTGGATGCTCACTGGAAGACATGATTGCATAGCCCTTAGATGGTGTTGTCTGAAGTGCACCCTTGATCTCGCCGTCAAGAGACGGAACCTCTGCTACGCCCCACTCAAAGTCTTCGATTGGCAGCTGGCTGGTGAATACACCTGCCTCCTGAGAAGCGTTGCCCCACAGTGCAAACTCGCCTTCTGCAAATAATGCTCTCATGTTATCAACGCCCTGCTGATCCGGGTAAGCAATCTCCTCATCGATAAATCTCTTGCCCTTCTCAAGGATTTCCTTGTAGCCGCTGAAATCAAACTTGCCATTTACATAGTCATAGTAATAAATACCAGATACCTGAGCCATCATCTCAAGCTGACGCTCAAATGGAGAAGATGAAGTAAATCCGATTCCATAATACTCGCCATTTCCATCCTCAGTGATCTTCTTTGCCATATCAATGTACTCGTCAAGTGTCTTCGGAATTTCTGTATATCCGCTCTTCTCTAACAGATCCTTATTGTACTCAATACGAACACCAGATCTCATACCAGAATATACCCAGTACAGATTGCCATCCATGTAGTTTAAGCCCTCATATGCATGCTCATATGGCTCGTTAACCTTCTGGTACTCCTCATCTGCATCAATGTAATCGTTTAACGGAACAAGCATATCGTTATCTACGAAATTCTTTAATGTTACGCTCTGTCCGATGATATCCGGTGCTGTACCGCCTGTGTAAGCAAGAGAAATCATATTCTCATAATCATCTGTGATGATCTGCATATCAATGTAGATATTGTCTGTATTCTCCTTGTTGTACTTTTCTACCATCTCAGTCATGTACTCGCTGTCATGGCGGTCATTTACCCAGTAAGTGATGGTAGTTACATCATCTGCCATTGCCGGAACTACGCCGATTGTACCCATTGCCATTGCTGCACAAAGTGCAAGACTCATACCTCTTCTTTTCATTAGAAAGTCCTCCTTAAATTCCTTTACAGCTTATCCAGTTTCACAATAAAACTCGGATTGCTGTTTGCTATGGTTATGTTTTATCATGAATTATAACAATTTTCAACGTCATTTTTCATGTATTATGTAACACTTTCCATCATGTGACATTTTTCAATTATTCATATTGTTATATGGCACCCATGATTTGACTTACGTTTAAACGTTGCTTTTCTGCTTTATTCATGTTAAAATAACATCAGTATGTGTGCGTAACAAACATAAAGTACCAAAAATTTCAAAATAAGGAGGAACTTTCATGGAATCCATTTCTATCCGGGTTCTGCTTGCTGATGATGAGGCTGCCATTCGAAACGGGCTCCAAAATGCCATTCCCTGGGAGCAATATCATGCTAAGGTAGTAGCTGTTGCTTCTAACGGCCAGGAGGCACTTGATTTAATCAGAAGCTATCTCCCGGATCTTGTTATAATTGATATTAAAATGCCTCAAATTGATGGACTTGAGGTAATCCGCCAAACTAAAGCTGCAGGAATCACCTGTCGTTTTTTAATTTTAAGCGGATACGACGATTTTTACCTTGCACAAAAAGCAATTCGCTATGGTGCAAACGGCTATTTTTTAAAACCGTTAAAGATTGAAGAATTTAAGGATGAGCTATCTCGTCAATATGCTGAGATTCTCTCAAATCATCATTCTTCTTCTGCTGCTAAAAATTTAGATGAATTAATGGAAAGTTCTAAAATTTTCTTTTTGAATCAGCTTTTATTAAATGAGATTCGCGATGACAGTGACATAAAACGGCGCTGCACGATGCTTTCTCTTACGCTGTTTGATAATCCGTATCGCGTTATTGTCTGTTCAGCAGCAACCTCAAGTGACAAGCTCTTGCATGCGCTTAAACTGGCAAAGCCTCTATTTATCAGTGCTTTTTCTGACCAGTCTATTGAAGCCTGGATTCTTCGTGAAAAGCAGCTTGTACTTCTTATTTCTGAAGCTCAAAATAAGGAGCTTTGTGCAATCCGAGAACCTATTGCAAGCATACTTTGCCATTTAAAGCAGCAAACTGGTATCCGTTTTTATACTGCTATCAGTACACTTGCCGATCAGACTGAACAAGCTGCTGCCGCTTACACAGACGCACTTCGCGCATTATCTTATCACATATATGAACGTGAAAATGATGTATATGACGATACCATGGTCTGCCACCAAAAGCCTTCATTTTCTCCTTCATCAATTGCATATGATCCAATGATTACCTGCATTGAGCACAATGATCCTGATGAAATAAAAAGATGTTGTGCCCAATTTGTACATTCGCTCTTTTTTACACAACTGCCTCCGCCTGATTTTATCCGCGGCATGTGTATTCACGTACTGACAAACATCCGTGTGCGCTTTCTTGCAAAACACACAGAACTTTCACCAGAAGAGCCTATACGCCCAGATGATGTGCTGTTATGTCACACAATCACAGAACTAATTGAATGGCTGACAGCTGGTTTTCTGTCGCTTTCAGAAAGCTATAAACGGCAAAAGAAATCCTCAGATCCTATTATTGAAACTGCCAAAGAATATATAAAAAACCATATCAGCAGTAATTTAAAAGCAAAGGATGTAGCTGCCACTGTCAACTTAAGTGAATCTTATTTTACGATTTACTTTAAAACAAAAACCGGACAAAATTTCCGTGATTACGTACTGAATGCCCGAACAGATCTTGCCAAAAAGCTTCTTTTAGAGCAGCGGCTTAGTATCAGCGAAATTGCCTATGCGACCGGCTATCAAGACTACCGCTCTTTCTCAAGAGCTTTTAAAAATGTCACTGGAATTTCTCCTTCTGACTATCAAAACCGATAGTACAGACCACAATACAACATTTTTATATGACGATGAAACAATTGAAAAAATTTATTGATCATTTTCGGCCCTCACGCCATATCATGATAAAAAGTTGGTTTGCCACTACATTTATTGTTGTGGCAAGCCTGCTTTTCATCAGCCTGGGGTCACAAATCTTTTTACGAAATTACTTTTTATCACACGCACTGACACGTGCTGAAAATAACACAGCCAGCACGGCGCAGGCATTTGAAGGTGCACTTTCTTCTATCACAACGAGATTTGTTGATATTTGCGGAACAACTGAATTTAAGAACAAGTTTTCACGAATACGCCGCTGCAAAAATGAAGATTACACTAAACTTAACAGTGATCTTCAGGATACACTTCATGATCTGTATGTATCATATTCATTTATTCGTTCTGCCTTAATTACAAGCAAAACAGGAATGGTTTATCACCGCTTTAGTGAAAAGCTTTTTACAACTACTGACTATACACTTGGAAATCAAGCTGAATCCATATGCGGTATAACTATACTTCCTGCGCAGACGAGCCCTTTTTTAGATCAGCAGACTGTAATTCCTATTGCCATTCCTCTCACTTATATGGAAAATACGACCATTGTGATTGTAGCAGACAGCGTTGAATCGTCTGATGCCATTTTATTTCTCTTACTTGATGCGGAAATGGTTCGCGATTTTCTTCACACCTATAGTAATCGAAGCTTAGAAGGATCTTACTATCTGCTTGACTCCGGTAATCTTATCGCAGATGCCTCAAGAACTAATACAAAATTGCCTGACAGTGATGTATTTCGTCCTCTGCCAAATCGCAAGGATGCCCTTACAATTAAGCAAAAAGATGCTTATCTGATTTTAAACCGAATTGGAAACAGATCGCTGTGTCTGGCCAATTTAATTTCAATGGATCAGTTGCTGTCATCACTTCACACTATTCAGTCTTATCTGTATCTTGCTATTTTAGTTGTACTTTTGACAATCACTGTTGGTACACTGATTGCCTCCAATCTGATTACCAGATCACTCTCAAAATTGATCAGTGCTGTGTCTGCTATTGAAAATCAGACTTATGATTCAAGTCAGATTTTAACCCAGTCAGATGAACTTGGTCAGCTAAGTAAATCGCTTGATTCCATGTATCAGACAATTCAGCAACAAATCGAACAGATTAAGCAGGAGCGTCAAGCCAAATACAATGCTGAGATACGACTTTTTTCAGAGCAGATCAATCCACATTTTCTATATAACACGCTTGAATATATCAATATGGAAGTCTACAGCAATCACACTAAAAATGCCTCCATGATGATTCAAAATTTAGCTGACTTTATGCGAATTGGTCTTAATTTTGGAGGCGAGCTGATTTCAATCTCAAAGGAACTTGCACACGTTCAGGCCTATGTCAATATCATGAATTACCGTTTTAGCCATAAGATATGCTTTACAAGCGACATTCCAAAGGAACTGCTCTCCTATGAAATATTAAAAATCATTCTTCAGCCGCTTGTTGAAAACTCTATTCGTCATGGTTTTGGACTTGACAACAGTTCTAGCTATCTCGATGTTCCATCCATAAAAATTGAAGTTTACCGTGATGATCCATGGCTATATCTTCGTGTGATTGACAATGGCTCAGGAATTGATATTGAAAGAGCGACACAAATTTTACACACAGGTACAGACGGACAAAAGCATGTTGGTCTTAATAATGTCTATCAAAGACTCGTATTTTTCTACGGAGAAACGGTCAAAATCACCTTTTCTTCTATTCCATATTATGAAAATATTGTACAGATCAGGATCCCCTTTATTTATCCGATTCCTGATTTTGAGGAGGAACATCATTGAAACAAAATAATACAAATAAAACCTTTAAAACTGAGCTTGAAAAATTAAAACAGATGAGCATTGAAGATCGTCTATGGTATATCTGGGAATATTATAAGCTCCAGATTTTTGCATTTTTTCTAGTCATATTTCTCTTATATGAAGCAGGCACATGCATTTACCGTAACCTTCAGGATACCATGCTTTACTGCGTAACAGTAAATGAAACAAGTCTTCTCTCCTCTGATTTTTCTGTTGTTCAAAAGGAATTTGAAGAAAAAAATGGCTTTGACAAAACTTGGAAGGAAAACACTATTTTTGACTGTTCTTTATCTGTTGATGACAGCAACAAAGAAGTTTATGACCAGTATTATAACACTGCATCAAACATTAAGTTAACCTCGCTTCTTGCAACCGATACGGTAGACGTTTTAATTACAGTTCCACAAATGTTTTCTTACTATACGGCACAAAATGCCTGCCTTGATCTTTCTTCTTTTCTTTCTGAAGATTTATATGAAAAACTTGAAAAGGAAAATCGTCTTTTAACAGCTGTTGATGGTGATGGAAATAAAATCTGTACTGGAATTTCACTAGATGACAGTTACCTTTCGTCTAAACTTCCTCTCTCAGACGAATCCTCTCTTTCTGTCTGCACTGACAAAAATCATCCAGATGTTATTCAGGATTTTATAACATATTGTATTTGGGGAAAATAATTATAAAATCTGTTGTATTTTCCCTGAAAAGTGTCCTGTCATTTGTCAATTTTCATGGTATACTTACCATAAGGGATTTATCATCCAAATCATTTTTACGGAGGTTTCACTATGTTTGTACACAACAATACGGTAACTGCTACGCCATGTGAGCCAGGCGTTTCACGCAAGGTAATGGCTTATAACGATCAGGTTATGATGTGCGAGATTACATTTGAAAAGGGAGCAAAGGGTAATTTCCACACTCATCCACACGTTCAGACTACTTACATCGTAAAGGGAAGTTTCGCCTTCACAATTGATGGAGAAACTCAGGTGGTAAACGCAGGTGACAGCATTTTAATGCCGTCCAATAGTCTTCACGGATGTGAATGTCTTGAGGCTGGTGTTCTGTGCGATGTTTTTACACCAATGCGTGAGGATTTCATCAAGAAATAAGGAACAAATTAAAAAAGAGAAAGGATAACGCCATGAAAGAATATATTGAAAATGTTCTGGCTCCAAAGCTCCAGGGCGATGGCGGCTGGGTCGAGTTCGTCTCCTATGAAAATAAAAAACTGACTCTGATCTTCCGCGGCGAGTGTTCTAAATGTCTGATTTTAAACCGCTGCGTAGACTGGATTGCCCAGCAAATCAAAGAGGCAAAGGGTGAAACTGTTGAGATCACTGCTGTCCGCAAGAAGCCATTCTTCTGGGACAACGTGTGATGCCAGAGTCTCAAAGTCGCAAGCTGATCATGTTTGCATGAGGAAGTTTGTGACCTTGAGACCCGAACGTTTTTAGAATTGCGAGTGATGCGAAGTATCAAAGCATTCGTAGGCATCATAATTAATTATAATTAATTACATATATGAAAGGATTTTACTATGGCTCATGTAAAAGTTGTCCGCCGCAGTATGAGACCGGAGGAATGGACTGACCTTCGTTTTGTATGGCTGCAGCGCGGCATTTATGAAGATAAATTTGAAATTACAGATCTTGAGATTCGCGATGCCAGACAGATTTCAGAAGATCAATACGAATATTATTCTGATGAATATCGTCCGTTAAAGAAAGACGACATGTATTTCACCCCAGATGGAACTGCCTTTATCCGCGGCCATGTGCAGATTCCAGCACATATGAAGGGAAAAAACATCTACTTTACACTTCATACAGCAGCTGAGATGATCGTTAAAATTAATGGAAAGTATGTTGGCGGCGTTGACCCGAACCGTGAACGCATCCTGCTTAATCCATATATTGATTCTGACGATCTTACAATTGAGATTGAAGCATATAACCGTTCTAAGCCGGATGACGAGAGAAACCCTGCTTCTCTTGCACATCGTGGCTGCCGCCAGATCTTCGAGGGAGCTTATCTTTCAACTATCCGTGATAATGTACAGTCTCTTGTTTATGACTATATCTTATTTATGGATATCGCTCACAGCGAGTATTTTAATGAAGACTACCGCAAATTTTTGTTCCGTGAACTGAGCAAGGCGCTTGACTTCATTGATTTTGACACCTATGAAGGCGTTGATCAGGCTGCTGAGTATGTAGAAAAGAATATCTACTCTAACACGGACTTCAAAGGCAGCGGTGATGTTGCTTTAGTTGGTCATTCTCATCTTGATATAGCTTATTATTGGCGCCGTATCCATGCTGTACATAAAAATGCAAGAACTATTCTTATTCAGCTTCGTCTTATGGATCAATATCCAGAGTTTAAATATACTCACACACAGGCATACACCTATGAAACACTGGAAAAGTATTATCCAGAACTGTTTGCTGAATTAAAGGAAAAGATTGCAGCTGGTCAGTTTGAACCTGTTGGTGCTATGTATGTTGAGCCTGACTGTAATATTCCGTCTGCTGAGAGTTTAATTCGTCAGTGTCTGTATGGACAGATGTACTTCAGAAAGGCATTTGGACGCACCATAGACAATGCATGGCTTCCAGATGTTTTTGGAAACAGCTGGATTCTTCCTCAGATCTTAAAAAAGAGTGGTGTTGATTACTTTGTTTCTAACAAGATGTCCACTTGGAACGATACAAACCGTTTCCCACACAACAACTTTATCTGGAAGGGTATCGACGGAAGCAGCGTATATGCCTGCGTTCCTCCGACACACTTTATTACCTGGAACATGCCAAGTCAGATTCAGGAAAACTGGGAAGCTTATCAGGATAAGGAAACTGGCGGCCAAACACTAAATATGTATGGCTACGGAGACGGTGGTTCTGGATGTACCGAGGAAATGCTTGAAATGATTCGTCGTTTTGACAAGGTTTCTGTTATGCCAAAAATCGAAGTCACTGGCGGTGACGCATTCCTTCATAAGAATTTAAAAGATAACACCAACTTAGCTACTTGGGATGGCGAGCTGTATCTTGAGATGCACCGTGGTACCTTCACTACAAAGTCTAATTTAAAAAAGGCAAACCGCACTCTTGAATTTAAGCTTCGTGAGACCGAGCTTCGCGCTGCTCTCGCATCCTTAACTGGCACTTCTTATCCATCTGAGGAACTTACAGAGTGCTACAAGAAGTTCTTATTAAATCAGTTCCACGATATCCTGCCAGGTTCTCATATTCATCCAGTATATGAGGATGCAATGAATGATTATCGCAGCGTTTCCGAGCGTCTTGATGCAATGCTTGCTTTAACTGCTGGCAATGAATATTTCAACTCATTAAACTTCACTCGTTCTTCAATTACCTTCATTGAAGATGAAAACGGAGCTATTACTCGTCACGGTGTAAAGGGATTCTGGAGCATTCCTACACTTGCCGGTCTTAGTACTGGCACTGTCGCAGCTCTTCCATCCAAGGAAAACTGGCTGAGCACTGAATTTTGTGACAAGTGTGATTGTCTTGTTTTAGAAACTCCTTACTACCGCGCAAAACTTTCAAGCGATGGAAGCTTTGTAAGTCTGTACGATAAAGAGCTTGACCGCGAGTGGGTTAAGGAAGGCTGTGGCTTTAACAAACTTCATTTGTATGCCGATAACCCAGGTGTTTATGATGCATGGGATATCCTGCCAAATTATAAAGATGTTCAGGTCGCTTTAAACGTAGACAAGCCACTTGCTCTTGTATCTTCTGATGGTTCCTCTGCTGAATTTGCTGTTACTTTCACAACAGAAAAGAGTACCTGGAAGATGATTCTTCGCTTCTTTGCTGATTCTCGTGCAATCGAAGTTGAAAACGTCGTAGACTGGGATGAGAAGCATAAGCTCGTGAAAGTAAACTTTGGACCAGACGTCCTGACAAGAGAGCTCGTTTGTGATACAAGTGCCGGCTTTGTAAAACGTGATCTTACAAAGAACACCTCCTGGCAGCAGGCTCGCTTTGAGGTTTGCCATCATAAGTGGTGTGATATGTCTGAAAGCGGAAGCGGTATTGCAATCATTAACGAGGGCAAATATGGCGTTGGCCTTGAAAAAGATGAGATCTCCTTAAGTCTTCTTCGTGCAACTATCCGCCCTGATATCACATCTGATATCGGTCATCATGACTTCTGCTACACAATCCTTCCGCACAGCGGTGATGCTGTAGAGGCACAGGTAAATAAGACTGCTATTGAATATAATGTTCCTCTTTGCAAGTCAAATGTCACTGTTCCTGCTGCTCTTCGTGACACCTTAAACAACTGTGGACTTTATCTGCAGGCAATGAAGCGTTCTGAGGACGGACAGTATCTGATTCTTCGTCTGTCAGAGCAGGATGGACGCCGTGGAAAGATTGCTTTCCCATTTGAGGTACAGACTATGAATCTCATCGAGGATATCGAAGGCAGTACCAAGGTTGTCTCCTATCATCCATTTGAGCTTATTACTGTTGCAGTAAAGCCAGAGGATCTGTAAAGGTTAGCTTATCAACTATAATTGTTGCAAAGATTACAGTTTACGCATTATGTGACGAAGCCCTTCGGTACAATGGTTTCGTCTTAGGGCATACTGCTAATATTTGTCTATAAAAAAGAGGCTGTGCATAAAAATGCGCAGTCTCTTTTTTTATAGACAAACAGTTTCATCCATGATACAATAATTATAAGAAAATAGTGCCTTTAGCGGCACGGAAAAGAGGTTTCTATGGATGATTCGATTAAAACCTATAAATGTCCCAACTGTGGTGCAGCACTTACTTTCGACAGCAAAACCCAGAAACTACACTGTTCTCACTGTGACACCTCAATTGATGTTGAGGCAATGAAAGCTCTAAGCGACACACCTTCCAGTACTGATCAGGATAATGCATGCTGGAATACGTCTAACGCCGGATCTAACTGGTCTTCTGGTGAACAGCAAGGTATGCGCAGCTATCACTGCCCTACATGTGGTGCAGAACTTGTCACTGATGAGACAACAGCTGCTTCTACCTGTGCCTACTGTGGTTCTCCTGTCGTATTGTCTGACCATTTAAGTGGTGCTAAGCGCCCTAATTACGTGATTCCTTTTAAGGTCGACAAAAAAACAGCAAAGGAAACACTAAAAAACTTTTATAAGGGAAAGATTTTCCTTCCGCGTGCTTTTTCTGCTGAAAACCATCTTGAAGAAATCAGCGGTATTTACGTTCCTTTCTGGCTTTACAGCTGTGAATCCAAGGGAAGCTTTTCCTTTGATGCGACACGCACACATCATTACACAGACGGTGATTATGATGTCACCGAAACAGAACATTATCTTGTTCTGCGTGATGGCGAAGCTCGTTTTAACAACATTCCTGTTGATGGCTCATCGAAGATGGATGATGCCTACATGGATGCGATTGAGCCATTTGATTACAGCGCTATCACTGATTTTCATACTGATTATCTGCCAGGCTATGCAGCACAAACTTATGATGAGGATGCTACTGCATGCGCACCGCGCGCAACAGCTCGCGTAAAAAACACAACAATTGCAGCTATCCGCAGAACATGCGACTACACAACGCTGACACCACGTACCAGCAAAATCAGCACCACACAAAACAGCGTTGACTATGCACTCCTTCCTGTCTGGATGCTGACAACTAACTGGCATGGCAAATCCTACCATTTTGCCATCAATGGACAAACCGGCAAGCTGATTGGTGATCTTCCGATTGATAAGGGACGTCTCTTTGGACTTCTCGCCGGTATCACGATTCCGCTCGGCATTCTGCTGAAGCTGTTTATCTTTTAATTTGTCGTTGGACGTGAAAGGAGTGATCATATGAACACAATCTTACATAAAAAACACAGCAAGCGATCGTTATTTGCTGTACTGTGCACTTTCTTATTATGCATCAGCTTAACACTTCCTGTTCTTGCCAGTGCTAAGGTTGACCTTGCCAGCATTGAAGTTGCTAATAAATCTGAGATTTTAGGTGATGTCTATGATGGTGCCGGACTTCTCTCATCAGATCAAATCACTGCATTATCTAATAAATTGGCAGCAATTGAACAGCAGTATCAATGTGATGTTGTTGTCTTTACATTAAAAGATACAAATGGCTATGATGTGCGTAATTACGTTGAAGCAATCTATACGCAATGTGGTTACGGCTACGGAGACGGTCATGATGGTATTATCTTTGCAGTCAGTATGGCTGAGCGCGACTGGCAGCTTTTAACATACGGCTATGGATTAACCGCAGTCAGCAATGAATACGGTTTTGACTACATCTCCAGTCGTGTTACTTCGAAGCTTTCTGATGGTGATTACTATGATGCTTTTACCACTTTTGCTGATCTGAGCGAAGCCTTTTTAAAGGAAGCGCGTGAGGGAACACCTTACAGTGATGATAATCCGGCAAAACTTACCTTCTTATCTCGCGCTTTGCCATATCTGATGTCATTTGGCATTGCATTTATAGTTGCACTTATCATTTGTAGTGTAAAGGTTGCCTCTATGAAGACAGCTGTTAAGAAAACTAGCGCTGCAGATTATATGGAACCTGGAAGTTTTCATCTTACAAAGAAACGTGATTATTATCTTTATACCACTACACAGCGTGTAAAGCGAGAGAAAAATGACAGCTCTTCTAGCAGTGGCAGCAGTGGCGGCGGAAGCACTGACAGCAACGGTTTTGGCGGTGGAGGTGGCAAATTCTAATCGTCAAACCAAAACTCCCGAGTAAGTTGCACATACAAAAAAGCAGGACCTGTATGGATTTATCTCCATTTGCAGGTACCTGCTTTTTTATATTAATTTTCTTCTGTATCCTCAAGCGGATCTTCTAACGGATCAATATTCTCTGGAATGATTGTCTCTGCCGTTCCAACATTCTTAGATTTTCTTCCCTGCTGTAGCTGCTGCTCCTCTAATAGAGCCTTCATCTTTTCCTTCTCCTGCTGTCTTTCTGACCAAGCTTCGAAATCATCAATACTATACTTTTGCTCATACTCCTCAAAGTAACGCTTATATTCAGTATTTCTCATCTCACGCACGCTCTTTAAATACTCATGCGTATCAAAGTTTCTGGACTCAAGCTCAATCATCGCTACAGCAACATTGGAACAGTGATCTGATACTCTCTCAATGTTTGTCAACAAATCGTTAAATGCAAAGCCCTGTGAAATTCCACATTTTCCAGACTGCAAACGATCTACATGACGCATTTTTAGTTCATCACATAACATACCAATAAGCTCACGAAGCGGCTCGATTCTAGCTGCCATCTGTAAGTCATCACGGCTAAAAGCCTGAACTGTACTTGTAACAATCTCCTTCATTGCGGCAATTAGGACATTTAATTCATATCGCGCTTCATCTGAAAAGACAATCTTCTTATCATAAAGTTCCTTTGCAGTTCTGGCAACATTCAGTGCATGATCTCCCATACGCTCAAAGTCACTGATTGTATGCAAAAATTTGGATACCTGTTTAGTCTGATCTCCGCTTAATTCTTTTCCAGTCAGCTGCATCAAATATGTTCCAAGCTTATCCTCATACTTATCAATCAGCACTTCTTTTTCTTCAATCTTTTGATATTTCTCATCAGAATATTTTTTCAGAAGGCTCACTGATCTTGATAAATTCTTACGCGCCTTTCTCGCCATACCATTCATTGCAGTATGACTCTGCGCAATTGCGATTGCCGGATAATTTAAGAAACGTTCCTCAAGAAGATCAAAATCCTTTTGCTCATCAAGATCTTCCTCGTCATCCTTGATTAAAATGTAAACAAGCTTCTCAATGTATTTAATAAATGGTGACAAAATACAAATTGTTGCTGCACGGAAAACTGTATTCATCAGCGCAATATATACTGGCGTCATTACAACATTCATGAATTTAAAATGGAAAATTGCATTTAATGTGTAGAACACAATTGACCAGAACAGCATACCAAATAAATCGTTCAGCAAATAGATAAGAGCTGTACGTTTACCATTTTTATTTGTACCGATTGCAGACATTAAAACTGGACATGCTGCACCGACACCAATACCCATAACAATCGGAAGTGCTACTGCAAAGCTGATTCCTCCTGTTACAGACAGTGCCTGCAAAATACCAACTGATGCAGATGCACTCTGTAAAACTGCTGTGAAAAGAATACCAACTAAAATTCCAGCTGCCGGATTTGTAAACATTGTCAGCATGCTTCTAAATGTCTCACTATCCTTAAGTGGTGCTACAGCTCCACTCATTGTCTGCATACCAAACATTAAAATTGCAAAACCAAGCATAATCTCACCGACATGGCGATAGCTGTCCTTTTTCATAACCATACGGAAAATAATACCGATAATGGCAACAACTGCTGAAATAGTTGCTGTTGAAAGAAGCTGTGCAATGCCGCCTGATCCCTCAATATAGGACAGACAGAGGATCCAGCCAGTTACACTCGTTCCGATATTTGCGCCCATGATAATACCAATTGACTGCGCAACCTTCATCATACCAGAATTTACGAATCCGACAACCATAACTGTTGTCGCCGATGAAGACTGAATAATTGCCGTTACTGCTGTTCCAAGCAATATTCCCTTTAGAGGGGTACTGGTAAGCTTATACAAAATCAGCTCCAGCTTGTTGCCTGCCACCTTTTTCAGGCTATCGCCCATGACCGACATGCCATAAAGGAATAGCGCTACGCCACTTAACAGTGACAATATGGATGTTACTCCCATGTTTACCTCTCATTCTTTTGACTTAGCACATTTTGTGCCTAAGCCTCTGATTTACTTGTTCGACGATTTTTACATAAGTTTTACTTTCTTTTTACTCGCAGAACAATTCCAGTATATCAAGTATCTGTCGAAAATGGAACTAGCAAAATGACAAAAAATACAATATTTTGCTATTTATTTTGCAAAATATAAGAAATAGCTTCATCAATGTTATCACTCAGGCGATTATCTGACACACCAACCACATGAAACATACATGTATTTACCGGTAATAGCACCTTTTGTGCTGTACAAGATGCAACTGCCTGTGCCATCTTTGGTGTTATCTCGCCAAGCAGCGCATCTGCTGCAATGATTCCAATTGGTCCTACTACAAAATCAGCTCCTGACGTATTGACAACTACTGGATTTTCTCCTGTCGCTGCCTTCACAGCACCTGCCTTCATCATTGCTGATGTTGCCATCGCATTTGTGCCAACTGCAATCAGTTCCTTTGGATCACCTCCAGACTTAATCCATTTGTCAATAAATGCACTTCCCATACGGCCACCCTGACCATCAATTACTACAATTTTCATATTCTTTCACCTGCCAAATTTTCTATCTATTCAAAAAATACGTTATAAGTATACCACAAATCATCCATTAACGCTCCACCTTTTTTATGCATATTCTAATCACAAACAGCTCTCTGAGGTTTTCCATGAACAATTTTTCTGTAAACAATTCTTTAGTAAAAAGCAAACTAAAAACAGGTCTTCTTCACCTCGTTATTCTTGCTTTCTCTATTTTGATCTGCTCCCTTATAGGCTGCTCTTCTTCAAAAAATGATGCTCATTCAACTGCATCATCAACTGAAAATAACAAGGAGCTTACTCCTGTAACATTAAATGAAGTTGCTCACTCTATCTTTTACGCACCGCAATATACTGCCATTGAACTTGGTTATTTTGAAGAGGAAGGTATTTTGCTGACACTCGACACCGGTTTTGGCGCTGATAAAACAATGACTGCTCTCATTTCCGGAAATGCTGATATCGGTTTTATGGGCAGTGAAGCCAGTATTTATACGTATAAAGAAGGTAATGAGGATTTTGCTATCAATTTTGCCCAGCTTACACAACGGGCTGGAAACTTTCTTGTCAGCCGAGAACAATATGATAGTTTTTCTTGGTCACAATTAAAGGGATCAACTGTAATTGGAGGCAGAAAAGGCGGTATGCCAGAGATGGTTTTTGAATATATCTTAAAGAAAAACGGATTAACTCCGCAAAAAGATGTGACGATAATACAAAATATTGATTTTGGTTCTACAGCTGCAGCTTTTTCGTCTGACATATCTCTAAGCGATTATACTGTCGAATTTGAACCACATGCAACGCTTCTTGAGCTGTCTGGTGATGGATATGTAGCGGCATCTCTAGGAGTTGATTCAGGGTACGTTCCATATACCGCCTACAGCGCCCGAAAAAGCTTTTTAAAGGCCCACCCTGATACAATACAGCATTTTACAAATGCTATTCAAAAAGGGCTTGAATATGTCAATTCTCACAGTGCAGCGGAGATTGCAAACGTCATTGCACCTCAATTTCCAGAAACAGATATCAAAACAATTACCATCATTGTAAATCGTTATCTTGAGCAGGATACTTGGAAAAATGATACCATATTCACAAAGGAAAGCTTTGATCTGCTTCAGGATATCCTGCTTGATGCTGGGGAGCTTGAACAAAAAGTGCCTTACGATGATCTCGTAACCACAACATACGCCAAAAATGCTGTCACAAAATTTGAATAGCATCATAAATAATTCTTAATAAATGGCGTCTTTCCTTTGCTTTACAATTTGATTAAAGTATGATATTTTATAAGTAACGCTAACAGAAAAGAGAAGCTTGTATGAAACGATTCAATATGCTGCACTGGGCAGCCTTTATATTAATTATCATTGCTCTACTCTGGCTGACCATCAGCTATTACTCACTGCGGGTTATTCCTTCCTATGCTTTTTTAGTTTTATTTGCCGGAGTTTTTTTATTAATTCTGGCAGAATACAGACGATCTAAAAAAAAGTAAGCACCATGGTGCTTACTTTTTTAATTACGATTTTCCCTCTTCGTCCAAATGAACTGTCGGAAGATTCCATCTTAGCTGTGCCGCTAATGCTCTAATTACAAGCACTGCAATTGCTCCCACTATCATAGATATATTTAGCGAAATGTTCAATTTTCTATAAAAAATAACGCAGATCACTGCACCAACAATACATGCTGTCGCATAAATATGCTTTTGAAAAATGTATGGAATTGACTCTGACATCATATCTCTTAGCAATCCACCTCCAACACCAGTAATGGTACCGACAAACACAAGCAGGAAGTTGCCTGCATCAGGCCTCGTTGCCAGCGCCACCTCAATACCAATTACAGTAAAAATTGCAAGACCTAGCGTATCCATTACAAAAAGTACAAGACTATACATCTCACGAAAACCTACATGTGTCTGCTTTTTCTTATTTGCATAATGAATTACTATAAATGTGAGAATAGCTGTGACTGCCGCTATTAAAACATCTGTCGAATTGGTAAACATTCTCGGTGGATTTATTCCCAGTACAATATCTCTTGTCATGCCGCCTCCAGTGGCTGTGACAACTCCAAGCACGCAAACACCAAACAAATCCATTTTCTTTCGTATGCCAACCATAGCACCTGAGATTGAAAATGCGATAGTTCCAACCACATCCAAAATCCAAATAAATACATCCATATTCTTTTTCCCCTTAATAAAAAAACTCTCTGGCAAATCGTCAGGGAGCTTCGTAAAGATAAGCGCGAGACGGGATTCGAACCCGCGGCCCTCGCCTTGGGAAGGCGATGCTCCACCACTGAGCCACTCGCGCATTCTAAAATGCAAAAAACAATGCCCTGACCTAAAACTAATCAGAAGCATCATCCTCGCAATCATTTATTTCAATTCCATATACCTTCAAAACTGCACACAAACTTTTCATCTCAAACCTATTACCATTTCCTACCCTGACCTTTTGGTCAAGCCCTCGACCGATTAGTAGCAGTCAGCTCCATGCCTTACAGCACTTCCACCCCTGCCCTATCAACCTCGTCGTCTTCAAGGGGTCTTACTCTTACGATGGGATATCTCATCTTGAGGGGGGCTTCACGCTTAGATGCCTTCAGCGTTTAT